>OMBQ01000683.1_pt1 | contig 36495 bp, 40 predicted proteins | sample 1674311 | NCBI WGS metagenome assembly OMBQ01 (sample SAMEA103958160, study PRJEB25191) | human gut metagenome | biome: human-associated habitat [ENVO:00009003]; feature: intestine environment [ENVO:2100002]; material: feces | place: Germany | collected 2013/2015 | reverse complement strand
AAGCAAGGATGCTTGCAGTCAGCCGCACAAAGCCACTGCACGATGCGGTGGCACATATGGCTGACGACCTGTACGGGGGCTTCGCCCCAAAGCAAGGATGCTTTGGTTGCTTGCCAAAAGTTTTGCACAATGCAAAACCAGCAGAGCAAGCAACACTCGACACCCCATTTTTATCAACAATAGAGGTTTTTCGACAGACTGATATCATAATACGCAGATAAAACAAGAGGGTAAAATGAAAAGATTAAAAAAAGAAAAAGCGGCGATAATTCTTGTCGTGTCGGTCATTCTTTCCGTCACAGCCTGTTCAGCCGAGGGAGTGGCTTATATTGACGGCAACCAAAGCGAAGCCGACTTTTCCTCCTCAGCCGCCGCAACAAGCGGTACAATATATGAGGAAAGCACGCTTCCTGCCACCGTCAGCATTACAACCGCCGTCACAACAACAAAAGCAAAAGAAACAACCGCTGTTTTGACAACCGTTGCCTCAACTCCTGCCACAACGGCAGAGCCGAAATGGAAGGAAACAAAAAAATCCGCAGAAATGTACCTCAATACATCTGTATACAGCAGGATAAAGGCATATCTCGGTGCGCCGACCGCCGATTTATATATGATAAACGATAAGGTAAAGGTAGTAGCGGTAACCGACACAGATTATTATAAGCTGGAAAACGGCAGATTTATTCACTGTGATTATCTCAGCAGCGAAAAAACCGTTATCCAAACAACGACCGCTACAACACCGCCGCCCGAAACGACCACCCCTGCGGCAGTTACAACGGCAAATAAGCAGACCCCGATAAAGAAAGGCAAATATATCTCATCGGGATATGACCCTCTTGACAAAAAAATACAGCCTATACTCGACAAGATAATCACAAAGAATATGAGCGATAAACAAAAGCTGAGAGCCGTATACGATTATCTTATGCAATCGAGCTATATAGAAAGAACTCTGCTTATACCTCAAAGCAAAAAGCAGTATGCCGAACAGCTTTACGCCTGCTTTATAATTGATAACAAGTATGGCGTATGTTATGATTTTACCTCTGCATTCAAATATATGACACGTTCGCTTGGCTTTGATACCCGTATGATATACGGGTATCACACAAATCCCGCCGGAGGTGCCGGCGATCATAGCTGGGCAGAGATTGATATAAAAGGCACAACGTATATATTTGACCCCGCAATTGAAAAGATACTTATAAACGAGGGTTACTCGGGAAGCTCACGTTTTATGCGTACTTATAACGAAATCGGCAAATACTACATATTCAACTGACACGGAGGAAAATATGAAAAAGAAGATAGCACTCATCGCCTTAGCCGTTACAGCCGTCCTGTTTACCGCCTGTGCGGCTGAGAATACACCGTCTGCCGTATCACAGCAGGAGAGCAGTTCTGCGGTATCGTCTGAGAATAAAACGACCGCACTGACCGAAGAAGCCGCCAAAGAAACCGTAAAGCTGAATATGCCCATAGCGGACAAGTTTTACGCTATCTATAACCGTTGCAGCCTGCCTGTAGATAATTCCGCTTCGGTAACCGATGATAACGGCTTTTGCTACTCTCCCGTAGAAAGCGTTTATGATACTCTCGCCTCGCTTAAAGCCGATACCGAGAAGTATTTCACAAAAGAATATCTTGACAGCACGTTCTATAAGAATCTTGCGGACGAAACCGCATTCTACAAGGATATAAACGGCAAGCTGTACAAAAATACCGATGCTGTTTCCGACGGAAAGAATATATGGGATACTACAGCCTGCGTCATTTCCGATATTACCGATACAGGCTTTACCGCAACAGTGCCTTATCTCGACTTGTACGAGGCTCACCGCAGTGCAAAGATAGAATACCTGCTTGATAACGGAACATATAAGATAAACAGCTGGACATTGAATCTTGACGCTATATAATCGGAAAATCCGTTTTAATATCAAATTATCCGCCGTCACGGAATTAACCGTTGACGGCGGATTGCTTTTTTGTTGAAAAAACTCTATCGTTATTAAAAATGGGGTTTGGGGCGTAGCCCCAAGCGGGGTGAGGGCGGCAGCCCCACACTCAGCCCCGGCACGGATGCCGGGCGTGTATGCCCAAAGGCTTTGCAAGGACGCAAAGCCAACAAAGCATACACAGCCTTTCACGGGGAAATGGGTTTTCGGCAAGGATGCCGAAATAAGGACACACAAAGCTTTGCACGAAGCAAAGCCATCAGAGTGTCCTAAAGGGGATAGGGATTGCGGACAAGCACCTTTTTGAAAAAACACTTTTTCTACAAGCTGTTATCCGCCGTCACGGAATTAACCGTTAACGGCGGATTGCTTTTTGTTTGTGTAAATCTATATTTTAAAGCATATGCAGCTTCTTTGTAGCATACGCATTCAGCGACATATCAGCCGTATTTCCTGCCAGATACTCATAATATCCCTGACAGCCTATCATAGCCGCATTGTCGCCGCATAGCGAAATATCAGGCATATAGAACTGCTTGCCGCAGGCACTCGCCATTTCCGACAGCTTGTCACGGAGCATAGAGTTTGCCGCTACACCGCCTGCAAGTGCGAGCTTTGTGTAACCAAGCTCATCAGCCGCCGCCATGAATTTTTCCGCAAGTATAGACGTGATTGTGTCCTGAAAGCAGGCGGCAAGCGAATTTACATCAGTTTCAATGCCCTTTTGTTCGTTGTTGTGTATAAGGTTGATAACAGCAGTTTTAAGTCCGGAAAAGCTGAAATCATACGGATTTTTGGTCGCAGGTCTTGGCAGCTTATACTTCTTTGCGTCACCCTGCTTTGCCGCTCTGTCGATATGCACTCCGCCCGGATACTGAAAGCCCATTGCTCTTGCGGCTTTGTCGAATGCCTCGCCTGCCGCATCATCGGTCGTCTTACCTACCGTTTCAAGCTCCGTATAGCTGTTTACCTTTACTATATGGCTGTGTCCGCCCGAAACCACAAGACACAGATACGGCGGCTCAAGCTCAGGGTGCGTTATGTAGTTTGCCGCTATATGCCCCTTGATATGATGCACAGCGATAAGCGGCTTGTTTTTTGCAAGCGCAAGCCCCTTTGCAAAGTTCACCCCGACAAGCAGTGCGCCTATAAGACCGGGTGCGTTCGTCACCGCTATTGCGTCGATCTCGTCAAGCGTCATATCCGCCTTTTCAAGAGCTTCGGCACATACTCCGGTTATATTCTCGCAATGTCTGCGTGAAGCTATTTCAGGTACTACTCCGCCGTACAGCTTGTGTTCGTCTATCTGAGTGGCTATAACCGACGAAATTACTTTTCTTCCGTCCTCGGTTATTGCCGCCGCAGTTTCGTCGCACGAGCTTTCTATGGATAATATCTTCATCTTCGTCATCCTTGTTTATTCTTCTACCGTATAGTAGTCGTGATTTTCATCATAAATATCAAAGCCCAGATCCATCAGCTTCTTTGTGTCGGCATAGCGGTTTTCCACCTCTCCGCCATACACCAGTGTCAGTATCTTCTTGCCGTTCATACCTGCATATCCTATAAAGCAGAAGCCTGCCTCATCGGTAAATCCCGTTTTCATTCCGTATACCTCATAAGGAATTGTGGTGTCGGTAAGGAGCTTGTTTCCGTTATCCCAGCTGTGAACATTCCCCTGCTCGTCATATACTATAGCAAGCGGCTGACAGGTTATATCGCATATCGTCTGGCTCTGCGTTGCCGCAATTGCAAACTGTAGCATATCCTCCGCCGTGGTATAATGTTCATCATCGTGATACCCGTCCGGCACTGTAAAGTGCGTATTTTTTGCGCCCAGCTTCTTTGCGTAATCGTTCATCAGCACCGCAAAATACGCTACAGCGTCATTATCGCTTATATCATCACCGTACAGCTTCCTTGCCACGTTTACCGCTATGGTATATGCCGCATCGTTCCCCGAAGGAGCGAGCATAGCCGTCAGTATCTCGTTTCTGCAAAGGCTTGAGCCTTCTGCAATCCACGACATACTTGAATCCTGTGCAACAAGCCCCAGCTCACTGCCCACATAATACTCATATTCGGGCGCAGTGTACTCAATGGCAGTGAGTGCGGTAAGTATCTTTGTGGTGCTTGCCGGGAACACCTTTTTACCCGCATTCTTGCTGTATATCACCTTACCGTCCGTAAGGTCGTAACATATAGCCGCATTGCATCTGACAAAATCGTCACCATATGATTTCACAGGCAGTGGCACTTCTGTTGTAACCGCTGTGGTGGTCACGGTCGTGGTTGTCTGCGCAGGCATTATCACCTCAACAACAGAGTTGTCACTGCTGTTCTTGTTGTTCTTGCCCATAGTCAGATCTACAGTACCGCATCCTGCGCTTGCCGCAATGATTACCGCCGCAGTAACGCCCGACAGTATCACTTTGAAGATGTTATTTTTTTTGCGTGTCGTTGACATTGACCCTCCCGATAGACAGTGTTCGCTTATTCCTTTTCGCTATCGGCTTTTATTGCGTTGATACGCTGTGTTGCTTCCTGCTTTACCTTATAGGGTAATGTTGTGAGTATCATCTCAACCATTCTTGCATCGGGCGAAAATATCAGCATTGTTCTGCCGTGCGTCTTATGCTTTGCAATGAGATAGTAAGCGTTTATGTTCGTTCCGTCTGAAGCTATTACGGTAGCGTCCGCATTAGTTCCGTTCGTGCCGTCATAAATGCCGAATTCCTCAACTGTATTCATTTTCAGCGTAATAAGACGTTTTCTCTTTCTCTTGCCCGTAATCTTGTCTATATCAAGATCGTCATTCGTAAGTATATATTCATACTCATAGCTCATACCCGTAAGCAGCCAAACAAGACCGAAGAGTGCGCCGACAGAAAGCATTGTCAGAATCATAAATCCGGTAAAGAACGAAAGCCACATAAGCACAGTAGCTAACACCAGTCCCAGTACCGCAATACCTATTCTCTTTGCCCAGTCTGCACCTGTTGTTGCCTTTTTAACAAGCTGTTCACCAAATGTATCCAAATTGTACCTCTTTCCCGCCGTCCTTTGCGACAGCCTATAACATACTTATTTTATTTTAACATAAAACAAGCTCTTTTTCAAGCGGATTTTGTCTGTCAGCACAATTTCACCGTTTTTTCACCGATAAAACAACAACGCCCACCATAAAGGTGGGCGTACAGTCTGTCGAATGCTTTGCACAATCAACCTTCCCCTCGAAAAATGGTGATGTTCTGTTGCTCGGTCAAGCCGAGCCAATTAGGACAGTAGGCATAGAAAAGTTTTCAGATAAGCATTGTAAGACAGGTACAGCAAGCTAAAAAATAACCGAAAGGGTGCTTACAATGATTGATGAGATTTATAACAGCAGTATTGGCGCTATCAGGACTTATCACTTCTCCAATGAGTGGGAAAAGACCGCTATCTCGTTTGAGGAGTCGCTGACCAAGGAACAGACTATCATCTTTTTCACAATCTCTGCAATCTGCAAAGCGAAACCGCCGCTGATAAGATGAGGACTGCGTACAAGGCAGGCTTCAAGGACGGTGTGGCGTTGATGAAGGAAGTTCAGGCATAGGAATTTATAGTATTATCGGGATTTCCGGCAAGAAAAGCGTTTCGGTCGTGGAGGCTTAAACGCTTTTTGCTTAGAAAAAGAAATTATTTAATTGCAGTTAAGAAATCTGTCGAATTTAGTTGACTTCCAACAAAAAATGTGGTATAATATTTCTTATGAACATAATAATTATCAGTATATATTGTCAAAATTATATAAAATAGATGTTGCTATTAGTGGAGGGATAAATCATGGCTGAAAACAAAACAAATCATGTTAAAATACCGTTTTACAAAAAAGCAATAGGGGTTGGTATTATGATAGCTGTAGCAGTATACTGTATCCCTAAATTGCAGGAGAAGGTTATCTCCGCTATTGACTTTTTAAAAGGCGAATGGAGGAAACAAAGATGATTTCAATCACAGAGATTCAAGACATAACAGAACTCTGTATGAAGTTATTACCATGTACAGAGTATCTTCGCAGAGATGAAGCTACAAAAGAAGCATATTCATTTGCAGAAGGGATTTTCGGTTCTATAAGAAAGCTGTTTATTGCATATATGATGTATAATAAAACACTTATTTGCGTTTCGGGTTTACAAGGTGCCGGAAAAACAACGCTAATGCGAAATTTTTATGGTTTAGACAGCAAGTTTCTTGATCCTACAAGGGGCAGAGGCGAACGAGTGCCTGTTCTTATTACGGAGAAGAAAGACATAAAAACTCCGAAAATGTATGCAATTAGAATTGATAAAGATGACAACGGATTCTATTATCAGAGAGAGATTGAACTTTCAGCCGACGAATATCTTAGTGCCTCAAAAGGCGAAGACTCTAAAATAATGTACTTGGAATTGTTTGTTCCATATACTCACACAAATAATGAAGGCGTCTCTTTTATGCTCTTACCGGGCTTCGAGAAAAAGAATGACTACTGGAATAACCTTATAGAGTTTTCTGTTAATTCTTCAGATGCAGCCGTATTTGTTTTTAACGAGACAAGCTTTTCGAATGCCGATAACGACAAGTATCTGAGCAGAATTGAAAGTAAGTTCGGTAAGAATCTTGTTTATGCAATATCAGGCTCAGATGGTAGTCCCGATGATAATGCAGAAGTTAAGCAGACTTGTATCAAAACGCTGAATATTCCTATAAGTGAAAGCGACAGAGTAGTTTGCGTAGGTTCTTATACTGATGAATCAAAGAATCCGGCTTGGATTAAGAATTTTAAAGATGCTCTTGAAAAATATGCATACAGAGAAACACAGCAGTTTCAAAGAAACAGCGAATATCTGTATAAAGAGATACTTAGCATCAAAGAGAACTTGTACCGGATTTTAGACATTTTAAATAATGATAGCAGTGCTGAAATGAAGGACTATCATGATGATGCATTACTCAAGGCTTTTGATAAAGCGGTTAAGAAAAAGAGAAAAGCGTTCGAGGAAAACCTTGATATTGAATTTGAAATAGCAAAGGGTGAAAGCGGCAAAAAGCTTGAACAACTCTTTACAGAGCGACCAATGCTTGAAGCTGTAAAACGCTTTTTCTTTGGAAGTAGCGTAAAAGAACAGTTTACAGAGACAAGAAAAATGGTTGAAAAGTCTTTGAAATATAACGACGATTGCTATTTACCGGACAAGCACTTGGGGTTGGCATTACAGCGATCACTTATTGCCTTGGATCAGCCGGAAGATAGAACCGATATGAGCCGTTTAATTGATACCAAAGAAGAGGATGGCAAAACATTGCTTCTAACAGATCGTGAGAACACGCAGGCTATGAAGAGAGATATTTGCAATCTATTGGCTGATAAAAGTCAAACTAAAGTCAACTATGCACTTCAAAGCACAAACCCTAAAAAAGTATTAGGAGCAGTAGTTGAAATAGGAACATACTATTACAGTTTAGAATCTTATAACAAAGTTGCTGAAAGTACAGGATTGAGTTACTATGAACCGTCTCAGACACAATTAGTTCCGGATAAAGTTATTGATGGTGCGAAATCTTCAAAGAAATTTGTAGCAGGAATGGCTGGAATAATGGGAATTGATTTGATTGGAGACGGATCAATCAATATGGTTTCTCAGATTGCTGAATCGCTTGGAGTAGCTGCGCCTGTTGCTGGTGCTGCCGCTATTGCAATCATAGGTGCCGGAGCTGCTTCTGTTGTGATGAAGGATTTAAATAGAATGCAACGTGAGGACTTCCTATCTGCACGACTTGCTGTTAATGGCGTATATGATGATTTGAAAATTGATGCACTTAAAAAATTTGATACTTACATGGAAAAACTCAGGGACAGAATCGAGGATAATCTCGCCGAATTAAGTGGTGATGGAAAGAAAGTAATCGTTGAATATAACGCTAAAGTTGAAATTTATAATGCTTTGAACTTACTTGATAAAATCTCTGAAAGACACGCAGGAGATCTATATGGAGTGGAATCAGCTTTTTCTTAAAAAAGAGGATTGGCAACGTAAAACTTTTGAAATGATCAAAAGCGATCTTATTTCAGCAAAAGATAATCGCTTTGTAAGATACGACAATACCGAAGAAAATCATTTGGTTATGATTTATGGTAAATCGCAGGTTGGTAAAACGACATTAATTCTGAATATGATTGGCTTAAAGCCGGATTGTTTTTCAGATGTGTATGAAACGTTGAGGGCGGGAGTTCCGAGAGGTAACTCCTCTACCTCAACAGCTATTATTTATGCAAAATCGGTCAACGAACAATATGGTTGTGCTTTATCATCTCTAAACGCCCTTTCCTCAAAGGATACACAGTATTATGACAAAAAGAGAATGATAGCCCATCTTGAGAAGATAAGGCAACAAGTAGAAAACAATAAAGTGCCTCCAAACAGCATTTTATTTATATATATTCCTAAAAACTGTTTTATTCAAGATTCTATGGCAGATAGTATCTCAATTATGGATATGCCGGGAATAGAAAGCAGAAACCATAAAGAAGACATTCATGTTCAAAACCTAATGACAAAGTATATTCCTATCTCGTCTGTATGTATCATTGCTTGTCGTTCCAATGAAATTCAATCTCTCGAAACACTTGTATTACCTAATCATTTTGAATGGAAGAGGATGGAACATAGGTTTATTTTAGTCATTACTCATGCATATAATGACGGCACAACAAAACAGTATTTTAGGACAACTCCTTCAAAGCGAACCGGCAATTTCTATGATTATGTAGTTGATGCATACGCCCGGGAAATCCGAACGATACTGGGTGCAAAAAACCGGACAGAAGTATATCCTGTAGATGTTGGAGATACGCTTACAAGACTTTGCAATGAAGAAATCAAGAGAGATAGCGACAGAAAAGAAATAATAGAAACCAAAGACCGTGTTTTAGCGAATTTGCGTAAATCAATTATAGGTCATAAAGGTGAAAGACTGAAATCAGCTTTGATGGATCTTGATGTTATCATCAAGCACTACGGCGAAAACGAAATTCAACATATTGATGAAGAAATATCTGTCCTGTGTTCAAAAATCGATAATAAGAATAATTTGATTAATCGTACAGATCGTGATATTGAGAAACTGATTGGTGAAGATGGTGAACAAGATGAATTACTATCTGAAATAAAAGAACTCGAAAAAGTTTCGGGGCAATTCTATTCCCTTTTATATTCATGCGTCTCAGACTTTTCGAGTCAAACAAAACAATATATTTTAAAAAGCTCACTTTTTAAGTGTAATGGTAATGATAATTATTTAGAAGACAAAGAACAACAGGTTCTTGGCTTTATGAGAACTACTGTTTCTGCATCGGTAGAACAGTATATTCAAAGCATAAATAGGCTTATAAGACAGGCGGATATTGATATTATCATCAATTCTGCACAAATGCAAATAGAGGCAGATTCATTTATTCTTGAAGAACAAAATAGCATATATCCTCCTAAAAAGGGGTTGTTTTCAAAAAGAGAAAAAGTACTCTTAGAAAGCATAGAGGCAATATGCGTTTCTATAGAAGGTTGTATCAATAAGCATTTAAACAGCTATGTGAATAATTGTATTTCTGAAATTAAAAAAAGCATCATTGATAAAAGACAACAGAGAAATCGTATCAGTTCTTCTATTAAGCAAGAAGAAGGGAAAAAGAAGAAGTATCTTTCGGAAATCAAATCCTTAGAGAAACAGATAGAAGAATTGAAAAGTTCCAAGAAAGACATAGAGCTGAAAAAGACGCAGGATCAAAAAACGCTTGCAATGTATTTGGAATACGCTGAACGAGCCTATATCGAACAAAGAAATAATGTTATTCAGCAAATAAATGAATCAAAAAGTGCCGATGATAAGCTACTATTGATTTTATTCCTCGGAGTGTTGGATAAAGACTATCAAAAAGTAACAGGAGGTATTCATGAAAACGGCAATCAATACTCAATCTCACAATGAAGTAAAAGATCTTCTTAATGAGTATGTAGTATCTCCATTAAATACTGATATTTCTACGACAATATCAAAAATGAGTAAGGAGATTGAATCGTTAGAAGAAAGCACAAAAGCTGATAGAGAAAAGATCTACCACTCCGTTAACGACAATATCAGAAGATTACAAAGATTGTTGGATTTAAGTTTCCATTTTGATGATGAAGAAGATGTATTTGAAAATCTAAGTGATACGATAGAAGACAATCAAAAAAATATCACTGATAAAATTGATCAAAGCAATAAGGAATTATCGGATATTATTTCAGGGATTGAAACTGTCATCACACAGTTGAAAACCGATTTCAAAGAAGTTGATAAGCGAATTAATGATACAACCAAGAAAAACAATCAGGAATTGAAAACAAACATATCTAAACAACTTTCGGCACTTGAAGAATTGCTTAAAAAACTTCAAACAGCATCTGACTTATCAATAAACCGGATAAAATCCGAACTTTCAAATATGCAAACCACAATTACTAAAGCATTATGTGATTTATCTGAACAAATAGGAGAATCCTTCGAGCAAGCTGAAAATCAATCATCTGATATTCAAAACTCTTTTACGGATAAATTACAGGAAATAGAGAATCTAATAACTGAGAATAATGAAGGATTAACAGAAAATTTAAACACACAATTACAAACTGTTTCGGATAACTATACAGAACAAAGCACAGCAATATGTAACTATCATGAAGATGCTAAAACAGCAATCAATTCAATGGGATCTCAACAACAATCATTAATAGAACAAAAGTATAAAACACTTTTTACAGTATCTCTATCTTTTGGAATTGTCAATGCGATTGGTGTTATTGCAATGATTATCTTATTTCTGATTAAATAATGCTTCAACGCTAAATTGCAGAAACATTTATTTACCACAAATCTTAGTCTGTCGGCACACTCAAAAACCATATCGCATAAGTTAAAATCAGCATGGTGGAGCATACCACAATAAGCACATACTCTAACGGCAATTAACCACAAGGCTCTCAAAAACGCTGTGCAAGCGTTTCTGAGGGCTTTTTCGGGCATGAAAAAATAACCGTGTTATGCGTAAGGGAAAAAACTTCTATATCACTACTGTACTTTATGGTGGGGATTTAAATTGATAGAAGGACTACCTTAAAAACTTCTAATCATTAACAATCCCCGCCGTAGTTGCTTAGCAGTTGTTTCCCTGATCCCTTTGGTTGTCTCCCTCTTTCATATTGACAAGTGTACCCACTCGAATAGCGAACCCGAGAAGTGCTGTCCGACAAAAAGAACTATCGGTAGCTTGCTATCATAGATAAATACTAAAAGTTATAACAGAATTTTATCAAATACAAGACTTTTCCCAAAAACAACAACGCCCACCTTTCGGTGGGCGTAAGCTATTTAATTATATCAAATTAAACTAATTCGATAACAGCCATCTCTGCTGCGTCGCCTCTTCTGGGGCCGATCTTGATGATGCGTGTGTAACCGCCGTTCTTGTCAGCGTACTTGGGTGCTATATCATCAAACAGTTTCTTAGCTACGTCTTCCTTAGTGATGTAGCCGTAAACCTGACGCTTTGTATGCAGTGTGCCGGCCTTGCCGAGAGTGATCATCTTTTCAGCTGCACTGCGAACTTCCTTAGCTCTTGCAACTGTAGTAACAATCTTGCCCTTTTCAAGAAGCAGTGTTACCATACCTCTGAGCATAGCCTTTCTGTGATCACTGGTTCTTCCCAGTTTTCTTGAACCTGCCATGGATATTTCTCCTTTCAGACAAATTGAAAGTCACTTGTCAATTGTTGTCATCGTCGCTTGCAAGGTCAAAGCCTAAAGACTGGAGCTTTGCTCTGACTTCCTCAAACGACTTCTTGCCTAAGTTTCTAACCTTCATCATATCACCCTGCGACTTGTTGATAAGATCGTCAACGGTGTTGATGTTTGCACGCTTTAAGCAGTTGAATGAACGTACGGAAAGGTCAAGGTCATCGATAGTCATTTCGAGGAGCTTATCCTTGCCCGACTCGCTCTTGTCTGCCATAAGCTCAGGCTGTATAGCTTCATCAGACAGCTCTACGAACGGCTGAAGATGATCTACCAGAAGCTTAGCGGCGTATGAGACTGCCTCTTTTGCAGAAATTGTACCGTCTGTCCATACCTCAAGTATGAGCTTGTCATAGTCGGTACGCTGTCCTACACGGGTGTTCTCAACTGTATAATTCACCTTTAAAACAGGTGTATAAATGCTGTCGACAGCAATTATGCCGATTACCGGCTGAAGCTGCTGCTTGTTCTTTTCAGCAGACACATATCCTCTGCCCTTGTCAAGAGTAATCTCCATATAGAGCTTAGCTCCGGGGCCGAGGGTAGCTATATGCATACCGGGGTCGAGGATTTCAATCTCACTGTCGGTCTTTATGTCACCGGCAGTAACATCGCACTCGCCCTCAGCTTCAATATAAACTGTTTTCGGGCATTCGCCATACATTTTTGCAATGAGACCCTTGATGTTGAGGATAATTTCCGTTACATCCTCTTTAACACCGGGGATAGTCGAAAACTCGTGCTGAACGCCGTCAATCTTGACTGACGTTACCGCAACGCCGGGAAGTGACGAAAGCAGAACACGACGAAGGCTGTTGCCAAGTGTGTTGCCGTAACCACATTCCAGAGGCTCAAGTGTAAACATACCATAGGTTCCATCGGGTTTTAACTTAACGGTCTCGATCACAGGCTTTTCGATTTTTTCAAGCATTTGGTTTACCCTCCCACAAGTTTGTCAGATGTTTCATCGGGTTAACGATGTACGAACGGGCTGTATTCCCGCTGAAAGCGGAAAACCGCCCGGTTAATTTTAAATTACGATTTGGCGGGCAATGCCCTCCGCACATATCTCAGTGCGGAATTGTAAATTAAAAATAACCGATACATACCGTGATGTCCACAGTATGAAGAGTTTTCGCAATACTGCTCGACGAGATTATTTTGAATATAACTCGATGATCAGGTGCTCAGCTATTTCATAGTCAAGCTCATCTCTGTTGAATTCACGAGTAACCTTGGCTGTCATAGCCTCTTTATTTACGTCCAGCCATAACGGTACGATTCTGCCGTTTGTCTGTTCGATGATCTGAGCGAACTTAGGGCTCTTCTTGCTTGTTTCGCTGACTGCAACAACATCGCCGGGCTTGATTCTGTAAGAAGGAACATCAACCTTCTTGCCGTTTACTGTGAAGTGACCGTGTGTTACTAACTGTCTCGCTTCTCTTCTTGTGATAGCCATACCCATTCTGAAAACAACGTTGTCAAGTCTTGATTCAAGAATCTTGATGAGGTTTTCACCTGCAACGCCGTCCATCTTAACTGCCATCTCGTAGTAGTGATAGAACTGCTTCTCAAGAACGCCGTAGATGAACTTCAGCTTCTGCTTTTCCTTAAGCTGCATTCCATACTCAGAAACTTTCTTTCTGTTGTTAGCGTTTGCGTGACGATTTGTTTCCTTGCTGTATCCCAGTACCATAGGGGATATGCCTAATGCCTTACATCTCTTTAAGACCGGCTGTCTGTCTACTGCCATTTGTCAGTACCTCCGTTTTTTAAATAAATATCGTTTCTGAAGGATTATACCTTCCGCGACACCGAGTAAACTACACTCAGTTTATGATTATACACGTCTTCTCTTGGGAGGACGGCATCCGTTGTGAGGAATAGGAGTTACATCCTTGATAAGTCTAACCTCAAGACCTGCTGCCTGTAATGCACGGATAGCTGCTTCACGTCCGGATCCGGGACCCTTAACGTAAACTTCTACAGTCTTCAGGCCGTGTTCCATAGCTGCCTTAGCTGCTGTTTCAGCGGCTGTCTGAGCTGCGAAGGGAGTTGACTTTCTTGAGCCTCTGAAACCCATTTCACCGGCAGATGCCCATGATAATGTGTTGCCCTGAAGGTCTGTGATAGTAACTATCGTATTATTGAACGTAGACTGGATATGAGCTGAACCGTTTTCAATGTTCTTGCGCTCACGACGTCTGCGTACTACAGGCTTCTTAGTAGCGGTTGCCTTTGCCATTGTTTTACCACCTTTCCGTAAAGATTACTTCTTCTTATTAGCGATGGTCTTCTTAGGACCTTTTCTTGTTCTTGCGTTGGTCTTTGTTCTCTGACCACGAACGGGAAGACCCTTACGGTGACGTGTGCCTCTGAAGCAGTTGATTTCAACCAGACGCTTGATGTTGAGGGCTACTTCTCTTCTGAGGTCACCTTCTACAGCTACGCCGAGCTGCTCTATAGCATCACGGATCTTAGCTTCGTCATCATCGGTAAGATCCTTGACTCTGGTGTCGGGGTTTACACCGGCCTTTGCCAGAATGTCGTTAGCTGTCTTTCTGCCGATTCCGTAAACGTATGTGAGACCGATCTCAACACGCTTTTCCTTCGGCAGGTCGATACCAGCAATTCTTGCCATATCTTTTTCCTCCTGTTAAATTCGGGCTTAACCCTGTCTCTGCTTGTGCTTAGGTTCCTGGCAGATTACCATAACCTTGCCCTTGCGCTTGATTACCTTGCACTTATCGCACATAGGCTTTACTGAAGGTCTAACTTTCATCTTAATATCATCCTTCCTGTAATTGTTACAGACGAGCATACGCTCGTATTCGTTTATACAGAATTACTTGGCTCTCCAGGTGATTCTGCCTTTAGTCAGGTCATACGGTGACATTTCGACTGTTACCTTATCACCGGGTAAGATACGAATAAAGTTCATTCGCAGCTTGCCGCTTACATGAGCCAGTATCTTATGTCCGTTTTCAAGTTCGACCTGAAACGTTGCGTTAGGAAGCGCCTCAATTATCTTGCCGCTTACCTCGATTACATCTTCTTTAGACAAGCTTGTCACTCTCCTCGGCGATGTTGTCTGCACTTCGGTTCAGAACCGATAACGCAGATCTTAGTTTTTTGTTTGTGATTTCCGCAAGCTCTACAGTAGTCAGTGTCTTCTGTAAATGAAGCGGATTCTTCTTTTTGGGTCTTTCGACCTTGCGCAGCTTGCCGTCGGCAATATACGCAAAACCGTTTTCAACCCTCATGACCGCATAATAGCTTCCGCTGTCATGCCCTGCCATGCTTTTTACAACCATACCGGCTGCAATAACCGTATTGTTCATACACCCTCCGTTAATTCTTCGGGTGGTGAAGTGAGCTTTCCGTGAGAATAAGAGGCTCACCGTTAGTTATTGCGATAGTATGCTCAAAATGAGCGCTGTAGTTGCCGTTAGCCTCGACCACCGTCCATTTGTCCGGCAGTATGCGGATCTCGGCTGTAGTTTCATTTATCATAGGCTCAATGCAGATTGTCATTCCCGGTACAAGTCTGGGACCTCTGCCGGGCTTGCCGAAGTTCGGAACTTCGGGATCCTCGTGCATCTCGTGTCCTATTCCGTGACCGATGAACTTCCTTACCACATAATAGCCTCGTGACTCACAGTAAGTCTGCACGGCATTTGAAATGTCGCCGATTCTGTTACCGGGAAGTGCCATCTTTATACCTTCATATAAAGCAGCCTCAGTTACCTCGAGGAGCTTTTCGGCATTTTCGGGAACCTTGCCGACCTTGAAGGTGTAAGCATTATCGCCGTTATAGCCGTCGATCTCAGCGGTCACGTCAACAGAAACGATGTCGCCCTCTCTGATGATCTTCTTCTTTGAAGGAATGCCGTGTATCAGCTCAGCGTTCACAGATATGCAGGCACTGCCTGTAAATCCGCCGTATCCGAGCGATGACGGGACAGCGCCTTTTGAAACGATAAAATCATGAATGATCTTATCAAGCTCCCATGTGCTCATTCCGGGCTTTATTGCATTTCCCGCAACGATAAGAGCCTCAGCCGCTATCTGATTGGCTTTCTTCATTATTTCAATTTCTTTTGCCGATTTAACCTGAATCATTACTTTGCCTCAACTGCCGCAAGAGTGAGCTTTGAAGTCTCAGCGATTTCTTCCTGACCCTGTACGGTTATCAGTTTGCCCTTTCTCATGTAATAATCCTTGAGAGGAGCAGTCTTTTCATAGTATGTTTTCAGTCTTGCGATTACTGTTTCGGGCTTGTCGTCGATACGCTGAACAACGTTAGCGCCGCAAAGATTGCACTTGCCTTCTACCTTTGTAGGCTTGAAGTCTACATGATAAGAAGCGCCGCAGCCTTCGCATACTCTCCTGCCCGAAAGTCTTGAGATTATCTTCTCATCGGGAACAGCGATCTCGATTACCTTGTCGATCTGAACGCCCATAGCGTCAAGCGCCTCGGCCTGAGCAACTGTTCTCGGGAAACCGTCAAGAATGAAACCGTTCTTTGCATCATCCTGTGCGATTCTGTCCTTTAAGATGCCGATTACGACTTCATCGGGAACAAGATCGCCTCTGTCCATACACTCTTTCGCTGCAAGACCGGCGGGTGTGCCGTTCTTTACAGCTTCTCTGAGCATATTACCTGTCGATATAGCGGGTATACCGAGCTTTTCGCAGACTACCTCTGCCTGTGTTCCTTTACCTGCGCCGGGTGCGCCTAAGAAAATAAGATTCATATTAATTCCTTTCTCTTATTCAAGGAAGCCCTTATGATGACGCATCATCATCTGGCTTTCGAGAGCACGGACTGTTTCAAGAGCAACACCTACTACGATGAGTATTGTCGTACCACCGAGTGAAAGACCTGTGATGCCTGTGAGGTTCTGGAATATAATAGGGAATATTGCGATGATACCAAGGAATATTGCACCTACCAGAGTAACCTTTGAAAGTGAGTTGTGGATGAAATCCGATGTGGGCTTGCCCGGACGATAACCGGGGATAGCACCGTTGTTCTTCTTAAGATCATTGGCTATCTGTACAGGATTATACTGCATTGCAATATAGAAGTAGTTGAAGCCGATGATAAGGAAGAAATAAAGTATTGCATAAACCACGTTGTTCGTGCTGAACAGAGCGATAAAGTCGCTCCAGAATGCGTGGCCCGATGTTGCAGTTACACCGAAGAAGTATCCGATCGTTGCGGGCAGCGACATAATTGACATCGCAAAGATGATAGGCATAACGCCTGCCATTGCAACCTTTATCGGAATGTGGTTTGTCTGACCGCCGTACATCTTTCTGCCGACTACTCTTTTTGCATACTGAACGGGAATACGTCTTTCTGCGTTTGTCATCAGTATTACGAATGCAATCATCAATACATAGATAACGAGTATCAGCGGTACGAAGAACCAGTTCTGCGGAGCTACCGAGATCTGCTTGATCAGATTGATAACCATATCGGGAACTCTTGATATGATACCTGCAAACAGTATCATTGAAATACCGTTGCCGATACCCTTCTGGGAGATCTGATCGCCCAGCCATATAATAAGCGAAGCACCCGCTACAAAGCAAGCCACGATAGTAATCGCAGCGATGACTCCGTCAAAGCCTTCCGTATAGAGAACAGCACTCTTGTGTGTTGTTTCGTTTACAGTGTTGCGAAGCCCGATGTAGAATGCTATCGCCTGGAATAAACCAATGCCCAAAGCTACATACTTCGTGATCTTGTTTATCTTCTTACGTCCTTCTTCGCCTTCCTTGCTCAGACGCTCCAGTGCAGGAATTGCAACTGTGAGCAGCTGAACTATGATGGAGGCGTTGATGTACGGTGTGATCGACATAGCAAACAGCGTACCGTTGCTGAGCGATCCACCCGTCATAACGTCGAGATAATTAAGTATCGTTCCTTCACCCATCATCTGTTTGATAGTCGAGGGTTCAAGGAATGGAACGAAGATTGCTGCGCCAAAGCGGAATATAACTATTATGAGCAATGTAAATAAAATCTTTTTGCGAAGTGCGGGATCTTTCCACGCGTTTCTAAAGACTTGAAACATTACTCTACCTCAGCCTTTCCGCCGGCACTTTCGATCTTAGCCTTAGCTGATTCAGAGAACTTGGCAGCCTTAACTGTAAAGCTCTTTGTAACCTCGCCGTTGCCAAGTACCTTAACGCCGTCAAGAACCTTAGTTACAAGACCTGCATCGATAAGAGCGTCTGTATCGATAACAGCACCGTTCTCAAAGCGAGCTTCGAGGTCGGCTACGTTTACAACAGTGTATTCTGTAGCAAAGATATTGTTAAAGCCTCTCTTAGGCATACGTCTTGCGAGTGATGTCTGACCACCTTCAAATCCGGGTCTTACGCCGCCGCCTGAACGTGCCCACTGACCCTTGTGACCTTTACCGGCTGTCTTACCGTGACCGGAACCGTGTCCGCGTCCGATACGCTTAACTTCCTTTGTTGCACCTGCTGCAGGGTATAATTCGTGTAGCTTCAATTGTTACACCTCCTATTTGTTAATGTGCTTATTTAACTTCTATAAGGTGTAAGGAATTATTCCTCAGTAACCTCAACTAAATAAGAAATTTCTTTTATCTTGCCTCTTGTTGCTGCATTGTCGGGCTGAACTGTTTCTGCACCGATCTTGCGAAGTCCGAGAGAGGCTGCTGTTGCGATGTGGCTGTCCTTACGTCCAACCAGTGATTTAACCAGCTTGATTTTTAAAGCCATTTCAGTTTCCGTCCTTTCTGCAAAGTAAAAGCTTAACCTAAGATCTCTTTTACAGACTTGCCTCTGAGCTCAGCTACCTGCTGTGCATCTCTGAGAGCTGTAAGACCTGCCATTGTAGCTCTTACTACGTTGCAGGGGTTGTTAGAACGAAGTGACTTAGTACGGATGTTCTTGATACCTGCCATCTCTACAACGGCACGAACGGGGCCGCCTGCGATAACGCCGGTACCTTCGGGAGCGGGCTTCATAAGAACTGCGCCTGCGCCGAATTTTCCTACTATTTCATGAGGGATCGTTGTACCCTTTAATGAGATCTTTACGAGGTTCTTCTTAGCGTCCTCAAGGCCCTTGCGGATAGCGTCGGGAACTTCGTTCGACTTACCCATGCCAAAGCCTACGACACCGTTGCCGTCACCAACAACAACCAGTGCGGAAAACTTCATGATACGTCCGCCCTTAACAGTCTTGGATACACGGTTCAGAGCAACAACCCTTTCGGAAAGCTCATAATTGCTTGCATCTAAAAGTGCCAAATTCTTGTCCTCCTGTTTTTATTGCGGGTTTCAGTAAACCCTTGCCTTACTGATTAGAAGTTGAGTCCGCCTTCACGAGCGCCATCTGCGAGTGCGGCAACTCTGCCGTGATATACATAACCTGAACGGTCAAATACTACATCGCTGATGCCTGCTGCCTTTGCCTTTTCTGCAAGTGCAAGACCAACCTTCTTTGCTGCCTCTGCATTGCCGCCGAAGCCTTCAAAGCTCTTCTCCATTGTAGATGCACTGCAAAGGGTTTTGCCTGCTTCATCATCAATGATCTGAGCGTAAATGTGCTTAGCAGAACGGAAAACGCTGAGACGGGGGCAAGCTGCAGTACCGCTGATCTTAGCACGGATACGCTTGCGACGCTTGATTCTGCTCTTCTTGCTGTCTATTACTTTAACCATTATTTTTCACCCCTTGCGGTTTATTTCTTACCCTTACCTGCTTTACCTTCCTTGCGGCGGATCGTTTCGTCGGTATACTTGATACCCTTGCCCTTGTAAGGCTCGGGAGGACGCTTGCTTCTTACTTCAGCTGCAAACTGACCAACCTTCTGCTTATCAATACCTGTGATAATGATCTTGTTAGGTGCGGGTGACTCTATCTTGATGTCTTCTGTATCGGATACGATTACCTGATGTGAGTAACCGAGGTTCATTATAAGATCCTTACCCTGCTTCTGTACACGGTAACCGACACCGTTTACATCAAGCTCCTTCTTGAAGCCGTTTGTAACGCCTTCGATCATGTTGTGGATAAGTGTTCTTGTAAGACCGTGAAGTGCACGGTTTTCCTTTTCGTCGTCAGGACGTGTAACGGTAACAAAACCGCCGTCAACTGCGATCGACATAGAGGGCTTGAACTCCTTTGTGAGTGTGCCCTTAGGACCCTTTACTGTAACTGTAGAACCGTCTACTTTAACTTCGACGCCGGCAGGAACAGCTATAGGATGTTTACCTATTCTTGACATATCTGCTCCTCCTTAATTACCAAACGAAAGCGAGCACTTCGCCGCCAACGTTGTTCTTGCGTGCTTCTCTGTCTGTCATGATACCCTTAGAGGTTGACACGATTGCAATTCCTAAGCCCTTCATAACCTTGGGCATATCCTTGCTGTTTGAGTAGATTCTAAGTCCGGGCTTGCTTACACGGCGTAAACCTGTAATGACCTGCGACTTGTTCTCAGTATACTTTAAGGTGATTCTGATAACGCCCTGCTTGTCGTCATCTATCACTCTGAAACTCTTAATGTAACCCTCATCTACAAGTATCTGTGCAATCTGCTTCTTCATGTTTGAAGCGGGCACGTCTACTGTAGGATGCTTTGCAGAGTTAGCATTACGAATTCTTGTCAGCATATCTGCGATAGTATCGGTGATCTGCATTACTTACTTCCTCCTTGAAAATTTGTTCTTAAATTACCAGCTGGATTTCTTTACGCCGGGGATCTGTCCTTTATAAGCAAGCTCTCTGAAGCAGATTCTGCAGATGCCGAACTTACGCATATAAGCGTGAGGTCTGCCACAGATCTTGCATCTGTTGTAAGAACGTGTAGAAAACTTTGCAGGACGCTGCTGTTTAGCAATCATTGACTTCTTTGCCATAGTTGATAGTTTCCTTTCTCTGTCTTACTTAGCGAACGGAGCGCCCATAAGTGAGAGCAGCTCTCTTGCTTCTTCGTCAGTCTTGGCTGTGGTTACGAAGTTAATATCCATACCACGAACCTTATCGATCTTATCATACTCGATTTCAGGGAATATCAGCTGTTCCTTGATACCTGTGGAATAGTTGCCTCTGCCGTCGAACGAATTGGGGTTGATACCTCTGAAGTCACGAACACGGGGGAGAGCTACGTTGAAGAATCTGTCGAGGAACTCGTACATTCTATCATCTCTCAGTGTTACCTTGACACCGATTACCATTCCTTCTCTGAGCTTGAAGTTAGCTACTGACTTCTTAGCACGGCATACAATGGGCTTCTGACCTGTGATCTGCATAAGGTCGCTCATGATAGCGTCTACTACCTTAGCGTTTTCCTTTGCTTCACCGCAGCCGACATTGATTATGATCTTGTCGAGCTTGGGAACCTGCATTGTGCTTTTGTAACCGAACTTCTTGAAAAGAGCAGGAGCAACTGTTTCCTTATAATATGCTTTCATTCTTGTCATATCGTTTATTTCTCCTTTAGCGACAGCAGCCGGAAGTTACTTTATCCGACCTCTCTGCCGTAATTCGGGGCGTCTGATTAAAGCTCAGCGCCGCAGTGCTTGCAAACTCTTACCTTCTTGTCGCCCTCAACCTTGTGACCTACTCTTGTAGGCTTGTTGCACTTGGGGCATACAGGCATTACCTTGCACGCATAGATAGGAGCTTCTGCCTTTACAAGACCGCCCTGTTCGCCCTGTCTTCTGGGCTTAACGTGCTTTGTTACGAGGTTTCTGCCTTCAACGATAACCTTCTTTTCCTTGGGAGATACTTCAAGTACCTTGCCCTGCTTGCCCTTGTCTTTGCCGGACATGATCTGAACGTTATCGCCTGTCTTGATGTGTAATGTGTTCATTTACGACCTCCGGATTATAATACTTCGGGAGCAAGTGAAAGGATCTTCATGTAGTCCTTGTCACGCAGCTCTCTGGCTACGGGCCCAAAAATACGTGTACCTCTGGGGTTCTTATCTTCCTTTATTATAACGGCTGCGTTTTCATCAAAACGGATGTATGTTCCGTCATCACGTCTGATGCCTGTTGCTGAACGAACGATTACTGCCTTGACAACATCGCCCTTCTTAACAGTTCCGCCGGGGCTTGCTTTCTTTACGGAAGCAACTACTACGTCACCGATGTTAGCGTACTTTCTGCGTGTACCGCCGAGTACTCTGATGCACATAAGCTCTTTAGCGCCCGTGTTATCCGCAACCTTCATGCGTGTCTGCATCTGAATCATGGATTAATTCTCCTTCCGATAAATTTAAAGTAATAAATTACTTAGCCTTTTCGATGATGTTTACTAAACGCCATCTCTTATCCTTGGAAAGGGGTCTGGTCTCCATAATCTCAACCTTGTCGCCGATTCCGCAGGAGTTGTTCTCGTCATGCGCCTTAAGCTTGATTGTACGCTTAATGATCTTCTTGTAGAGGGGGTGGCGGACATTGTCCTTGATTGCTACTACGATAGTCTTGTCCATCTTATCGCTTACAACCATACCTACTCTGGTCTTTCTTAAATTTCTTTCGCTCAAAGTAAAGTCCTCCTCTCTCTTACTTGTTGTCAGCTGCCAGCTCACGCTCACGCTGAACTGTCTTGACAATTGCTATTTCCTTCTTAACAGCGCCGATTCTCGTAGGATTGTCGAGCTTGTTAACGGCGAGCTGGAAACGGAGGTTGAATAATTCCTGCTTAAGCTCTACGAGCTTCTTGTCGAGCTCCATTTCAGATAACTCTCTGATTTCTTTAACCTTCATTACTGCTCACCTCCTGTTTCCTTAGTTACGAACTTGCACTTGATGGGGAGCTTGTGCATAGCAAGACGCATAGCTTCTCTTGCAGTTTCTTCGGGAACGCCTGCGATCTCGAACATTACACGGCCGGGCTTAACAACGGCTACCCAGTACTCAGGTGAACCCTTACCAGAACCCATTCGGGTCTCGGCAGGCTTCTCTGTGATGGGCTTGTCGGGGAATATCTTTATCCATACCTGACCGCCACGCTTGATGTAACGTGTCATAGCAATACGGGCAGCTTCGATCTGGTTTGATGTGATCCAAGCGGGCTCAAGTGCCTGTAAACCGTATTCGCCGTGGCTGACTACATTACCACGTGTTGCTTTACCGGTCATACGACCTCTCTGTACTCTTCTGTACTTTACTCTCTTCGGAAGCAGCATTAGTCGTTACCTCCCTCTTTTTTCTCAACTCTGGGTCTGCGTGATCTGTTGTCGTTGTTTCTGCGACGGGGCTTTTCTGTTGTTCTCTGTGCAGGAATCTCACCCTTGAGAACTTCGCCCTTGTAGATCCAGACCTTAACACCGATAACGCCGTAAGTTGTGTTAGCTCTTGCAACGCCGTAATCAATGTCTGCTCTTAATGTCTGTAAGGGGATCGTGCCTTCGTGGTAATTCTCGCTTCTTGCGATTTCAGCACCGCCAAGACGGCCGCTTACCATTGTCTTGATACCCTTTGCACCTGACTTCATTGTTCTGCCGATGCAGCTCTTCATAGCTCTTCTGAAAGATACACGCTGCTCTAACTGCATTGCGATGTTCTCTGCTACGAGCTTAGCATTCATATCGGGGTTCTTAACCTCAACGATATTTAAGTTAACGTCCTTGCCGCCTGCGATCTTTGAGATCTCTGCACGGAGCTTTTCGATCTCTGCGCCCTTAGCACCGATAAGCATACCGGGCTTTGCGGTAAGAATGTGAATCTTGATCTTGTTGTCTGATGAACGCTCGATCTCAACCTGAGCAATACCTGCTGCTCTTGAAAGTTGCTGGTCGGACTTTTCGCCGTTTGCTCTTGTGAGCATTCTCTTGTTCATGATATAGTCACGGATTTTGTAGTCTTCAACGAGTGTATCGCCAAAAGTTGCCTTGCCGGCAAACCAACGGGAATCCCAATCTTTGATAACTCCGACTCTGAGACCGTGCGGATTAACTTTCTGTCCCATTGTACTCCTCCTTATTCAGCTTCTTTTACAACCAGAACGATGTTGGAAGTTCTCTTGAGAATACGATGTGCTCTTCCGTGATCCTTATGTCTGATTCTCTTTAAAGTAACGCCGGCGCCAACGTGGCAGCTCGAAACATAGCACTTGGAAAGATCCATTGAGTGATTGTTCTCTGCGTTTGCCATTGCTGACTTGAGGAGCTTCTGTAAAGGCTCGCTCGCTGACTTGGGTGTGTGCTTGAGGATCGCCATAGCCATGTCGCAGGGCTTGTTTCTGATAAGATCAAGAACAACGCCAACCTTGCGGGGAGATATGCGAACCTGTCTGAGTTCTGCTCTTGCCTCCATTGATGTCTCCTCCTTACTTACTTGTTTTGCTTCCTGCATGACCCTTGTAGGTTCTTGTAGGAGCGAATTCGCCCAGCTTGTGACCTACCATGTCTTCAGTCACATATACGGGAACGTGCTTTCTGCCGTCGTGTACAGCAAATGTATGTCCGACGAAATCAGGGAATATTGTGCTTGAACGGCTCCAGGTCTTGAGAACTTTCTTCTCGCCTGCTTCGTTCATAGCGAGCACTCTCTTCATGAGCGCTTCCTGCACATAAGGTCCCTTCTTGATACTTCTGCTCATTGTATAATTTCCTTTCAAGTGGATTGCAAGTTAATATGCGGCGGATTCTTTACTGCTATGCCGCAAACGCCGCACTTATTAACAACGACTTGTAGTAGTTATTACTTGCTGTTTCTTCTCTTAACGATGAACTTGTCTGTGCTCTTGCCGATCTTTCTGGTCTTATAACCGAGAGCGGGCTTGCCCCAGGGAGTTACAGGGCCGGGACGACCAACGGGTGACTTACCTTCACCACCGCCGTGGGGGTGGTCGTTCGGGTTCATTACAGAACCTCTTACTGTAGGTCTAACGCCCATGTGACGAACACGTCCTGCCTTACCGTAGTTAACGTTCTCGTGGTCGAGGTTTGATACAACACCGATAGTAGCCATGCAATTATCGGATACGTTTCTTAACTCACCGCTGGGAAGTCTTAACAGAGCGTAGCCGTTTTCCTTAGCCATGAGCTGTGCCATGTTACCTGCGGAACGAACGAGCTGACCGCCCTTACCGGGATAAAGCTCTATATTGTGAATAACCGTACCTACGGGGATGTCAGCAAGTGCAAGTGCGTTACCGGGCTTGATGTCAGCGTCGGAACCGCTTCTTACCTTGTCGCCTACGTTCAGACCGTCGGGAGCGATGATGTATCTCTTCTCGCCGTCCTCGTACTGAATCAGTGCGATGAATGCTGAACGGTTGGGGTCGTACTCAAGAGTCATAACCTCAGCGTCCATACCGAGCTTGTTTCTCTTAAAGTCGATTACACGATATTTTCTTCTCTGTGCGCCGCCCTTGTGTCTTACAGTGATTCTACCGTAGCTGTTACGGCCGGAGTTCTTCTTGAGTGACTCAAGCAGGCTTCTCTCGGGCTCAACCTTTGACAGAACGCTGTAGTCGGTAACAGTCATACCTCTGCGACCGGGGGTGACAGGTTTATAAGTCTTAATAGCCATTTATATCACTCCTTTATATCATTCCGTCGAAGAACTCGATTGTCTTAGAGCCTTCAGCGAGAGTTACAACAGCTTTCTTCCAAGCGGGTGTGTAACCTTCGTTTCTGCCCATTCTCTTCATTACGCCACGGCAGTTTACTGTGTTTACCTTAGCAACCTTAACACCGGGGAAGAGAGCCTCGACAGCCTTAGCTATCTCGATCTTGTTGGAGTCCTTGGCAACCTTGAAAGTGTACTTGCCCTGAGTAAGCATTTCCATGCTCTTCTCTGTAATAACGGGCTTTAAAATGATGTCATAAGCGAGCTTTGCCATTATGCGTACACCTCCTCGATAGTAGCAACGGCATCCTTAACAACGATGAACTTGTTGTACTTTAAGATGTCGTATACGTTAAGAGTGTTGGCCTGAGTTGTCTTTACGCCGGGAATATTAGCGGCGCTCTTGATAACCTTTTCGTCAACGCTGTTGAGAACGATGAGTGCCTTGTCAGCGCTGAGAGCCTTTAACATATTAACGATTGTCTTTGTCTTGAATTCGTCAGCTGTGATAGAATCAACAACTATCATGCTGCCGTCCTGCACCTTAGCTGAAAGTGCAGACTTTAATGCAAGTCTCTTTACCTTTTTATTTAAAGAGTATGTGTAGCTTCTGGGCTTGGGGCCTAAAGCAACACCGCCGTGTGTCCACTGGGGAGCTCTGGTAGAACCCTGTCTTGCGTGACCTGTGCCCTTCTGACGCCAAGGCTTTTTACCGCCGCCGCTTACTTCTGTTCTTGTAAGCGTTGACTGTGTACCCTGACGCTGATTTGCCAGGTAATTTACCACTGCTGCGTGCATAACAACTGTGTTCGGCTCAATACCGAAAATGTTGTCATTAAGCTCAAGGTCGGACACAACAGCTCCTGTCATATCATATACTGATATTTTTGCCATGATGATCCTCCTCCTTACGCTTTCTTAACCGCATCGGTAATGCACACAACTCCGCCCTTAGGACCGGGAATAGCACCCTTGATTGCGATAAGATTGTTTTCTGCATCGATCTTAACGATAACGAGATTCTGAACTGTTACGTTCTCAGCACCCATGTGACCTGCCATGCCCTTGCCCTTGAATATTCTCGAGGGAGATGAGCAAGCACCCATAGAACCTGCCTGTCTTACAACAGGACCTGTACCGTGAGTTTCCTTCAGTCTGTGCTGGTTGTGACGCTTGATAGCGCCCTGGAAGCCCTTACCCTTGCTAACGCCGCTTACGTCGATAACGTCGCCTGCTGCGAATACGTCAGCCTTCAGAACGTCGCCAACGTTTACGTTGCTGATGTCGTCTAATCTGAACTCCTTGAGAGTTCTCTTGAAGGGGAGGTCATTCTTCTTGAAGTGACCTGTCATGGGCTTGTTTGTGTGCTTCGGTGATACATCGCCGAAACCAAGCTGAACTGCTTCATAGCCGTCATTCTCAGCTGTCTTGAGCTGTGTTACAACACAAGGACCTGCTTCGATAACGGTAACAGGAACTACTTTTCCTGCTTCGTCGAAAATCTGAGTCATTCCGATTTTCTTTCCGATTAAACCCTTAGTCATGGTTTAAATCCTCCTGTTTAGGTTATTGGTCGGTTTCCCGACTTGACCACCGACACCGATATTGTTTCGGGTTTCCGGTGCCGAAGGTTATTGGTTGGCTTCACGCCAACATAACTCGCTATGGCTTACGCTTCCATAGTCATTTCCACACCTGCGGGAAGTTCGAGGCTCTGCAGAGCTTCAACTGTCTTGTTGGTGGGACGGATTACGTCGATAAGACGCTTGTGAGTTCTCATTTCGAACTGCTCACGGCTGTCCTTGTACTTGTGTACGGCTCTCAGGATCGTTATTACTTCCTTGTTTGTGGGAAGCGGAATAGGACCTGCAACTCTTGAACCTGTACGCTTGGCTGTTTCAACGATCTTTGCAGCAGCTGCATCAACTGTTGCGTGCTCGTAGCCCTTGAGCTTGATTCTCACTTTTTCCTTAACTGCCATTCTTGTTTCTCCCTTTCATAAGATTTTCGGGGGAAAGATACGGTTTGCGGTATTTATAAAACATACCGTGCCGGGTGTTTCGTATGCTCTCATATAAAACAGGATCTTTTCCCACGGGGGTATCAACCTTATTGCTAACCCTTCCCGTCTTGACGGGAGAACGATCCCAAACTTATATAAAGCACCGAAAACCGCTTTGCAAAGCCGTTTTCGCCCATTCACTGGACATACTCCGTCTGAATTACCGGCATAGCCGCAACCTCAGACATCACAGCATATCATTGCAGTACGCTTTCACGCGCAAGAATTATTATACAGCATTACGATGCGGAATACAAGCCTTTTTTAAAAATTTTAAGATAGAATTTGCGATAAAAATTCTCCGCATTTTTGTGCATATTGACTAATCGGTTTTATGCTATTATTTCCGTTCCGCCTGCCTGTATTCGTTAATTTTTCTGCCGCTTATTTATAATGCTTTGGTGCGTAGTGCCGCAGAGCTTCATCGGGTATAGAAAACTGCAAAAAATCTGAGGGCAGGTAACACTACCTGCCCTCGCTGTCACTTTGATTTTATTTCGCCGTTGTTACCTTTGCGGAAATGTACTCGCTGAACCTGTTGCTTCCGTCAACCGTTTTGAATGACTTCATACGGAAGGAATACGTTGTTCCCTTTGCGAGCGGGCCGACAACCATTGTCGTTACGTTCTTATCTTTGATAACGTTTATCTGCGTCCACTTTCCGCCCTTGTACTGTTCAATGACATATCCCGAGGCGATTGTGTTGCGGCTCCAGCTGAGCTTTACCGCCGTCTGCGACAACGCCGTTGCGTTGAACTTAGCCACGTTCGCAATTCTGGTCGTTCCGGCCATCGAAACATAGCCGCCGTAGGTTGTCTTTGTGCCGTTTGTCTTATACGCTCTTATTCTGAACGAATATTTCGTATCCGGGTTAAGACCCTTGACAATGAACTTCAGCGTCGTGTTATTCTTTGTTACCGCTATCTGCGTCCACTTTCCGCCCTTGTACTGCTCTATCGCATATCCCGTAACGTTAGCGTTACGTTCCCATTCAAGAGTGATCCATGTAGCCGTGGTCGAGGTAACTCTTGCATTCTTCACTGCCGCAGGAGGAGTTTCCGCCTTAACTGTGGTATAGCCGCTGTAGTTTGTCTTGCCGTCGGCATTCTTGTATGTCTTTATGCGGAATGAATAAGGTGTTGCGTCCGCCAGCCCCTTTACAGTAAATGTAAGCGTTGTGTTGTTCTTTGTTACCGCTATCTGCGTCCACTTTCCGCCCTTGTACTGTTCGATTATGTAGCCTGTAACCTTATCGTTCCTGTTCCAGTCCAGCTTTACAGCTGTAGGAGATATTGCGGTGCCGACAAATTTGTCGGTATTTGTAAGCTGCGTTTTTGCCGCAAGCCTTACATAGTTGCTGTATGCCGTACCCGACGATAAAGTCTTATATGCCCTCATCCTGAACGTGTACGTTGTATCGGCGGCAAGTCCGCTTACATTGTACGAAACTGTGGAGCTGTTATTTATCTTTGCAATCTGTGTCCACTTTCCGCCCTTGTACTGCTCTATCTCATAGCCGCTCGCATTTGCGTTCTTATCCCACTTCAGCGAAACGCTCGATGAAGTCGCCGATCCAGCCGCAAAGCCTGTAGGAGTTGCAACATCATTGCCGATCTTGATTTCCGTATAACCGAGAATATAGTAGTATTTCTCTTTTGAATTGTAACTGTAATCCTGTCTGACCTGAGTTCCGTTCAGATAGAATTTTGCTTTTTTGAGATTATACTCATAGCAGTCGGCATTGATGTATATATAGCACCAGTACGTCTTGCCCTTCTCAAATACAGTCGGTGTTTTCCACTCTTCATCGTCATACCAGTCAATACTTATAAGGCTCATATGCTCAGGAAGATTATGTGAGATTAAACTCTTTGCCGGAGTTCCTCCTGCCTTCGGAGGTGTTATCTGTACATATATATTCTGATCATATTCTTCAAACGGCACCCTCAGGCTGTTAATCACTACCGTTCCGTCATTGGAAACCGTGAACAGTTCCTTGTCTTCGGATGTCAGCCAGAATCCTTCTTTGTAAGTATCAAGCCTGCATCGGAATATATAACCGGGAGAAAGCGCATATCCCGACTTAGGCGTTACCTTGAATTTGACCACATAACAGTTATCTACTATAAGCTCGTCATCGTCGTAAACCTCTTCGTTATATTCCCATGTGTTTAAAAGCGGCGTGACAAGAGTTACCGAATATTTATCAGGTTCCGATGAAGTAAGCTGCAGATCGTTCACCTTTCTGTAAGGCAGGAAGTTGCTGATTTCGACCCCGACCGTTCTGATTCCTTCATCGCAAACAAGAACGCTCTTAAATGCAATCTCGTTAAGGCCGATGTAAATATGGTCTGCCGCTTGCCATTCATTTGCGGGATCCTCAAACCTGCGCATCTTTACTGTGCCTGTTGTATACGCTGCAACGTATCCGCTGTTCAGCTTTACTTTTACATATATGTTGTATTTGAAGCCTTTGCACAGCTGACGATCGTTTACTATATTGTTTCCGTAAACATCACGGATATTGTTTATCGTCAGACTGTATTTTTCGGGTTCACCCGACGCAACGCTGACGTCGCTTAACGTCGAGCCTCCGTGAAAGCCTGACACGACCGCCTTGATTTCCGTTACGGCTTCAAAGTCATAATCAATTATTATTATCTCGTTGATTCTCAGCACATTACCGTAATTTATAACAGCCTTATACAGCATTGTGCATTTTTCCGTAACCTCCGGCGGCGTATACGACAGTTCGTTTATAGCTTCGGGAATTCCTGTGAACGAGCCGAAATTCTTGGATACATACCAATCTACCGTTTTTATCGGATCGCCCGTGTTGTACGGATTGGGAGCCTGAGTGAGCAGGTCAATCTTACCTACGCTGTTGCTGTTTACGGTAAAACGGGTGCGTTTGGTATGGCTCAGCACATAATTATTTCTGTCGGTCTTCAGCCTGCATATCTCGTCTGCACCTCTTGCGGCCATAGCCTTCTTTTCGTCAATGCCGGCCTGCGGTGCGGTAAGCAGAGTCGTGTACTCTACCTTTTCTGCAGAATTTGTGATTGTACCTGATTTAGAAGTAAGTACCGCCTTATCAGCAGGATAATATACCTCTATATCATTCGGGCTAAGCGGCATGGTTCCGCCCAGGAGCGTTATGTTGTAATACTTTTTCTGTAACGCCTCGTCACTTGTAACACGGACAAAATACGGATCGGAAATTATCGTTCCCGTTTTATCGGTCACTCTGCCCTTGCTCTTGTTTGTGATGGTTCCGCCCGTCATAACCAGCGATGCGTAATAATCACAACCGTCTATCGAGGAGAGCGCTATACTGGAGGTAGTTACTATAGTACCTCCGTTTATCAGAGCAGTAGAATTAAGCGTTTTTTGTTTGCCGGCAAAACCGTTATCCAGCTTTATCGGAGTACCGATCTGTGCATCAAAATAACCGTCGTTGATTACAAGATCCGATGCACTCAGCTTGATCATTTCACAATACATCGCATTGGTACCCGTGTAGCAGAATGTACCTCCGTTTATAACGATCGTACTTCTGTTCTCAGCCAAAAACAGATTCTGGGCTACATCCTTGGCATAGAAATACATCTTACCCGTTCCCACCGAGTCCTCGATGGTCAGCTTACTGTATTGGACGCTCAACAGATGATCCTGTGCGTCAATACTGTTACCTGTCTTTTTAAGCGTATATCCGGCAAGGTCCAGCGTCTTGTCACTTTCTATAGGCGGACACAATCTCGTCAGATAGTTAGGCTTATATTCCTCAGGGTCGCAGTCAATATCTGCGCCAAGCCTTATCTTAGACTCCTCGCTGCCGTTGTATGCCAATCTCAGCTGCTGATAACTACGGACGATAAGGTATCCGTCACTTGAATACTCTGTGCTTTCGCCATCGGTGCCTGCGGCACTGATAGGTATGATTGTCAGCGGCAGTGCGGTTATCATAATAGCAAGTGCCGCAAACAAAGCTGTAATGCGTTTAAATTTTATTTTCATAATCCTTTACCTCCTCATTATAATTTTCAAAGTTCATATGAGCCCACTGCTCTTTATTATATTTTACACCGCATTCGGCAAAATGACATTACCCAGATGGGTAAATTATGCAATTCATCTTGAACCTCATTGCATTTTTGCTATTGCGAAGCTCATCTTCGGTAATTGTGCGGTTTTCCGCCCGAAAGCACAACCGCAGATTTTCGCATATCTCTTGCAGACAGAATACCGGCTAAGGCGGTTTGACATAAGATTCGACAGGCAATAAACAGAAAAACGGACATCGGTAAAATGCCGATGCCCGTTTCAGATTGTCGAAAAACCGATTATTATTAAACCCCACGCAGTGAAATATATCGCCAACACTGCATAAAGCATTTTCATATCGACAAGGAATTAATATTTTCGTGAGTGTATCAGTGCAACTGCTCTAACATTGACTTTTCAGAAAAAACGCTACTAACCTGAGATATATGTACTAACCTGCGGACGTGTAGCGTTAAGCGTCCCTGCATACGCATAGTTTTGAAATATAACCATTTATGCCAAAGCACTATCACACTTGCCTTTTAATGAACGCTCTGTTGGCTTTGCGTCCGTGCCTCGTCAGCCATCAGTGTCGCTGCGTCCTGCAGCGACTAAGTGTGGCTGACTTTAAGCGTCCATGCTTAAAGCCTTTGGGCGTTCAACTTCGGGCATCCATGCCCGCCCTCGAAAAAGGGTGAGGTTCTGTTGCTCGGTCAAGCCGAGCCAACTATGTGGGGATTGTTAATGCCTTAGTAGTTTTTATGGTAGTACTCCTATCAATTCCAATCCCCTCGCATCGCACCACCCCTTCCAAAACCGCACTATCCCACTCGCTTTTCGTAGGGCGAGGGGCTTGCCCCTCCCGAAACATCACTGCAATTATCGAAAACAAGTTAATAGAATTATAATGTAAAACGTAACCGCAATTAATCCTCGATACTTAACAGATTAAAAACGCTGAGAAAATCAAAAAATTCGATTCAACGGGAGGGGCAAGCCCACTCCCCTACAAAATTTCCAAACACAAAAATCCGCCATTTGAGTAAACAGCGGATTCTATATATTCAATTCTCAGCACTCGACAAAATGGTGTTCATAGTAAAGCAATAATGCTTTAACAGCACTCACCGCACCCCACCGTGACCGCCGCATATTAAATTATCGCTTTCTATAACCCCGCCGTTTTGCTAATCTTAGCCGAACACTGACAATTCCAAAGGCGGAATTTACAGTGGCTTTCAGCCATAGGCGGAATCGTCAGCGGCGACTCGCCGCACCGCCGTTTCGCCACGCTTAGCCAACCTCAAACATTTTCAAAGGCAGAACTTGGAGCGGCTCACAGCCGCAAAAAACGGTCACAGCATATCACCGTGACCGCTTATCTGCTAATTATCACTTTGTTTGACCCCGCCGTTTCACTACTCTACAAATAGCTCTGACAATTCCAAAGGCGAAATTGTCAGCGGCGACTCGCCGCAGCCGCTTAGCCGTTGCCGACTTCTACAACGTAAATATCAACGTATTGCAGGCCCCATGCACAAGCATCGTCATAATGCTCCTCTGTACTGCCCATATATACGTCTACAGGGATCGTGCCTGCCATCATTCCATCGCCTGTATCGGCGGCAATAGCATAGCCGTAGCAGATATTGTCATACTGACCGACTATATAGAGCTTCGAGCCGTAGGGGATAACATTGGGATTTACCGCAACTGTGCCTATCTCAGCCATTCTGCCGCTTGCGGTATACGCACCTTCGGGCGCTGTATAGGCTGTAGCCTTGCCGGATACCACATACTCATAGTCAACCGGTCTGCCGTTCCTTAGTACGATAGATGTATCATCTATCTTACAATAGGGAGTTACGATCGCCGCACCCTCGGCTATAACCTCGTCAACCTTCTTGGTCACTACCTTTGTGGTCTTCTTTACATCCGTCTTTACACCGTCAATGTAGGTAGTGGTCGTTGTAGTTCTTATCTTGCCGTTGACACCCTTTGTACGCACCTCGCTCTGACCTATAGCCAGAATGTTGCTCGTTACGGTAGATGTCTGATAAGGGATAGTCTTATCCTGGTTTTCAGTCTTTATCTCAACTCTTGAAACCTTTATCTCGGCAGGTCCGGTTATCTTGGATTCAAGCTCCTCGCTTACCATATCGTTCTTGCCGAGTGTTATTTTTGCTCTTTTCAAAAGCTCTGAAACCGTGTTGTCAAGGCATTTTACGGTTGTTGTCTTTCCGTCTGCCGTGATCTTCACGTCATAGGCTCTTGTAACAGCGATCTTCTGTCCTTCTTTAAGAACAGCCGTCTTTGCAGGCGATACCTTGTCATATTCGCCAAGCTCAACGTCCGCCTGTTCAAGCAGCTGTGCCACTGTAGCGTTAACGCTGTATGCAGTGGCGGTCTTCTTGCCGCCTTCCAGAATATCAACGTCAAAGGCTCTTTCGATAGTAAGAGTGGCTGTTGCCACGTTCTCCTCAAAGCCTGTGAAGTCTATCCTGTCATATGCGCCGAGCGTTATGTGGTTCTCTCTGAGGATCTCATAAGGGTCGGCACTTACCGTATAAACAATACGCTTTTCGTTCTCGTCGATTATCTCAACGTCATTTCTGAAGTAGAGCAGACCTGTCATAAGGAATACTCCGAAGATACTGCCGAATATAAGCAGTATTTTAAGTGCTGCGTTCTTTGATATGCGTATTGTCAGTCCGGTGTTTCTGAATCTGGGAAACATATATCCGCCTTTCGTCATCATATCGGTAGGTTTAAGCAGTACCCGTACGGGCATCACGGCATTAAAATTACGGCTAGATCCGTCTGTCACCACTGACCGTGTACGATAACTCCCCGTTCGGAGAGAACCGCTGCTACGTTTATTATCGGGCTTTTTTTCAAGCTCTAGACAATTATAATTTCCGTTTTGCAAAATGTCAAATAGCTTGGGGCAGTCATTTTTGTTGAAAATGCACAAGAAAAAACTGTAACCGTTTTGTAACCTTTTTGTTACCGTTTTGTAATCAGTTAAAATCTGGCTATTGTTGACTTATTTTGTAATTTAATTTGTTAATCTGCCCAAAATTGAAGTTTGGATTTTTGTTGTGTTTTTAGACAAAGATGATTATACCGATTTGGAGATTTTGATGCATATATGTTATGAAATGGTAATTGAATTACACAAAAAGGGCGGGCAGACAAGCGGAAAAACAGCCGGTAACATAGCAGGAAAGCCGATTTATGAGCATTTTTAAGGTGACTGAGGGATGAATGTAAACGTATACTTGCGTGAAATATCGGGGGCAATCTGAAGGCGAAAATATGGTCGTGACGTGTCCTTTATATATTATAATAGTATAGCCCGGATTTTTTACCTTTATGAAAGACACACGGTGATGAATTATGATGAAGATAACGGCAACGGTAGGAGCGACAATTGATGATTTATGATGATTTTAAAGGGTAGAAAAAAGCCGCCCGATGTGAGCGGCTGAATTTTGTGATACTATTATAATATAAAGGCGATCGTACGAGCGGAAAAATCTCACGCATAAGTTAATATACTGAATATATTTTGCTTATATATTACTAATTTTAATTGTTTGATTTCCAATCAAGGATTTCTTCGGTAAGTTTTTTATCAAGATCAATACGCATTGCTTTACATTCATCCGGGAATTTCTTAGCCGCTGAAAAGCACATATTTACAAGCATATCAGCACCGACGGGCAGAGCTTTTTTCAGTACGCTTTCAGGGAACACAAAATGCGTGCCGTGTTCATAGAGATACACCGAGTATTTGCAGGAATGCGGGTGGGATTTCAGGCGGTTGTCCATTCTGCATATGTATTTTGCGGTATCCCATAGAGAATCGTCTTCCGCACCGACAAGAACGAGCTTGCCGCCGATATTCTCTACAGGTATAAAATGCTCCTCTTTAAGCAGTCCTGCGGCTTCGGAATCATCGAACACATCCTTTGAATATGTGGAATCGCCGTGTTCTTTAGACGCTTTGGCTATCTTCTGCCAGTACTCAGGGTGCTTATAGACAAAGGGCATAAATGGTACGGGTTTGCCGCCTATCGACACGATAGATTCGTTTTCGACCGGCCATTCCTTACAGCCGTCACGATTGCCCTGTGCGAAGCCCTGCCATACAAAGTCGCTCGGGGTCAGGGCTATGGTAAGCGTAATATCGTGATAATGAGATGCGGCGACAAGTGCGACTGTGGCTGTTGTAGAGGCACCGACAATGCCGATTTTCTTGTTGCCGTGGGATTTGAGCCATTCTATAGCCGAGCCGATACGCTCAATGGGATAGTTGTGGTGGCTGTAGTTCTTCTTTCCGGGCGACATTGACATTACGTTAATTCCGTAGGTATGAAGCCATTTCACGCAGGTTTTGCCCATATAGTCTTCGGGGTCGTCACCGAGCATTGCTATCATTGCGGTATCGGACGGGGTTTTACTTTCCCAGTATGCGCCGTAAAAGCCGTCGGCTTCGGGTTCAAAATGCAGATGTTTCATAGGTTGCTCCGTTTCAATTTGGTTAGTTTTGTCTAACTAAAGTATATCACTGAAATGACAGGATGTCAAGGGTGTGGGAAAAGGTTGGGGCAATTAAACAAGCGGGAGATTGCTCCTTTTGAAATGATGTAAAATTCATGTAGGGTTAGTGCTTTCTGAAAAATAGAACTATCTCTCTTGGCTCCCTTGTGTAAAGGGAGCTGGCACAGTGTGGTACAATATTTTCGATGTTACTTTTAATATCAGGTCAAAGATTTTTTATAAATTAATAAGATTTCCGTCACTGTGACTGAGGGATTGTTAACGAAGGTGACGGCTGGGCTGAAACAGTTTGTAGCAAGCAATCCCTCCGTCTTAACGGCAGAAAAGTTTGATAACTAAAAAAAGGTTGGTGTGTCACAAACAGAAAGCAACAATATCAAGGCTTGTGCCTTGCCGTCAATCCACCTCCCTTTGACAAGGGAGGCAAGTGTG
>OMBQ01000681.1_pt1 | contig 36548 bp, 15 predicted proteins | sample 1674311 | NCBI WGS metagenome assembly OMBQ01 (sample SAMEA103958160, study PRJEB25191) | human gut metagenome | biome: human-associated habitat [ENVO:00009003]; feature: intestine environment [ENVO:2100002]; material: feces | place: Germany | collected 2013/2015 | reverse complement strand
TCAGTTTTTCTCCGTCTTTTACTTTGACTTCTTTTCCGTTAAGTGTCACTGTCCATTCTTTTTCACCCGGTGTCGGTGTGTCGATCTTCTCAAAACGAGCTTCGATCTTAATACCGTTCAGTTCTTCTGTGATTGGTGTATCGAAGTTAAACTCTTTATCTCCTACAAACCATCCGAGGAATTTGTATCCCTCTTTTGTCGGGTCTGCCGGTTTTGTCAGTTTTTCTCCGTCTTTTACTTTGACTTCTTTTCCGTTAAGTGTCACTGTCCAAACTTTCTCTTCCGGTGTCGGAGCATCTGTTTTTGAAAGGAACATCTCTATAATGCCGACCTTAGCATCTGACCACTCAATTTTCACATCAAGAAGCACTGTCTCATTCGGAAGAACAAACTCATTCACTGTCTTGCCCAGTGTTCCGACAGGTTTCCATGTATCTGCTTCTGCTAATGTTCTCACACTTACAGTTGCATTTGAAATCGAATCTGCTCTCTGAACAATCTTAATCTTATTGCGGTCATTCTTCTCTGATACATGATAAACAAGGTTTCCGCTCTTTTCTGCCGGAACAAATGATGTCGCAAGATTCATATCTGACATATAAGAGAATTTTCCGTTTTGTGTATCGAGACATGAGCTTTCATATGTCGGATCGTTTTCGCTCGGAACATACGCTCCGTCATTGATCTCAAGCTCGCTGAAGCGAACCCACTTGTCAGAACCGACTTTTGTTCTTGTTACCTCGAATTTCAGGTAACGTGCATCTTTGTTAATGTTTGTTGCTTCTTTTGTATTATAAGAAGTTTCATGATTCGGAAGCACCGCTCCGATCTCGTCAGTATCATTCGCTTCTCCGTTATTTGGTCCATCCTGTGAACCGAGAGTCATGATTTCTTCCCATGTCTCTCCGTCTGTAGATACAGAGAATTTACCATGTCTGATATAGTCATGCTCGCTATCCTCGCAGACAGCTTTGAACTTATCGAAGTGGATTGTCTGTCCGAGATCGTATACGAACCAAACGCCTTCGTTCTGTGATGTCTGATAAACAGCCTCTGTTGCTCTGTTTCCGTCGAACGCTTTCTCAGGATCTGTGATCGTATAATTTCCGCTTTTTGAATGCAGTGATTTTTCTTTGAACTCTACCGTATTTACAACGAATTGTTTCAAATTGAATTTCACATCATCATTCGTCTTGTTGATCAGTCTGATATATCTTGCATCTCCCGGTTTCTTTGCATCATATGTTGTCCACTCATATGCATTGAGAGATGTTTCAAGGGTAAGCTTGTCTGCATTTTCAAGATTCTTCTGAATATCTTTAATCTCATGAATGCGGTCTAATTTTAAGCCGATATACTGATCTTTCTTTAAAGTAATATCATTCTTAGCTTCGATTTCAGCGCTTTCATCCAACAGATTTGCTCTGTATTCTTTGTAAGCGTCTACGTTTGTGTAAACTTTCGAGTTAAACCATACTTTAGAGTCAACGTCAAATTCTCTGATCGCAAACCAGTTTTTCTGTGTCGCATTATTCTTGATACGAACATACTGTGCCTGAATATCTTTGTCAGATACATCGATCTCTATCGTGCGTTTGTTTTCAAATGTTGCAATCTTTGTCCATTTCTGACCGTCAACCGACCACTCCAGATCACAGTTCTGCATATAATCTGCATGTGTATCATTATTACCCTGGACAATCTTGATCTTTCCAAGTGTGATCTTCTCGGACAGCTTCACTCCGAAATAATCACCTGCGATCATAGAGTCACCGTTTGTAGGATCTCCCTGTCTTACATTGTAATGTACGCTTGTGCCTTCATCACCGTCGATTGCATTATTTTCGTTTCCATTATTGTAAACAGTCCAACCTTCTGTTGTACGGATCACTTCTTTTGTAAACGTATCTGCCGCTCCGGGCTGCAAGTCTACTTTAAACTCACGCATAGAAGGCCATTTACCAGATCCTCCCACTCTCGAGCACTCATAACGAACTGCCGTAACGTTCTCGATTTCAAGTCCTGCCACATCAACTTTCGCAGCATATGGTCCGTATTCTTTTCCGTTTTCTAATTCTTTCCACTCATCAGAACCTTCTGCCTGATATTTCAGTTTTGCGTATCCGAATGTATCGTCCGGTTTCTCTTTTCCTGCGCCGTTTTCGATATGTACGCCGTAAATAGTCGTCGGTTTGCTGAAGTTCACCTGATAATACTGTCCGACACCTTCTGCTCCGTTGTACCATGCATACGTACCGCTGTTGCCGTCAATAATATCTGCCGGTTTTCCGCTCTGCCATGTCTGAAAGCTTGCCTCTGCCGTAATTTTCAACGGTCTTTCAACATCGCCTGCCACATAATCGTTCATCGGATCTGACAATGCCGCTTCCAATGTTTTTGCCAGAGGGATCAAATGGGTCGATCCCGGAGTTACAACTGCCGGAGACGCATTGTACATCTCTTTTGTATATGTCTGGGAGGTCGCATAACTTCCCGAACCTGCCATATACAGATCAAACGCGCTCTGCATATCATTTTTCTGCATTGCATCCTGTGCCTGTGCAAAAGAACGGATTGCCGTACAGAGATCTTTCAAAGAGTTTGTAAACGGAAGGATTTCCACTTTCATTGCCTCGTTTTTGCTCTTTGCATGGAAACCGTCGCAAGCTTCAATGATTGTTGTCATCTCTGCCACAAGCTGCGTTGTTGTTGCTTCTTCTACGTTTCCTGCTGCAAGCTGTGTTTTATAAGTATTGATCAGACCCTGAATTTCTTCTGACTCCGGCAATACAAGTCCATGTCCGTTCGGTTCCGGGTTAGACATATGTTTCGCAAGTGTATGAAGCTCTTCAGATGCATTTTCATCAATATACGCAAATGAATCCGCCCAGCTCTTATCCATATTAAATCCTGCGATATTCCAGCTATAATCCGCAACTGCGAAGATCGCCGGTTTCGATACTTCTGATTCCTGCATCGGGTTTGTCACCGCTCCCGCAAGATCTTCCGGATTTACATCTGTTTTAAGCTGCACACCTTTACCCATCATAAGACGTCCGTGATTAATGTCGTTTACAGGCCAGTTGAGCCAGAATAGCGGGGCACGACGTTTCTGACCGTCTGTCGTTCTATGAGTTCTGAAGTGATCAAGCGTTACCTGCTCGATCGGTTTACATACTGCTTCTCCTGTCCAGAAGATCTTGATATCTTCCGGGAATCCTTTGTCATACTCGTTCAGCTCTGCATAATTGCCGCCTGTACCGCCTGACTGCCATGAATGGTTATATCCTGCCGGACAGAATACTGTGTCATATACATCGCCTTTCTTTTTTGCCCACTCGGATACTTTTGTCATCATGTTGATCACGATCGTTCTCGGAAGGCTTCCGACGTCGTCGCCGAGTACTCCGAACTGACGCACGCCTGCATCGTACAACTGATCAAATTTGCGCAGAAGCGCCTGAATCTCCTGATCTGCCTGCGCCTGATTAAATCCTCCCATAAACGGGTGGGCTGTCCAAACGAAACGGCACTTAGAATCGTTTCCGACTTTTACCATTTCCTTGATCTTTGCCAGTTCTTCTTCCGGATATAAATCACGCCATTTTCCTTTGTGATACTCATCGTCTTTCGGAGCAAAGATATAAGACGTCATCTTATAATCTCCGCCGAATCTCATAAGAGACATTCTGTCCTCATTCGACCACGGAAGTCCGTAATATCCTTCGATAAATCCACGGATATTTACATCTGCATAATCTCTCATCTCAAAGTTGCGGATCGTAGTTCCGTCCATCTGATTGAAGATATGCTTCAAAGATGTGATGCCGTAAAATACCGCATCTGTATCTAATCCGAGGATTACGATCTCACCCTTATTAGATGCGAGGAAATAGGAACCGTGATGGTCAAACAAAGATTTATCTACTGTGTAATGCTCCTTCACATATTTATCTACATATCCGTCGGAGCCGTAGATACCTGCAAGGATATTCGTCTTGCCGTCAACTTTTGCATTGGTAACAGCAGCGCTCTCACTCTTGCCTTTGATCGAAAGAACTTCTGTCATTCGATTCTTTGTCACATCATCAACACCGTTTTCGTAAACAATATTCACTTCTCCGATGTCGAATCCCCCATCCTGATAAGTCATCTCATGGGGAGTCGGGTAGATCTGATATTCCACCCCTGAAACTTCTGCAGTCTGCACTGCGTCAGCTTCCTCTGCCTGTACGGTCAACGCCGACGGTGCAGCCGATGTAAGTACAACTGCCGCCGCAAGCAGACCTGCCCACAAGCCTCTTACTGTTTTCATTCTCTTTCTCATACATTTCCCTCTTTTTCTAGTTACTATAGTTGCCCACTATTCCTATTTTCTTATGATATCGCACTTTACATTTCAGTTATTTGCACTTTTTAGCAACCGATTTGTAATTTATGATAGTTTTCGCCTATTGCCCGGACTTCTTTTGTGCAATATGTTTATTCTATTTTCTTTATTTTGTTTATACTGCACAATTATCTCTTTTCTCTCCGCTTTCTTTGCAGTTTATATAGCAAAAACGTTGTTATAGATCATGAAAAACCGGAGACATTCTTTCATAAGTACAAAACTGCGTATAACCTGCTTTTCTCAGCATTTCCTTCGTTTCTTCTATATAAGCGCCCAAGTGTTCCGGTTTATGACTGTCGCTCCCTATTGTGACGATCTTTCCGCCAAGCTCTCTGTACCGTTTTAAAATTTCCACAGAAGGCGTCGTGTCAGAAAGGCCGTACCGATATGACGATGTATTCACTTCCAGACCTTTCCCATCCGCTATGACAACTTGCAAAATCTCTTCGACGATCGGTTTGATCTTTTCAAACGGATAGACGCCCTTTTCATCATAACGGGCGATCAGATCCATATGCCCAAGCACGCTGTAATCCTTGTATTCCCGAACGACCGACAGCATTTCCTCATAATACTTTTCATTATATTCCTTCTGCGTTTTCCCATTTCAATGATCCGAAGTTGTTTTCTTCTATCATTTTATCACAAAGCGAACCGTTTTTTCCATTCTAACATTTTTATATACGTTTCCTTTCCACACGCCGTAAAGCTGTAAACTTGCCTGCTGCGGCGCAGACGTCCTCCCTGAAGGTTCTGCGCGATCAGAAACCGGAATATCCGATAATGCAGAAAAGGATCGCCGCTCACACGACAATCCTTTTTAAGTATCAATTTTTTATTTTGATCTTTTCTGCGTATCTTTGTTTATCCGTTCTTTTTTCTCGTGATCATGACCACTGCGCCTGCCGCAAGTGCAAGTACAAACGGGAAGAACGGCGCTGTTTCGTCTCCTGTCTTCGGAGGTGTCTTTCCATCCTCCTGCGGTGTCTGACCGCCGTCTTTTGTAACCGTTACTTTCACAGTGTCAGTTACTTTCACTGCATCCGCTCCGCTTCCCTGTGTCGCTGTCACTGTCAGCTTCGCTGTTCCTTTGCCGACTGCCTTTACATTGCCGTCAGCATCTACCGTTGCAACTTTTTTATCGGAAGAAGCCCATGCAAATGTTACATTTTCTGCCTTTTCCGGTGTGATCTTCGCTGTTGCCTTTGTTGTCTCGCCGACTTTCAGATCTGCTTTCTTAACTGACGCTTTCACGCCTGTAAGTACCACCGGTTTCTCCGGTTCCGGATCTGTTCCGCCGTCTTTTATTACCGTTACATCCACAGTAGCTGTTTTTGTTACCGCGCTGTCTCCGCTTCCCTGTGTCGCCGTTACAGTCAGCGTTGCCGTTCCTTCTGCAACCGCCTTAACGTTTCCGTCCTTATCTACTGTTGCAATCTTATCATCGGAAGACGTCCATGCAAGCTCTACGCCTTCTGCACCTTCCGGCATGATCGTTGCTGTTGCCTTTGTTGTCTCGCCGACTTTCAGTTCTGCCTTTTCAACTGACGCTTTCACGCCTGTAAGTACCGGTTTCTCCGGCTCTTCCGGTCTGTCCGGACGGATGATCGCTCCGCCGTCTTTCGCACCGTAAGCCTCGAACTCGACGATATGATCAGACGTACCCTGATTATTTTCTCTTCCGTTTACATAGACACGGATGTAGCGAGCTGTTACAGGTTCACTGTTTTCTGCGTTCCACATCTCTTTGCCTGCTGCCGTCTCGACATAAAACTCATCTTTGCCCGCGCCCTGTTTATGTACATTGTCTTTATCGGAGTTATATACCGTTGTCGTTTTGTCTGCCGCAAAGTTCTCGTCTGTACTTAACTGGATCACTGTCGGTCCGTATTTTCTTGAACCATCCCAGTATCTTGTCATATGGATCTTCATCAGATCATACTCGTCTCCGAGATCGAACTGCACGTAACGGGAATGGTTCTGGCTGTCGCTCGTATCTGTCAGCTCCAGATAATTCGCCGTACTCTTCACGCCGTCGTTTACCATGCTAAACGGTCTGTCCGGTTTCTCTGCCACTGCCGTATTAACAGTTGCATCATAAGCGGTAACTTTTACTTTCGGATTGTTCTTTGCAAGAACAACATTATCTTCTGTATCGATCAGATCTTTCACTTCATCATATGCAAGCGATCTGTCGAGAACTGTAATATAAGAAACTTCGTCTTTTGTCAGACCCTGCGCAAATATCGTTTCGCCTTTTGCGATCTCCGGATTTGCTTTATCTTCGCTGTATGTTGAAGCAACCACTTTTCCGTCAAGGTAAAGTTTGATCATTCCGTTAATTTCTTTTACAGCAGAGAATTGATGCTCTTTACCGTCAGCCGCAATTCCTTTCGTCTCGCTTGTGTAGCTGTCGTTTGCTTTATCAACCGTCTTCTGATCATATTTCGATGTGATCTTCATATTGTTAAACTCAAACGTCAGATATCCTTCGCCGTCAATGCCGACTTTATAAGCGCCTTTCTGCTCTGCAAGTACCACGTCTTTTGAATCTGTCTTGATCTTACCTGTTACAGTAAATCCGCCGTGTCCGTCGACAGAGTATTTCGCTTTTGTCGATACAGCTCCGTCTTTCAGATCATCGCTGATCACTCCTGTTATGATGCCGTCTTTAAACGCATCATTCTGCGCGCTTACTTTTGAAGTATTTCCGACAGTATCTTTCACGCCGTCTACACTTACGCTCACTGTCCGGGCATCTTTCAGTTCCTTATCCAAAGTCAGTTTCACTGTACGTCTGTCGGCTTTCAATTCTGCCTTTGTCACTTCGTATCCGTCTACCTTAAACATTCCCGCTTCCGGCGTACGGATCGTCTCGTCAAATTCAACTTCTGCTTCTTTTCCGTTTCCTTCTACAGAAAGGATTTTCGCAGGAGTTTCATCTTTCTCACCAAACTGCAGGATCAAAACTTCCTTCGGATTAAGCGTGTATGTCACTTCCTTGCCATATGTAAGCGGTTCATCTGTCTGGTGTCTCTGATCTCCTACGACAACCTTTCCGTAAACAGTTCCGAGATCTTCTCCGACGCCGATCAGTCTGTCATAAGTTACTTTATAACTTTGTGCTTCATTCTTCGGATTTCTGATCGAGAGAATTCCCTCTTTTCCGTTCCAGCAGGAATATCCGTAAACATTTCCGTCATTCGGTTTTCCGCCGAACATCTGTGATTTCTGAAGAATGTCGAAATTGTCTTCGATCCATTTTGCCGCTTCCGCGTTGATCTGCCATTTATTGTCATCAAACATGGAGTAACTATAATAATACTCCCAGAATGCCGTTCCTCTCGTTCCGAGCATATACAGGTGATTTCTCATCTCATCATCTGTATATTTGATATCCGGTCTATGATAAGCATCGTTTGCAGTCAATCCGTAAACCGGGTCATGGTTATAAAAATATTTGTTCGGAAGCTGCCACTCTCTTTCATTTAAGAAGTTATAATAAGCGTTGTCACGGTATGTAAGCATCGCTTCTTCATCCGTTGCATTAAAGCTATCCGTATAACCTGTATCTCCCGTATTCTGCATCCATACGCTGTTCACCCACTGAACGTGCCACGGACTCGGGTTTGTGTAAGAAGTCATATTAAGCCAAAGGTCTTTTCCCGCTCTGTTGTCACGCATATCTTCAAAAATATCCGTCCATCTCTCGTATGTCTCTGAAATCGTATAAAGCGGATTACCTGTCACATAATATTCGGACTGCTCTGTCGATGGATTTAAGAGCATTCCATCCAGTTTCCAGTAGTTGATATCAAACTTATCCTGATACTCGCAGAAAACATCTTTATTCAATTTCGTCAGATATCTCGCATCAGAAATATTAATATCTCCACCCGATTGATTATTTACAGAACCCAAACCATTACTTGCAATCCAATTCGCAATCGTTCTTTCTGTTCCATATCCGCCTCTTGGTCCAAGCCACAGTCCGAAGTTGGACGCAAGCTGATTCACCTGCAGACTGGAGTTGTAAAGCTCATTCGGAAACTTATTATTAAAATCCCAGAAGGAGCTGTAATTCGTCCATCCATCGTCTACAACATAAGAATCAAGAGGAGCTATCCCGTACTGTGTGAATCCTTTCTCAATCTCGAAGAAACTCTTCTGAATAATCTCGTCCGTGATCTCCTTCATGTTGTCGTACCATGAGTTGTACTGCTGACGGAACTCCGTATCTATTGCGATCGTCTCGATATATTCATAGAAATCGCTCTGTGTCACGCTGTAATCTCTGCTTCGGGCAGCTCCTACGACAGCGTCCCACGTCGTCATCTTTCCGTTTTCGTTTCCTTCGTTATACTCAAACTTATCATCGGATTTCAATGATTTTCCATAGTAGTAACGGATAAAGGAATTAGAACCTTTAATTTTGTTCTCTGTCTCCGGGAACTCACATCCCCAGTACATCGCACCTACATAGTACGGCTGTCCAAGCTCCAGATAATCGCCTTTCATTCCGCCCATGTCAGGATTGTCCGCCATAGTGTCACTGATCGTCCAGTATTCATTCTGTTTCAGATCAGTCTGTGCGATGTTCATATTTTCCAGATCGATATAATCGATCTTCGCTTTTTCTGCCTGCCCTTCCCCAACAGAAATATCGAGGTGTTTTCTCATGAAAGAATCTCCGTCTTTCATCGTGATCACTTCTTTGATCGTGTAATCTACACCTCTTACTCTCTTCGGCTCAAACGTAAACGTCAGCGTTTTCACTCCGTCCTTTTCTGTCAGTTGAGGTTCGCCCTGCACTTTCATTTCGCTCGTCTTAAGCTGTGTCGCGTTATCCACTACAGGGAACGTCGCTGTATCTTCAAAAAAGTCAAATTCCGAACAGCAGGCTACGTCTTTGCTTACATTTGCAGCTGACGGTTCATAACAATCAACAAACTCAATACGAACATACTGCGCTGTCACTTTTTCGTCCAAGTTCACATATGTTTCTTTTTTATTTTCAAAAGAACCTTGACCAACCAGTTTTGCACCGTCTGTTGTTTTCAGAGCATCGATGCTATCCCCGGTATAAATCTTATAACCTTTCACATGCCCGCTCACTGTGGGAGTTCCATTTTGATCCACTCTCTGCTGATAGCGAAGAGACTGGAACGACTTCTGCGAACCAAAATCGACATAAATATTATGCGGATACTCTTTCACCGCTGCATCCACGCCATCCCCATATTTAGAATGATAATATGTATTATTATCACCGTCGAACATCTTGTCTGCTCCGCCATTCGGCGCTTCATTCTCTGCAACGCTGTCCGCCGTTGCCTTCCAACCTGTCGTCTCCAACTTTTTCTTAGGCGCTACGAATCCGCTGTCTTCCCCTTCGGAATTATTGTCAAGCGTGTTGATTATAAACTCTTCACTGCCCGCCTGCGGTGTGAACACAGTCGGAGTTCCGGTACGATAGTTTGTAATCTCTTTTGTTGACAATACTTTGTCTGCGCTCAAACTGAACGTTCTTTTCAGATATTCGTTTCCGAAGACATACGTACCATCGTTCTTCTTCTCAAGAGTTACAGTACCGCTCTTTTTCTCAGGCGTCTGCCCCTGCTCTGCCGCAGTGTCTTCTGCATGAACCGTCTGAGCCATAAACGGAAGAGCCCCGCCGGTTGTCAGCGATACCGCGAGAACCGCAGCCATTCCCTTATGGAACATTCTCTTTTTCATAAACTTCTCTCCTTCTTTTTAAAATGTAATGTACGAATGTGCTCACCACATTACTCCCATCATCTTATAAATGATAGCATTACCCCCCCCCAATAATATTTACACTTTTTATCACTTCTTTTGTATTTTTTTCTTTTTATCTATGCTTTTTGTATAATATGGCTATTTTAGCTTTATTTTTATTGATTTTTTTCACATATACACCATCTGATTGATTTGCCAAAGGAAAATATCTTTCATTTTATACAAAAGATGCCTAACCGCAAATGCGGCCGGCATCTTCATAAAACCTGTCTTATATTAATGAATCATACTATTCTTTGTCCGTAATTTCTCCGTGAATTTCCTGAAGTGATTTCACTTCTTTGCTTCCATGTTTCTTCACTGCAAGAATTCCGTTTGCGGCAGCTTTCGCAGCAGCCATTGTCGTCATATACGGAACTTTCTTTTTGATCGCAGCTTTTCTCAAATAGCTGTCGTCATTCTTACTTTCTTTTCCTGACGGTGTATTCACGATCATGTCAACTTTTCCGTTCGTGATCACATCAAGCATATTCGGACGGCCTTCCTGAAGCTTATTGATCTTCTCTGCTTCGATTCCGTTCTCTTTAAGCAGGCTGCAAGTATGGTCTGACGCAATGATCTTGAATCCCGCTTTTGCAAAATCAGCCGCAACTTCCACAACTTCCGGCTTATCACGATTGCTTACAGAGATCAGCACCGTACCTTCAAGCGGAAGCTTTGTCTGTGTTGCTTCCTGAGCCTTATAAAATGCTTCGCCGAAAGATTTGGACAATCCGAGCACTTCTCCGGTCGATCTCATCTCCGGTCCGAGCAGCGGGTCTACTTCCGGGAACATATTGAACGGGAATACCGCTTCTTTTACTCCGTAGTACGGAATGTTCTGCTCTTTTAACGCCGGAACCGGTGAAGGTCTTCCTGTCAGTTCACTTGTCACAATGTCGATGGCAAGCGGAACCATGCGGATATTACATACTTTCGATACAAGCGGCACTGTTCTTGACGCACGAGGGTTCGCCTCCAATACGTACACTTTTCCGTTTTCGATCGCATACTGCATGTTCATAAGACCTTTCACATGCATCTCTTCTGCGATTTTTCTCGTATATTCTTTGATCGTCTTTACATTTTCTTCCGAAATATTTTTAGAAGGAATAATACATGCCGAATCTCCGGAATGTACTCCCGCAAGCTCGATATGTTCCATAACCGCCGGAACAAACGCATGTGTGCCGTCGCTGATCGCGTCTGCTTCACATTCTGTTGCATGTCCGAGGAAACGGTCGATCAAAATCGGACGGTCAGGTGTCACACCGACTGCTGCTTTCATATATCCTACCATGCTTTCCGCATCATATACAACTTCCATGCCACGGCCGCCAAGTACATAAGACGGACGCACCATAACCGGATAACCGATCTTCTCGGCAATTTCAAGAGCATCGTCCACCGTAACAGCCATTCCCGACTCAGGCATCGGAATCTCAAGCTTATCCATCATTTCACGGAACAGATCGCGGTCTTCCGCCAGATCGATAACAGACGGAGCCGTACCTAAGATCTTCACGCCGTTTCTTTCCAGATCTGCCGCAAGGTTCAGCGGAGTCTGTCCTCCGAACTGCGCGATCACTCCGACCGGTTTTTCCTTCTTATAAATGCTCAGTACGTCTTCCAGTGTAAGCGGCTCAAAATACAGTTTATCAGATGTGTCATAGTCTGTAGATACCGTTTCAGGGTTACAGTTGACAATGATCGTCTCGAAACCAAGCTTTTTCAAAGCAAGAGACGCATGTACACAGCAATAGTCAAACTCGATTCCCTGTCCGATACGGTTCGGTCCCCCGCCTAAGATCATGATCTTCGGTTTCTCTTCACTGATCGGGTTTTTGTCCGTTCCGTTATATGTCGAATAGTAATATGCTCTGTCCTGCGTTCCGCTTACATGAACGCCTTCCCACGTTTCCTCAACGCCGAGGCTGATTCTCTTATTGCGGATCTCATCCTCATCCACTTCAAGAATCTGGCTTAAATATTTATCAGAGAATCCGTCTTTTTTCGCCGCGATAAGAGCATTGTCTTCCGGCAAACCTCCCTTAAACGCAAGCAGAGCCTCTTCCTCTTCCACCAGCTCTTTCATCTGCTCAAGGAAATAGTGTTTTACTTTTGTCAGTTCATGGATCTCTTCTACAGAAGCTCCTTTTCTCAGCGCTTCGTAGATAACAAAGTAACGCTCGCTTGTCGCATACCGCAAACTCTTGAGAAGCTCTTCTTTTGTTTTTCCGTCAAAATCTTTCGCATGACCGAGTCCGTATCTTCCTGTCTCCAAAGAACGAATCGCTTTCTGGAACGCTTCTTTGAAGTTCTTACCGATGCTCATTACTTCGCCTACCGCACGCATCTGTGTTCCAAGCTTGTCTTCCACACCTTTGAATTTCTCAAATGCCCAGCGCGCGAACTTGATCACAACATAATCTCCGTCAGGAACGTATTTATCCAATGTACCGTACTTTCCGCACGGAATATCTTTCAGCGTCATGCCTGTCGCAAGCATTGCGGATACAAGCGCGATCGGGAATCCTGTCGCTTTCGATGCAAGCGCCGAAGAACGAGACGTTCTCGGGTTGATCTCGATAATGATATCTCTGTCTGTCTTCGGATCATGCGCCCACTGTACGTTACAGCCGCCGATCACCTTAACAGAATCTACTACTTTATGAGATTTTTCCTGCAGACGCTGCTGAACTTCTTCTGAGATCGTAAGCATCGGAGCGGAGCAGAAAGAATCTCCTGTATGAACGCCGAGCGGATCGATATTTTCGATAAAGCATACAGTGATCATATTGCCCTCTGCGTCGCGGACAACTTCAAGTTCCAGTTCTTCCCATCCCAAGATAGATTCTTCTACAAGAACCTGACCTACAAGACTTGCCTGAAGACCTCTGGCGCATACTGTTTTCAATTCATCTACATTATATACAAGACCGCCGCCTGCGCCGCCCATCGTATAAGCAGGACGAAGAACTACCGGATATCCAAGCTTCTCCGCAATCGCAAGAGCCTCGTCCACAGAATATGCAACCTCGCTTCGAGCCATCTCTATACCGAGCTGATCCATCGTGTGCTTAAATTCGATTCTGTCTTCTCCTCGCTCGATCGCATCGACCTGTACGCCGATAACTTCTACGTTATATTTCTCCAAAACGCCCGCCTGCGCCAGTTCTGAGCATAAATTAAGACCGGACTGTCCACCGAGATTCGGCAGTAATGCATCAGGTCTTTCTTTTTTTATGATTTGTTCTATTCTGTCAACATTCAAAGGTTCAATATAAGTAACGTCAGCAATCTCCGGATCCGTCATGATTGTCGCCGGGTTTGAATTCACCAATACAATCTCGTATCCTAAATTTCTCAATGCTTTACAAGCCTGTGTTCCGGAATAATCGAATTCACAAGCCTGTCCGATAATGATCGGGCCGGAGCCGATGATAAGTACCTTGTGGATATCATTTCTTTTTGCCATCTTTCTTCCTCCTGTATTGTCCCATGTTCTCATTTCATTTTCTCAATCGAATATTATACAATAAATTAAGTTTTCCGACAATCCTTAATTTTCACTTTTCTCTCTATATTTTCCTATATTTTTATCCTGTATTCTCATCGGCTTTTCATTTTTTACATTTTTTCCGACTTCCGGCTTTTTAACTTTTCATATTTCTATAAGTTTTCACAGCTTTAACTGTCCGGTTTTTTACATTTTTACAGTTTTTCATCCTACTTCCGCTTTGATTTTTTTACATTTTCACGGTTTACTACTGCTGCAGCCTGCTTAAAACAGAATATCCTATCGTTCCTTTCGGCATATCTACTCCGAAGTTCTCTGCTACAGTCGCCCCTATCACCGCAAACGTCTCTGTTTCCGGAAGCGGACCTCCCGCCTGCATTCTTTTGCTGTATGCAAGGAAAGGAACATACTCTCTCGTATGATCAGTTCCCTTGTATGTCGGATCATTCCCGTGATCTGCGGTCAGGATCAATAGATCATCCTGCAAAAGACATTCCAGCAAAACGCCGAGCTTCTCATCAAACTTTTCGATCTCTTTGCCATACCCTTCTACATTTCTCCGATGCCCCCATAATGCGTCAAAATCAACAAGGTTTACAAAACACAGTCCCGTAAATTCCTCTTTGCACAGATCGATCGTCTGTTCCATTCCATGAACGGAACTTTCCGAATGATATGTTTTCGTAATCCCTTCCCCGCAGAAAATGTCATGAATCTTTCCCACGCCGATCACATCATTTCCCGCATCTTTCAGAGCATTTAAAACAGTGGGCGCCGGCGGCTTCAACGCGTAGTCTCTCCGATTGCTTGTCCTTTTAAACTCACCTTTTTTCATTCCGATATACGGTCTTGCGATCACCCTTCCTACGCGCCATTCATCTTTCATCGTGATCCGCCTTGCAGTCTCACAGCACCGATACAGTTCTTCCAGATCGAAAGTCTCTTCATTTCCGCAGATCTGCATAACCGAATCCGCCGACGTATACACGATCATAGATCCCGTACGAATCTCTTCCTCGCCCAGCTCTTCTATAATCTCAGTACCGCTCGCGCTTTTATTTCCGATCACCTTTTTCCCACACTGTTTCTCCAGCTCCTTGATCAATTCTGCCGGAAATCCATGTTCCGTAAAAGTCCGAAACGGCTTTTCCGTTTTAATCCCCATCATCTCCCAGTGTCCGGTCATCGTATCTTTTCCGTTGCTCGCTTCCCGCATCCGCATGAAGCGCCCCTCGGGAGACTCGACGCCTTTCATATCTCCGCCGCACTTTAAGTTCAGAAACCCAAGCCTGCGAAGATTCGGAATATTCAAAGTTTTTGTTTTCTCCAAAATATGTCCGAACGTATCCGCGCCTTCATCTGCGAACCGAGCCGCATCCGGCATCGCCCCGATCCCGAGAGAATCAAGAACGATTACAAATATTCTTTTATACATTTCCATTATCCCATCTCCCTGTACAACACTCTTATATCTTGCCCTTATTCCCAATAAATCAATACTGTATCCACTTTATTCTTATGAACAGTCTCCCCATTTATACCGCAATTTGTAATTACTATACTGATGATAATCCAGATATTTCTCCTTTTGAAGTCTTCCGATAACAATGTAAGGCATCACATTCTGAGTCCGTGCATAACTACAGATTGCTTCAAATGTAAAGTCTCCTTTTTGGATAAAACTTGCATAACTCTCCGGTGACAAAAGTCTATCTCTCGCAAAAAGATCTGCTGCCGTCTCCTTATCCACATCACTCCCGTCATCTATAAATTTAATACTTTTACCTATATCTCCATTTACAATATGTCCCAGTTCATGAAATAAAGAAAACCAAAAAATATCCGCAAACGCTCCCCTTATCGTCAAAACCATTTGATACACCCCATCGCTCCGCCGAAAAATATACCCTTGCACAGGCGCTCCTCTAAAATTTTTCACAACAGAAAAATCTATGCCATATTCTCCCAATACAGTTTTCAAATGATTTTGAAAATCCACATTCTTCTGACACATAACATTTTTTATTTTACCTATCAATTCGTTTATATGCTCTACTTCAAACTTTGTTGAAACATTTTGATTATTCTCCAAAATTTGACACAAACGAATCCATGCCCCCAACACATTTCTATTTACCGATAAGTTTCCGGACATCCGAAATGCTCCCCCGGGAATTATTTCATTTAAATTTACCAAATTACTAATCTGCAGAATTTTACGAAGAGAAAGTATCGAATCATCTTTATTTTCACGACTAGGCATCATGCCTCTTTCTCTAAAGTATTTCACAATTTCTTTTAAGTCTTCCCTCACGATACGCTCTTCTTCCGTAATCGTCTGTAATTCATTTGCTTCCAAAAGTTCCGCCTCATAGTTCGCCTGAAGATTCAGCCAAAAAGACTTTGGTACTCCGATTGCATACTCTAATCCTCTGGCAAAGTTTGCAGATATCCCTTTCTTTCCGGCAATAACATTGCTTACGTAAGCCGGAGAAACGCCTGCACTCGACGCCAGTTCACTCTGTGTGATTCCACGTTCTTCCAAGACGTCTGCAATCGTTTCTCCCGGGTGAATTATTAAATCACGGGATATACCAATTTTCTTTGCTGCCATGATAATCACTCACTCCTTCCACTTCTATTTCCGTACAAATCATAACCGTATCCTGTTCGGCATTCGGCTCGATAATCAATCTTACATTTGCCGCTACATGCAACGAATATCGAATACTTTCGCATCCTTCTAACTGTTCAGGCTTTCCTAATCTCAATTTCAAAAAATCTCCAAAACATTCCGCCGCTTTTAGTCTGTCCATATGCTTTTTTATTGTTTTCACCCACTCAAAAGGCAGTTTCTTTTGCATCTTTTTATAATCTTTAAAGTATTTTTCAACTTTTCCATTCGCATATGTTATTTCCACTCAATACATCACCCTCACATTAACCTTTTGGTTAATTTATTATGTCATGTTTTCTTTTTCTTGTCAATCGTTCCTACAGATACTCCGACCCAAACCCAAACGGCAAAAGTTCTTCCAACCGAAGGATTCTATACTTTTCCCTGCCTGATGCCAATATCACCTTGAACTTCTTCGGATCGCAAAATTCTGCCATAACCTGACGGCACACTCCGCAAGGAGGCGTACATACTGTTTCTGAAATATCTTTTCCACCGATGATGCAAATTGCGCGAAACTTCCTTTCTCCTTCGCTCACCGCCTTAAAAAACGCAGTTCTCTCCGCACAATTTGTCGGTGAAAATGCAGAATTTTCTATATTGCATCCGGTATAGATCCTGCCGCTTTCAGCCAAAAGAGCTGCGCCTACTTTAAATCCCGAGTAGGGACTGTATGAATACGCCAGTTGTGCAGTCGCTGTCTCAATTAACTTTGCGATCATTCCCTGCGATAATTCCATTTCACAAGTTCCTTCCGCCGGGTTTTCTTCTTCCGTTTTCACGATTTTTACAATGCGGCTCGTTCCGAGTCTGTCTGCCCCAAGCTCCAGAAACTTTTCCGCGTCTTCCATCGAGGAAATGCCGCCCGCCGCTTTCATCTTCACGTTACCGCCGACATGATCCGCAAACAGGCTGATATCGTCAAAAGTCGCGCCTGCTTTTGAAAAACCTGTGGACGTTTTAATATAATCCGCTCCCGAACGAGTGACGATCTCACACATTTTCACTTTTTCTTCATCTGTCAAAAGACATGTTTCTATGATCACTTTAAGAACTTTACTGCCGCACGCATTTTTCAGAATGCGGATTTCTTCTTCGATCTGATCGTATTTTCTGTCTTTCAGCCATCCGATATTGATAACCATATCGATCTCATCCGCTCCGTTTGCGATCGCATCTTTTGTCTCAAATTCCTTTACGGCAGTCGTCTCGTAACCGTTCGGAAAACCGATCACAGTACAAATCGGAACTCTTCCGCCTACATATTCCGCCGCTTGCTTCACATAACTTGGAGGAATACAGACTGACGCCGTATCATATTTCACCGCATCATCACATACCTGACGAATCTCATCCCACACAGCTTCCTGCGACAGCAATGTGTGATCCACATGCCGTAAAATTTCTTTTTCATTCATATCCTTCATTTGACCGTTTATTTCCTCTCTTTATTTTCCGCATTTATTTTCTTTCACTTATTTTTCCCGCTTTTTCCCCTCATTTCTTTTCTCGCGTTTATTTTCTTTCATTTATTTTTCCCGCTTATCTCCCCCATTCATTTTTCCGTTTTTCTTTTCTCCCGCTCTTTTCTTCTCGTTGTCATTTTCTTTATATGCATTCTACTCTTTTTTCCGTTCTTCGGAAATCAATCTGCGGATCGCGTCCACTGCCACCCGGATCGCCATGTCCGTATCGTGCACTACCGGGTTCTCAAGTCCTGCTTTCTCACGTTCCTGATTCGCGATCACAAGAAAACACGAGCCGACCCGCACCCCAAGGCTGCTCGCCACAACAAACAGAGCCGCCGATTCCATTTCCGAGGCAAGACAGCCGAGTTGTTTCCACGCCTCCCACTTATGAAGCAGATCGTAGCCTACCGGCTTTCTCTCCGGTTCATGCTGACCGTAAAACGAATCTTTGCACTGTACAACTCCCGTATGGAACGGATATCCTTTTGATTTAACAGCTTTCACAAGCGCATTCGTCACTGTCAGATCGGGCACTGCCGGAAATTCGATCGGCGCATACTCCCTGCTCGTTCCTTCCATCCTGATTGCCCCTGTTGACACAACGATATCTCCGCTTTTCACATCTGTCTGCATTCCGCCGCAAGTTCCGATCCTGATAAACGTATCCGCACCGCACCTACAAAGTTCTTCCATTGCAATAGCTGCCGACGGTCCTCCTATTCCCGTAGATGTAACGCTTACCTTCACTTGATCGAGCGTTCCTGTATATGTCACATACTCTCTGTTATCTGCAATCAACACCGGGTTATCTAAATATTGCGCGATCTTCACACATCTTTTCGGATCTCCGGGCATAATGACGTACTTCCCGATTTCCCCTTTTGCAGTTTGTATATGATACTGTCTGTTCGGATCTTCCGAATAATTTTTCATCTGCTGTTCCTCCTCACTTTGCCGGTAAAAACAAAACCGCCGCAAAACAGACAGGCTATTTTAAAAATCCCCCATCTATTTTGCGGCAGTTTGCTCTGCATTTTTTACCTTTTATATAATAGTGAACCGCCCACCGGTTAAATCCAATGGGGTTCCGGTTTCAAGTCAGAAGCTGCCTGACATCTTAATACTCAAACACTGCCACACCATAGGCCGGAAGCGGGTATGCGATCGAATACGCCTGACCGTCGCATTCCTTTTTCACCGGTTTGTAAGTAAGCGGACGTTTTTCCCCTTTTCCTCCGTACTTTTCCTCATCACTGTTCAAAACAAGCTTCAGCGTTTTCCTCGTCGGAACGCCGACTCTGTAATCTTCTCTTTCCACAGGAGTAAAGTTGCAGACGAAAAGCAAATTCTTTTCTTTATTCTTGGAATGTCTTACAAAGCTGTAAATACTTCTGAAAATATCATCCGCATTGATCCACTCAAATCCCGCCGGATCATTGTCCATTTCATAAAGAGCTTTATTGTTTTTATACAAATGAAGCAGATCCCGATACCAGTTCTGAATATCTCTGTGCTCAGGTTCGGCGAGCAGGAACCAATCGATCTCTCTCTTTTCGCTCCATTCTCTAAGCTGTGCAAATTCCTGACCCATGAACAGAAGTTTCTTTCCCGGATGGCCCATCATAAACGCATAGCCTGCTTTTAGGTTGGCAAATTTATCGAACCCGAGTCCCGGCATTTTATTGATCATCGAACACTTCAGATGAACAACTTCGTCATGCGACAACACAAGAATATAATTTTCACTGTATGCATACTGCATCGCAAACGTCATCATATGATGTGCATTTTTACGGAAATACGGATCAAGTTTCATGTACTCCGTAAAATCGTGCATCCATCCCATATTCCATTTCAGGCTGAAACCAAGGCCGTCGTCTTCGGGCGATCCTGTCACCTTCGGCCATGCCGTCGATTCTTCCGCGATCATCACAGCGCCTTTGTTCCGTCCCAGAACAACCGAATTCAAATGTTTAAAGAAATCGATCGCCTCAAGATTCTCGTTGCCTCCGTATTTGTTCGCGACCCACTGTCCGTCCTGTTTTCCGTAATCAAGATAGAGCATCGACGCAACAGCATCCACACGGAGCCCGTCCACATGGAAATGTTCGATCCAGAATAATGCGTTTGCAATCAGGAAGTTGCGCACTTCCGCTTTTCCGTAATCAAATACTTTCGTTCCCCAATCCGGATGTTCTCCGAGTCTGGGATCTGCATACTCGAATGTCGGAGTTCCGTCAAAATCAGCAAGCCCGTGAGCATCTTTCGGAAAATGCGCCGGAACCCAGTCAAGAATCACTCCTATATTGTTTTTATGCAGAAGGTCAACCAGATATGCAAAATCTTCAGGACTTCCGTATCTTGAAGTCGGCGCATAATATCCCGTAACCTGATATCCCCACGAACCGTCAAACGGATGCTCTGCAATGCCCATCAGTTCTACATGAGTGTATCCCATCTCTTTTACATATTTTACGATCGCCTCGGCGAACTCTCTGTATGTGTAGAATCCTTCATCTTCCCTTCCCGGGTGACGCATCCACGAACCCATATGAACTTCATAGATCGACATCGGATTCTTCTTATGATTCCATGTCTTCCGCGCTTTCATCCATGCGTCATCCGTCCATCTTATACGGGAAAGATCCGTAATACGAGACGCCGTTCCCGGACGAAGCTCCGCATAATTTGCAAACGGATCCGCCTTATAAAGAAGCTCGCCTTTCTGCGTCTCAATACAGAACTTATAGAGCTGTCCTTCTTTCGCTTCCGGTACAAACTTCACATAAATACCGAGAGGCTCCTGACGCTCCATTCTGTCTCTTTCCAAATTCCAGTCATTAAATTCCCCGACTACAGACACATTCTTCGCATTCGGCGCCCATACCGCGAAATAAACGCCCTCCGTTTTGTCGTTCACTACTTTATGTGCGCCTAATTTTTTATAGATCTCGTAATGGTTTCCCTGACCAAACAGGTAATGATCCAATTCTCCTATCTCATAGGCATGTTCATTCGCTTTCATACTTGCCGCATCCGCCGCAGTGTTTTTCGCCGGACTGTTCGCCCTGTTCCGGCTTGCGCCGCCTGACGCCTTTTTCACCGCACTGCCCGCCATACCGCCGGCTGCATGATTCACGATGCCTTTGCCTGCACTTTTTGCCGCGTTTCTGCCCGCACCTTTTCTCCTTGCCATAAAAGCCCACCTCGCCGTTTCCTCATAATAAAATATCGAAGCGTTTCTGCCCGCTTCCGTGATAGTTTCATTATACTTGATTCCGTCCAAAAAATAAAGAGAAACAGACAGCTCTTTCCCGCCCGTTTCTCTTGTATTTTGTCTATTTATGCACACATTTTAAATTATAGTCTATTATCGTGCTTCTTTATATATTAAAATCTTTTTCAGAAAGAATAATACGGTCTGACTCGTCTGTATTTCTTCCGAAAACTTTCCGCATCAATTTCTTCGCGGACGCCTTCTGAGAATGACGGATCGCGTCATCCATAACTTCTTTCACTTCCGCAACCGTCACAAAATGATCTTCTCTCTGCAGAGAATCAATTTTACTATACAGCGCAAGAATTCCCATCTCGTCAATGTGATATCCGTTTTCTTTCGCATACGTCTGACCGAACGTAACAAGCTCATCGTTGATGAAAATCGGCACTTCCAGTCTTGATGTGAATTTTTTCCTGAATTCTCTGTTCGATGACAACAGTCTGTCAAGCGGCTTTCTCTGCTCTTCCAAGACGATCAGCATCTCGCCTGTATCCTGCTCCATCGCTTTATTAAGACGCGCAACTGTCTTTTCATTCATTTTGGACGCTTTCTCAATGATCAGAGCGCCGCCGTAAAGTTTTTCGACAATATCGCTGATCTTCTTCTTATTCAGAGAATCTCCTGTCACGATCGCGACCTTGCCCTGACGGATGTCTCTTTGCTTCTGGATCGCTTTCACGACGTCAACGGCAAGAACCGTTTTTCCGTTGCCTTTATTTCCAATGATAAGCAAGTTGCCCGTTCTCGAAGTCCCTTTTCTGTTCGTACAGTTCTTATCCTGCTCAAGCACATCGACAAGCTGTTCGCTCATTCCGCGCACCGGAACAAAGTAAGAAAACAGTTTCTTCTGTTCCTCTGTAAGTCCGGCTCTCGTTCCGATACCGCTTTGCATCTCAAGGTCATATCTTCCATGTACGACAAAACCGGTATCCATTGACAATGCATCCGAGATCTCATCGAGCGGAAGCGGCGCAGTCTTACCTGTCGCAATCAGCTTCGCAGTCTCTTTACGGCTAAGCGGTGTCGTCGCCGACATAATGTCGATCGGCTCGTCATCATCAGGAATCTCTCTGTCGTCATCCTCTCCCGAATAATCAGGATTTACTGTGAACTCATCCTCAATGTCCTGAATCTCTTCCGCGTCATCTTCCCCGAAGAAATACTCGTCATCTGCGTTTCCTTCCGCCTCTTCGATCACTTCATCCGCTTCTTCGTAGTAATCTTCTTCCGGTTCTTCAATCACTTCTTCTGACTCTTCATAGTAATCTTCTTCCGGCTCTTCGATCACTTCTTCTGCTTCCTCATAGTAGTCTTCTTCAAAGTAATCGTCATCCAAATCTTCCTCGAACTCCTCGTCGAAATCTTCGTCAAAGTCATCATCAAAATCATCGTCGATTCTAAGATCCTCCGCAACCTGACCCATGTTTTCGCTTGGTTCTTCTTTTCTCTTAAGATATACTCCTGTAGGTTCTTTCTTTTCTTCTTCCGGCGGGATAATTCCCTCAATTTCATCAATCATACGTTGAATATCCGGCGGTAAAATCGGTGTTGTTTTCTTATTCGTCTCCATAGTATCCCCTTTTGCTGTATCCCCTGCTGAATCTATAACTTCTTCTTGTTCCGATTCGGATGCTCCTTCTGCATCCGTCCCCTCTTCAACCGGCTCATCCTCTCCTGCATTTTCTTCAAATCCCGAAAGGATATCTTCCAAACTGATCTGACCTGTAATCTGATCGTCCTCTTTTATTTCAGCGGCCGCTTCCGCTTGCGCTGCCTCCTCCGCTTGTGCGGCTTCTTCTGCTTGTGCCGCCTCTTCCGCTCTTGCGGCTTCTTCTGCTTGTGCTGCCCCTTCTGCTCTTGCGGCTTCTTCCGCTTTCGCCTCTTCTTCTGCCTGTAATGCGGCGCGGCGTTTTTCCTCTTTCAAACGACTTACCATGTCTATATCTGCAACCGACTCAATCTCTCCGATCGCCTGCTCCAGATCCGCAAGATCTTCTTCATCCTCGATCTCATCTTTTCTTACCGGACGGAATTTGATCTGGGATGTATTTCCCATATCCTTTTCTTTGCCGAATTCCGACTCCTCTTCATCCTCAAAGTCAAAATCCATCGCTCCTGTTTCCGTCAAATCGAACTCCGACTCTTCTTCGTCTTCAAAATCAAAGTCCATCGCTCCCGTTTCCGTCAAGTCAAACTCCGGCTCTTCTTCATCTTCAAAGTCAAAGTCCATCGCTCCCGTTTCCGTCAAATCAGATTCCGACTCTTCTTCATCTTCAAAATTAAAATCCATCGGAGCTGTCTCGTCTTGGAAATCATCTGCCGTCAATTCTTCCAACTCCGGATGAAGAAGTTTTCTCAATGCAACGTCTAACGGCATCGTATCTCCCAGTTTCTTTTTAGCAGGCTGCCTTTCTTCTTCCGGCTCTGCGGTTGTCTCCAGCACATCCGGTCCTTTTATTCCTTCCGGTACGCGCTCCTCCGGCTCATCGACTCCTTCTGCTTCGGAAACATCCGTCGGCAGATGTGCGTCTTCTGTCTGCCCGGCATCTTCCGCATCTATCAGCACCTGCTCGTCCTGTTCAACATGATCCTCTGCATCCTCCGCCGGTGAATCCGCTTCTAACGCCTTGATCTCGTCGGCTTCCCACGCTTCCGTATCTACTTCCACCGGGTCGTTCGGCAAAGTGATCTCTCTTACTCCTTCTGAGATCGTTTCCGGCATCATGTCCGGAACAAGTTCCTCCATTCCCTTCGGAACTCGTGCGTTCACCTGCTGTTCGGCAGCGAAATCAGCATCGGCAACTTCGGAGTCGGCAGCCATAAGTTCAGCTCCCGGCAAACCGTTTTCTTCTTCCTCCTGCTCGGATTCATCTGCCTCTGCATAAGAAAAAATATCAGGAATCTCCTCTGTCTCCTCGGACGTCCTTGCATAACGCTTATCGTACTTTTCCTGCTGGGAAGGAGTCAGTGGTTTGTACTGCATCTTTAGTTCCATCGCCTTATAGACATACTGCCCCTCGCTGAACCAAAGAATCAAATCGTCACACTCTTCCAGACATTCTGATGTCATACCGGCTTCCTGATACAGCTTCGCCAGTTCATATGCCCACTCTTCAATATATTCGGATTTCTTATATTCTTCAAGAGCTTCGATCTGCTGCTCGATCGGCGCCCTCTGCGCGCGGAGAATCTTATATCTTAAAATGTACTGATTCGGGTCTTTCGGCGCGATCTGCATAAACTCATCGTAAAAATCGATCGCCTCATCGACATTTCCCGTCTTAAGAGCCAATCCGCACAGACGGCTGATAATCTTACGGCTTCCTTCCGCCCGCTGATATGCAAGCGTCAAAATGTCATATCCCTTCTGATATTCTCCGGTTTTTTCATAAATTTCACTGACGTTTGACAACATCACTGCATTGCGCACGCGCCTCCAGTCAATTTCATCTGCGATCGCCGCTGCTCTGCTGTACGCGCCGCTCTCCATAAGTTCGAGCATCCGTTCAGTCTTTGATTTATATTCGTATTTATCCACCGCATTCACCTCATTAAAAATAGTTTTGTACAGGGCAGTGTCTTTCCTTCTATGTTTCTTTACATACTATATCTTTCAATATTTTATCATATGCATTTCGCAATGTCAAAAAAATGCACCCTCAATTAACATTGAAGATGCATTTTTATAATCTATTTAATTTTTTCATATTCTCTTTATTTTTAAATCGGAGGCAAATATTAGATTCTGTTCCTGTAAGACCTCTGCCATTGTTATTTGATCTGCGGTCGATTTATTAAGACCTGCTTATTAAATCTTCCCTCCTTCAATTAACAAATTCAAGTTCATAACAGTATCCTTATCACATATCACTTACGTTCCTTGTTTCCGGTACCACCACACATATTAAACCCGATATGCACGAATGATAATCTACTCAATGTTTCTTTACACATCTTTTGAAATTCTGCTATATGTGGTATCTATATTCAATATGTCTGCAAATGTTAAATCTTTCTGATCTCTATCCGGACTTCCAACTCTCCGATCAATTCTTTCGTTATTTTTATTCCGGATCATCTATCCTTGAGCAAAGGTCTCTTCTCCACAGGAACTTACACTTGCCGTACCACTAACATATTGATGATTCACTGAAATCACGCTGTCCATTGGTCTTTCCCTCCTGCTATCCGTTTATTTTTAATCTAATCGGGCAACTGATACGATGCCTTCTTAGTTAAATATCCTTTTGAGATGCTTTTGTTTTTATTTTGTTGTATCTCTTTTGGATGTCTTTATAATATCACCCGAGTTTTATTTTGTCAATACATTTTTATAAAAAACTTTAAATAATTACATTTTAATTTTATATTGTATGAATTTTCTGATAATATTGCCGTCTCTGCAAAAAAGAATAAGGCGTCCGTTACCGAACGCCCTATTCCATAAAAGCTTAAATGTTTACTGCCTTAATCAAAAGACAAGGTTTCACTATGCTCTTTTTCTTCTAACCGCTACATAAGCAATTACCGACATTCCCGCAAGTACAAGCCACAGAGCTACATGTGCCGTATCTCCTGTCTGTACGCTTCCGCCCTGTGACGGAGTTGACGGAGTCTGCGGATCATTCTTCGGCGGAGTCTGAGTCTTCGTCAAACCTTCTGCCGCTGAATTCAACTGTGCCAAAGCAGCTTTTACCTGATCCGCTGTTGCAGCCTCGTTATCCAAGATTGCCTTAGCAGATTTCAGAGCGTTTTCAAACTTCGCCCAGCTCTCTGCTGTGTAACCGTCGTTCTTCTTATCTTTGTACTTGTCGTAAGCTGCCTGAAGCTCGCTCTTATCAACAGACGGTTTTCCGGAAAGCTTCAATGCTACGCGAGCGTCTCTTAACGCATTAAGCGCTGCGTCTACCGCTGCCTGATCACTGTTGCTGTTGTCTTCCACGATTGCTTTTGCCGCTTTCAGCGCATCTGCATATTCTTTCCAAGAATCTGCTGTATAGTCTGCCTCTTTCAGATCTTTATACTCTTCGATCAAAGCTTTCAATGCATCTGTGTTTCCACGCTGTACAAGTGCTGTAACCGCATCGTTCAACGCTTTTGCTGCTGCATCGATCTCTGTCTGATCTTTACTGTCTTTCAGTACCTTTTCTGCATCTGAAAGAACTGTTTTCATTGCTTTGTAAGAATCTGTTGTGTACAAGTTCGCATCAGCCGCTTTCGCTGCATCGATTGCTGCTTTTAACGCCTCTTTATTGATCTGCTCTACTTTTACTAATGCTGTATGAGCATCTTCTAACGCTTTCTTCGCTGCGTCTACCGCTGACTGATCAAGATTGCTGTTGTCTTTCACAACTTTTTCTGCCGCTGTCAACGCATCTGTGTACGCTTTCCAGGAATCTGTTGTGTAGTCTGCCTCTTTCAGACCTTCTGCTTTATATTCTGCGATCAAAGCTTTCAACGCATCTGTGTTTCCACGTTCTACAAGCGCAGCAACCGCATCATTCAGATCTTTTGCTTTCGCATCGATTGCCGCCTGATCCTTACCGTTTGTCAGAAGTTCTTCTGCTTCTGCAAGAACTTTTTCCATTGCATTGTAAGAATCTGTTGTATATGCGTTTTCGTCTTTTGCTTTTGCCGCATCAACTGCTGCCTGCAGTTTGCTCTTATCAAGCTGCGGGTCTACCGGAGCTTTTACAAGAGCTTCTTTTGCTGTCTTCAACGCTTCTTTCGCCGCATCTACTTCTGCCTGTGTCTTATTGCTGTTGTCTGCCACGATTCCATTTGCAGCTTCAAGAGCTTCTTCGTATTTCACCCATGTCTCATGTGTGTAATCCGCTTCTTTCAGATCTTTGTACTCTTCGATAAGAGATTTCAAAGCATCTGTATTTCCGCGTTTTGCCAATGCTTTATGCGCATCTTCTAACGCTTTCTTCGCTGCGTCTACCGCCGCCTGATCGCTGTCGCTGTTATCTCTCACGATTGCGTCTGCCGCATTCAGAGCAGTCTCATAAGCGCTCCATGTAGATGTTGTATGATCCTCTGCTTTCAAATTCTCTTTTGCGTACTGATCGATCAAAGCTTTCAGATCTGTTACATCTCCGCGAGCAACAAGTCCTTTCACAGCTTCAGTTAATTCTGCAACCATTGCGTCGATCGCATCTTTTGTACCGTTTACAAGAAGCTGTTTTGCTTCTGCAATTTTAGCTTTTACCGGCTCTGCACTTGTTACTGTACTTGTTTCAACTTTCTTCTCTGCGTCTGCGATTGCTTTCTTCAGAGCGGATGCATCTACAAGTTTAGCTTCTGCGCCTTCCAGTTTCTTAATCATAGCAGCTACTTCTTCCTGTGTCTGTGCTCCTGTCGCCACAAGATCATATCCTTCTTTAAGAAGAGCATTAAACGCTGCTGCGCTATCTGTTGTTGCGTTAGACGTATCTACCGCTGACAATACGCTCAATCTTTCGATCAAGGCTGTAATGTCTACGCCCGGTGTCTCGCCTTCTTCCGGTTTTGTTCCGTATACTTCAAGCTCTACAACGTGGTTTGTTGTTGTGTCATTGTTTGCTCTTCCGTACATGTAAACGCGAACAAACTGTGCTTTCGTTCCTTCCGGAAGCGTCCATGATTTACCCTGTGCAGTTTCTGCATAGTCTTCATCGAATTTTTCCGGTGCTTGTGTATACAGTTTATGAACATTCTGATCATCCGCATTATAGACGATTGTAGCTTTTCCTTCTGCAAAGTCTGTTTCTTTTTCTGCTACAGCTACTACTGTATCGCCATATGTTCTACCATCGCCCCAGTAACGATACAGTGACAGAGAGTTCACATCACATACAGCGCCTAAATCAACCTGCATATAAGATGATTCACGTCTATTGTCCGCACCGAACTCGGCATAGTTTGAACCAAAATCAGTTTTGTTTCCGTCAACAGCCATAGACATCGGTCTGTCGCCGCCTTTTGCTGCATCTGTGTCATCTGCCGTCCATTTTGCCGTTACATTTGCATCCTTTGCAATGTTCTTTGCTTCTACTTTCTCTCCATAGATCGCAAGATCACCGACTGTAATATACTTATTTTCATCAGTTGCTTGCCAGTGATAAGAAGACGTTCCACTGATACGTACATATCTAGCTTCCTGTGCCTCAAATGTAACTTCTGCCGGGAAAAGTGTCTGATCATTCTTATTCACAATCTTGTCCGAAAGATCAAGCCCGTTTTCTCCTGTTACCGAAGTCCATGTATCCTCTCCGTCTTTTCTAATTTCTACAATCAGATTCTTAATATTACCTGTACAATGCCAGTAGTTCTTTGCATCATTATAATAACGCGGTGTGTAGTCAACCTGATCCAATTTATACGTCGCACCCAAGTCAACTTGCAGCCATGCATTATCGCTGCTTACAGTACCTTCTTCCACTTTCTGACTTGTCCAGTATGTCGTGTTATCTCCATCTAAGACTTTATCTTTACTTCCTTCGCTCGTCTCAGAAACTGTGATCATATCATTTGTAAGTTTAAGTTTCGGAAGTCCTTCCTGCTCTCCGAGATTAGCCACTTCATTATAACCGTATGCGATATCATATACTGCCGCCGCTGTCACACCTTCACCTGCTGTGATCGCAGCTTTCTTAACTTCATGAAATCTGTTCTTTTCATTATAAGCAGATCCTTCCAGTGTTCCGTCTACATAAAGTTTCAGCATACCGTTGTTTTCTTTCACACCTACTACTTTATGCTCTGCTCCGTCATTGATTGACTTGCCGGAAACTGCTGTCGCACCATTCAGTGTGAAGGATGCTTTTCCTTCTGCTGTTACTTTCAGTTCGTACTGACCATTCTGGCTTACGAGTGACTTATCTGTTGCCGTTGTGTTTACAGCCGCATATACTGTGAATCCATTATTGGAATTCAGTGATCTGTCCGCTGCTGCAATTTCTCCTGCTTCTGCAATCGCTTCTTTTTCAACGATCACACTGTCTTTGTGATATACAACAGATGCAGCTTCAGTAGCTTTGTTGCCCGACATGTCTTTAATATCCTGCGGAATTACTTTTACTGTAGCTTCGTTTGCCGGAGCTTCTGCTAATACGATATGATATGTTGTATCGTCTGCGCTCTTCTTAATAGAAGAAACTTTTGCGTTTTCTACTTTAAAGAGGTTTCCTGATACTTTCTCATCGAATTTTACTGTAAGTTCTTTCGCACCGTCTGTCATGATTCTGTCGATCTTCGGCGCTGTTGTGTCTTTTTCTGCTGAAACACGTAAGATACGCACTTCGTTCGGTTTCAAGTTCACTGTGTATTCTTGACCATACTTTAATGTACCTGTCTGAGCAGACTTATCGGAAAGAAGATAGCTGTGCTCTAAGTAGTAGTTTAATGTGCCTGCACCTTCTGCAACGCCCATTGTACGGTCGAATGTGAACTTGATTGTCTTATCTGCATTTGCAGATGGGTTACGGAGTGAAATAATTCCGTCCGTTCCGTCGAAACATGAGAATCCGTATGCTTCTGCCTGCGTTTGGTCTGACAGATCTCCGTTACTCAGTTTTGTAATATCCGGTTTCCCTCCGATCATCTTGGAATTTTTGAGCATATGATAGTTTTCTTCTGCCCACTCAAGGAATTCTCCTGTGATCTCGTATTTTCCATCTGTCATAATACTGTCAGAGTAGTACAACTCCCAAAATGCCGTTCCACGAGTAGACAACATGTACAGATAGTTCTGGAAATCTTCATCTGTAGCAGTATTAACTGTCATTCCTGTTCCTTCTTTTCCGTAAATCGGATCATGGTTGTACAGATTCTGAAGCGGGAACTGGAACTGATGATTCTTCAGGAAGTCATAGTAACAAGCGTCACGATATGTAATCTGCTTATTCATCTTTGTTGTTCCGAAAGATGCATCCTTCTGATCATGTACGCACTGAATCCATACAGAGTTCGCCCACTGTAAATACCACGGACTCGGGTTTACATAACATGTAAGAGAGATCCAGAGTTTATTAATTCCGTCCTCTTTTTCACTCTGACGAACCGCTTCCATCAGATCGATCCATGCTTCCCACAGATCAGTCACATGATACATCTGGTGATAACCGCCTGTCATATGGTGATTAGACTCACTGTATACCGGAACGCCGTCTGCTCCGCCTAAATTGTTGAAATGATTATACTGAGCAGTATCTGCAAATCCATCCCATTTCCAGTAGTTGACATCCCAATCTTGCTGCCATTTAATCGCCATCTTTTTAAAATTCTCTACATATACACGGTCTGCAACGTCGATAGAATGTCCTGCTTTACTTCCTTTTTGTGCCCTCTCAATAATATTTGCTAATGTAGTGTAGAAGTTATATCCGCCTCTCGGTCCAACCCATACTCCAAAGTTACTTCCGAACTTCTTAACAAGTTCGCTGGACGGTGTCAATCCCTCCGGGAATTTCTCATTAAATGTCCAGAAACCTTCGGTATTCTCTATTGCTCCCGATTGTGCGTGTGACCCTGCTCCTATCGAACCATCATTATACGCATTCCATCCATCATCTACAACGTAAGAATCCAACGGACGAACTTCTGCTTTATTCAACTCACGATCAATTTCAATGAACGAAGCCAAAATATTTTCATCACTGATCTTCATCATGTTGTCGAACCATGAATTGTACTGTGTACGGAACTCTGACGGAGTTGCGATTGACTTGATGTACTCGAAGAAGTCTGCCTGAATAACTTCCTGCTCTGTACTTCTTGCCGCACCTGCAACTGTCTGCCATGTCACATACTTATCGTCTGTTGTCAACTGATTATCTTCTTTCAGTCTGCTGAACGTCTTACCACTGTAATAACGCATAAATCCTGTTCCGTTTACGATCTCTGTATCCGCTGCCGGGAACTCACATCCGAAGAACATTCCCTGAATGTAGATCGGCTGTCCGAGGTTCGCTTTGAACTCTTCCATCTGAACAACGCCGCCTTGACCTCTCGGAATTGTCCACTGTGCATCGGACTCTGCCACTTTCAGAGACTCAAGGTCGATATAGTCGATCTCAGCATCTGCCATCTTGTCATCCGGCACGTCGATCTCAAGGAATTTACGCATGAAGTGATCGCCTTCGTACATTACGATTACTTCGTCGATTGAATACTCTACGTTTTTGTGAGTGTACGGTTTGAAAGAAAATGTTACTTTCTTACCTGTTTTCTCTTTACCGTTGATCGTTGCCGTTGTATCTTCGACTTTGACTGCCTCATTGCCGTCTTTCAGCTCTAAATCGCTTGTCTCAAACGCACGGTCATCCGTATCTATCGGAGCTTTCTCTGCATGGAGATTAAACTCTGCTCCGCCGGCAAATCTTTCCCCATTGTTTGAAGATGTTGCTACGAACTTAATCTGTTTCGCAGTACATGCTTCTTTCAAGTTTACATAAATCGGATTTACACCATTGTACTCAAAATTGCCTTTTGCGATCGGTTCTCCCCAATCTTTTGAAGCATAATCAAGTTTTTCCGATGCTGTTGATGCATACAGTTCATATCCCTTGATATTTCCGTTTGTGTTTTCTCCTTCTTTTCTCGGTGTATAAGAGAAGGACTGGAATGTCACATCTTTTCCGAATGTGATTACTACATTATGCGGATAGTCCTGATCACCTTGTCCAGCCCCCCATAATTTGAATGCCAGATACTCTCTGTTCTTCCATCTAACAAGTTAGATGCCGGTCCATCTGAGTCTCCGCTCGCATTCTGGTAGCTGTCTGCTGTTGCTTCCCAACCCGTCCGATTGATTCCCGGTAAGGTAATAGGGTCTTTTTTCTCTTTCGTTGTCTTAACAACGAATTCTTCACTTCCTTTTTGCGGAGTGAAGGTTGTTCCTTCTCCACCAGTTCTTTTGTTCACAATTTCAGTCGTAGACAATTTTTTGTCCGCTGTTGAAAATATTCTTTCGATGGCTCCGTTTCCGATTGTAACAGTATTATCTTTCTGCTCAACGGTTACTTTACCATACGGAACTGCAGTTTCATTTTCTGCCGCTCCGGCAACTGATGTTGTGGAGAAGACGCTCGTCACAACCATAGCTGCTGCGAGCGCTGCACTGAAAAATTTCTTTTTCATAATAATCTCTCCTTTCTCCCGTGAATTTGTTATGTTTTTCACAGTCTGCATCTATTTTATGATAACATATTCCCCTCTTTTTCGATACATCTAATATCAGTTTCGTTATATTTGCTTAATTTCCGTCAATTCATTCAATATTTTTTTAAGATTTTGTCGGTTTTTCTTAAGAATTTTTCTTTTTATTTTCCGCAATTTATTAAGACGACTATAATATCCTGTTTATGTCAGGAAATAAAGGGAATCCTGTAAATAACACTTAAAGGAGTTGCATTATATATGAAGAAACTCATTTATCCGGCAGCGCTTATTCTGCTTTTTATTATATTGACAACGACAATTCTGCCTGCCGACGCCGTCTACGGATCGAATACGGACTGGCTCTCCCAACATGCCGCTCTTGCGGAAACGATCCGTGACGCCTGCGTGGAACAGCACACGCTTCTTCCCGACTGGATCGATCTCGGAAGCGGAAGCAGCGGATATCAGTTTTCTTATTATGGATTTTTAAGACCTGATATTTTGATCGGATGTCTGTTTCCGCAAGTTCCGATGGTTTACATCCTGATCGGCTATATGCTTGCACTTTATCTCGCTTCCGTTCTTTTATGTTATATGTGGCTGCAAAGCGAGGATATTTCCCCGTTCTTTTCCTTCATCGGAAGCGTTTTATTTTTGACTGCGGGATGTCTTTTCCATATGCATCGTCAGATCATGTTTGTCAATTATCTGCCGTTTTTGATCCTTGCTTTTTTGTGCGTGAAGAAACGTAAGTTTCGCTTTCTCCCTCTTTGTATGCTTCTGATCTGCCTGCACAGCTTCTATTTTGCGATCGCCGCATTTGCCGCGATCGGCTGGTACTGGCTGAGAACGGAAAAAGAGACATTTTGGAAAGATTCGTTTTTCAAAAGATATATCCCTTCCGCCGTTCTTTCCGTATGCATGGCGGCGGCGCTCCTTCTGCCGACAGGACTTGTACTGATGGAGCACAGACGAAGCGGCGGCGGATTTTCTCTTTTGAAAATATTAGAGCTTTTCGGACCGAATATCTCTATGAACGGCATCTTGTTTAACGAATACGGACTGGGGCTTACATTGATCTGCTTTTACACGATACTTGCCGGATTAAATAAAAAAAATCCTGCCAAAAAAGAATTCTTTCCTGACAGCGTTTTATTTTTATCTTTCGGATTGTTCGGTATCTTTTCTTACATTTTAAACGGAACGCTCTACGCCAGACCGAAGATACTTATTCCGTTTCTGCCGCTGTTCATCCTGCACTGCGTACGTTACTTAAAATCAGCGCACACCGAAACAGACCGCGTTTCATCGTATCCGCTCTATCCGTTTGCCGTAATGCTTCCGCTTGGTCTGCTCTGGTTCAGTCAAGTTCAGTTTCCGTGGATTTTGATCGAACTTGGTATTCTGTTTTTATTTTGCCTGATACAAAGACGGAAACAAAACCTTATTTTGCAAATGTTTAAAAATCCCCGCATTTTTGCCCGGGTAGAATTGCTCGTCTATCTGCTCATACTGATCGCCCCGGTCGGTATGTATATTACAACTGCCAGAAAGGAAAACTGGGTAAAGAAAGCAGATGTTTCGGCAAAAGAAACTTACACAAAACTTGCGGAAATTCCGATGGATCCGCTCTATCATTTTGACAGCCTGACCGAACCGCTTGCAAACGGAAACCGCGCCCCAGAAGCGAAAATAACAAGAAGTTCTATGTATTCTTCTGTGACAAACAGCGCTTACTCCGACTTGTATTATGACGTGCTGAATACACCGATCCGAATCAATAACCGGATCGCGCTGCTTACTTCCGATAATCCGTTCATGCTTCATCTTCTTGGCGTTCGGTATATCGAGACAGAAAAAGATCATATTCCCGCCGGGTATACACCTCTGTATTCTTCGGCAAAAGACACGGTGGTCGCAGAGAATAAAAACGTGCTTCCGAATGTTTATTTTACATCGGATACAATCTCTGAAAAAGAGTTTGACCGTTTCAATCAAATCGAACAGTTGGAAGCGATTTCCCGCAAAACCATAATAGAAAACACTTCCACTGATACGGACAGCGACGTTTACCTCCCCGGAAAGTTTATCACTCCTTTTGCCCCGAAACTGTCGGCAGACGGCAAACTTCCCGATAGTTTGACTATCAAAAAGACTGCCGATAAGTATGACATAATCTCAAAATGTCAACAATCGTTGACATTTTATGTTGAAAATACAGGTTTTGGCAACATTTTGTTGCTTTCTTTCCAGGTGGATAATAAAACGATCGATCCTGTTGTCATCGACATTAACAACATACGCAATAAGCTTTCGGGACTATTTGCGCCTTACCCAAACGGAAACAATATGTTTCACTATCAGTTTTCAGCGGACAGCGACTCGGGTATGACAAAACTAAAGGTTACTTTTCCAAAGGGTCATTTCACTGTCAGCAACGTACAGTGGCATTTATGTAATAAACATATTTTCGACGACAAGAACACAATTACAAAAGCGGTCTGTGACAGCAGAACCGAACGCAGCGCCTTCCTTTCAGGCACGACTGTTTTTTCCGGAAGCATCCATGCAGAAAGCAACGGGGTTCTCGCATCTGCGATTCCGCGGCAAAACGGACTTGAGCTTTACATCGACGGCAGACGCACAGATATTATCCGCGTAAATAAAGCTTTTGCAGGAGCACATATCGAAAAGGGGACTCATAAGATCGAATTTCGATTTTCTCCTCCCGGAAAACAAATCGGCTGTATCATCAGCCTGATATCTCTGTTGTGCTATTTAAGTTACCTGATTTTTACATTTGGAGTCTTTACTTCAAGAAAAACACAAAATATTACAACGGCTCACCATAAAAACGCGCTGTAAGAAATTCACTATAATCATTATAAGAAAGAGGGAACTGACTTTGAAACGAATTTACTTAAGCAAAGAACTGCTCACTTACATCATTACCGGAGGAATCACAACCGGAGTTAATTACATGTTATACGGACTTTTTCTATTTTTTCACGTTCCGTATATTGCATCTAACAGTATCGCATGGACAGGCGCGGTTATCGCCGCCTATGTTCTGAACAGAAAATGGGTCTTTCGGTCAAACAGACGGATTCCCGAAGAGTTTTTCTCCTTTGCTGCTCTACGATTTATCACACTGCTCGTCGAAAACGTTCTGCTTTGGCTTGCCGTCGATCAATTATCACTTTCTTTGATCGGCTCAAAATTAATCGTAAGCGTCGTAACCGTGATCGGAAACTATGCGCTCTGCAAATACCGCGTTTTCAAAACTGCCGCTCATGGGCAGGATCAAAATATGATCAGAAAGGAGCTGCTTCCATATGACAATCAAAAATAATCCTGCTGACGATGTGATCAGCATTATCGTTCCGTGTTTTAATGAAGAGAGCGTTCTCCCCGCTTTTTACAGCGCGGTTTCAGACGCCGCATCCTCGATCGAAGGCGCTGTCTGCGAATTTCTTTTTATAGATGACGGAAGTTCTGACCGAACGGCAGAGATCCTTCAGCATTTTACAGAGAAAGACGAGCGTGTCCGTTTTCTTACATTTTCCAGAAACTTCGGAAAAGAAGCCGCCATGTACGCCGGACTTCAAAATGCATCGGGAGACTACTGTGTATTTATGGACGCCGATCTGCAGCATCCGCCCGCTCTGCTTAAAAACATGTATCACGCTGTCAAATACGAAGGATACGACTGCTGTGCAGGACTTAGAGAGGACCGAACCGGAGAAAATCCGATCCGCACGTTCTTATCCCGCTCTTTCTATCACTTGATCGGGAACGCATGTCATCTCGATATGGGAGACGGAAAAGGTGATTTCCGAATGATGAACAGAGCTATGACGGACTCTATTTTGGAACTCAAAGAATACAACCGCTATATGAAAGGGATCTTCTCTTTCGTTGGATTTGATACAAAATGGATTCCGTTTCACAACACTGAGCGCGCCGCAGGAAAAACAAAATGGAATTTCCGCTCGCTGTTCCGCTATGCAATGGACGGAATGTTATCATTTTCTTCCGCCCCCGCTTCCCTGCCCGGCTTCATCGGCATGTTTCTCCTGATCGCCGCCGTTGTCACAGGACTTGTTTCCGTTTTCACCGGACATAAAGCAAACTGGATCCTTCTGCTTGTCTGCCTGATCCTCGCGTTGAACGGCATACAGATGATCTTCCTGTCACTGCTCGGACAATATATGTCGAAAGATTATATGGAAAGCAAGAAACGACCGATCTATATTATAAAAAAGAAA
>OMBQ01000671.1_pt1 | contig 37114 bp, 36 predicted proteins | sample 1674311 | NCBI WGS metagenome assembly OMBQ01 (sample SAMEA103958160, study PRJEB25191) | human gut metagenome | biome: human-associated habitat [ENVO:00009003]; feature: intestine environment [ENVO:2100002]; material: feces | place: Germany | collected 2013/2015 | reverse complement strand
CGCAAACGAGCCCTTTGACAAGGGGGCTAAATTTTTAAACATCTTTGCCTCCCTTATGAAAGGGTGGCTTTTTTATTTTAATTTCATTCCGTCGCTGAAGGCATTACCCACAACATCGCCAAGCACATGATAAGTATTATGCACAGGTTCAAATGAAATAGGCTTAAATTTTTTCATATCAACGGTGCCGTTTTCATCAAGAATAGATTCATCTGCACAAATATTAACTATTTCGCCGATAATGTTACCCTCTTCTGTTGTTTTAACATACTTACACTCAAGAGCAAGGGGCAATTCTTTAATAATAGGTGCATTAACAAACTGTGCCTTTTCCGTTGTGAAGCCGGATTTTTCCATTTTATCGGGCGTGTTATTACCTGAAACAATGCCCACATAATCGCTTGCGGCAACATTATTTGCATCTGCAAAGCTGATTGTAAAGCCACCTGTTTTCATAAGATTTTTTGTAGTTTTTCTACCTGCGCCTATACAAAGCTCTACCATATTTGACTGATAAAGTCCGCCCCAAGCCGCATTCATTGCGTCGGCTTTGCCGTTTTCATCATAAGTGCCGATAATTAAAACCGGCAGAGGATAAAACCAAGGATTAACACCTAAATTCTTTCTCATAAAACAATCACCTTTCTTTTATAAATTTTCATATTCTTCATCTGAAACCGGCTCGCACCACTCGTTGCTTGCGTTTTCACCGGGAACCTCTACGGCAAGATGGCTGAACCATTCGTCCTTTGTTGCACCGTGCCAATGCTTAACATTTGCCGGAATCGTAACAACATCGCCCGCATTTAAAAGTTGAGCAGGCTTGCCTTCCTCTTGATACCAGCCTTGACCCTCAACACAAATTAAAATTTGACCGCCGCCGCTTGTTGCGTGGTTAATGTGCCAATTATTTCTGCAACCCGGTTCAAATGTAACATTTGCAATACTTGTGTTATCTGTTTTTGCAAGCGGTTTTAAGTATGAATTACCTGTAAAATATTTTGCATATGCCACATTAGGTTCGCCCATACCAAAAAATCCGCCGTGATTTGCAGGCGTTGCATCGTCGGCATAAACCTCTTTTGCCATATTAAAAACAGCCCAAGCGTTTGGCCAGCCTGCATAAAAAGCGGCGTGAGTTATAATTTCTGCCATTTCCTCTTTTGTAACGCCGTTGTTTTTTGCGTTAATCAAATGGTATTTTAATGAATTATCTACCAAACCCTTACCAATAAAAACACAAAGCGTTACTATTGAGCGGTCTCTTAAAGAAAGCTTATCCTCTCTGCTCCAAACCTCGCCAAACAAAACATCATCATTAAGCTGTGCAAACTTTGGCGCAAATTCGCCCAATCCCTCTCTGCCTGCTGTTTGCTTTTTCATAAAAATCACCTAACCTTAAAATAATTTTATTATGATTATAATATAGAACTTGGAGTTCACTCCAAGTCAACCCCAAAATTAAAAAAATTTGAAATGATTTTGCTTTTATAGTAGAATAACAAACGGAAGTGAAATTATGGAATTAAAAAACATTAAATTAGTAGGTGTTGACTTAGACGGCACTCTTTTTAACAGCGAAAAAATTATAGACGCCGGCACACGCAGTGCAATTTCAAAAGCGAAAAAGCGTGGCATTGAAATTGTGCCTGTTACAGGCAGACCCCTGGGCGGCCTTTCAAAGGAAATTTTTAACACGCCTGAATTTGATTTTGCCATAACAAACAACGGCGCCGAAATTACAAATTTAAAAACAGGAAAAGCCGTTTTTTCAAAGCAAACAGAATGCCAAACAAGTCTAAAAATCATTAAAGCCGTTGAAGAAGCAGGGCTTTATTATGAAGTTTTTGCAAACGGTTACGGCAGATTAACGAAAAAATGCTTTGATTTTTACATTAACGAAAACAAAAACGAACACATAAAAAAATATATTAGAGAGTCAAGAAAAATTGTTGATGATGTTTACGCCTACATTGAAAGCGGCAATTTAAAAACAGATGAAATTCTTGTTTCATTCAGAAATGAAGAAGAAGAAAAAACCGTTTTAAATATTTTAAGCAATGCAAAAAACATTCAATATTGGTATTTGGCAGGAAAATTTATTGAAATTACAAATTACGGTGCAGACAAAGGCAAGGCTTTTGAATTTTTAACAAGCTACATGGGCTTAAAAAAAGAAAACACATTGGCGGCAGGAGATGGAGAAAACGATATTTCACTGCTTAAAAGTGCAGGTGTTTCCGTTGCGGTTTCAAATGCACAAAAAGAAATTTTAGAAATGGCAGATATAGTTACATTATCAAACGACCAAGGCGGAATTGGCAAAATAATTGAAAAGCTTTAGCACTTTCACACAAAATATTACAAATTTTTTCGGCAAAATGCACAATAAGAAATAAATTTTAAGTGCATAATAATAACCGATTGTACATTTTTGCCCCAAATGATTGACTATTAAAAACAAAGGTACTAATATTATTTTTATAAATAATAAATATTTTTGAAAGGATAGATAATTATGGCAACAAAGAAAACAGAAACTGCAAAAGCAGCAGTTAAAGAAGAAGTTAAAAAAGCCGCTGCTAAAGCAGAAGCAACAACAGCAAAAGCAAAAACAGCAGTTAAAGACGCTGCCGTTAAAGCAGACAAAGAAATAAAAGCTGCCGCTGAAAAAACAGAAAAGGCAGTTAAATCATCTGCAAAGAAAACAAAGGCAGATGTTAAAGAAGCAACTCAAAAGGTTGAAAAGGAAGTTAAATCAGCAACTAAAAAAGCAGAAAAAGCAGTTAAGAAAACAGCACAAAAAATTGCCACAAAGGAAGTTTATTTTGAATTTGGCGGCAAGCAAATTAACACTGCCGAAGTTGCAGACAAAATTGAAAAAGAATATGACGGCAAGGTTAAATCACTTCGCATTTATATTAAGGCTGAAGACAATGCCGCTTATTACGTTGTTAACGACAAGGATTTAGGCAAAATCGAACTTTAATTTAAAATAAACTTATATATAATAAAGAGCCTTGGTAAAAACCAAGGCTCTTTGTTATGCTGTTAAATTGTATTAACCCACTGCTTCTTCAACCGCATAAATTGAAGATGTGTTTGTTGTTAAATTATCAACATACCATGTATGACCGATTTTAACCTCATAAACAACTTGTGTTGCAATGATTGTGCCGTCTTCCAACGCACAGTTAACAGTTACTTCCTGAACTTCGGAAATATCTTCCGGAGCAACGCCGTATGTAGCAAGAACATTGGCGTCAAGATTTGCAACGTAACCTGCCAAATCTTCTATAGTGTAAGAGTCTGCAACAGTAGAAGTAATTTTATAATCTTCGCCGTATTTTTCCTGATAGGCACCTATTGTTTTATCTTGAAGAACAGTTACGCCGTCGGAAGCATATTCAACCTCTGTGCCTGTTAAATGGCTGCCGTAAGAAGCAACATTTGCCTCAAGAGCAGTAAACATAATTTCATCGCTCATATAATCGTCGCCAAAGATTTGCTGACGAACTTCAACAAGCTTATTGAAATAATTTGTAAACACAGCGTCATAATCATCCCAACCGTATTGCTCTAAAAGTTCAACATAATAAGGATACATTGTATCATTAAGCTTACCTGAAAGAGTACCATCGTCATTTAAAGTAGCGTCGGACTTATGTGTGTCTTTATCAAAGCCGTTTTCTTTAATCTGCTTCTTTTCATCCTTGCTTAAATCAGATGAATAACCCGGATAAACAATAGGATAAATATAGTTTTCACGAATAAAATCGCCGTATTTATCACTTTTTGAAACAAGTGTGTATTTGTAAGCGTTATAACCGTCGCCGCTTTGGATAACGGAATCGGTAAAGCTTACAGCCATTTTGTCTGTATCAAAAGCAACATATTTGCTTTTAAATGTAAACAGTGTAATTATAACAATAATAGCAGTTACAACTGCAAACGCAGCCACAGCATAAAGGCCGTAATTGAATTTTTTGTTGTTTTCTTTCATCTCAATCACCCTCCTTATTCTGCTGCTTCCAAGTTATCGCTTGCCTGTTCACCGTTTTGAGCAGCAGCTGCTGCACGGCGTTCTTCAAGAGCTGCGGTAATTGTTTCTTTCTTTTTGCCTACATTATCATAGAAGAAAATAGGCACCATTTGAAGCAAAACAAATATTGCCGGAATGATTGTGTAAATCATAAGAAGGCGGTTAAGTGTTTGGTCTGTTTGCGGAGCGTAAGCCACGTTAATATCCTGTGAAACAGCATATTTTGACCAGCTGTAAAGAAGCCAAGGACCAAGGCTTTTTGTAAATGCAGATGCAATTTTTGAGAAAAGTCCGTAGCCTGCATAAGCAATACCGTCTTGACGCTTACCTGTTTTATATTCAATTTCGTCTACACAATCGGCAATCATAATGTTTGGAGTTGTGTTTGTATTACCGTGCTGAATACCGCAGAAGAAATTGATGATAAGGAACGGAACAATAAGAGTTTTGTTAAAGCCGATAGCGCTTGAAACAAGGTAAAGAATTGCAAGTGAAGATGCACCGTAAATGCAGAACATAATAAATGTTTGCTTTGTTGAAAACTTCTTTAAAACAAAGTTAACAAGAAGTGTGCCCACTGCCGTGCCTATACCCATAGGAAGAAGAAGACCTAATTTTAAATCCTTTGAACCTAAAAGATAAATAGCAATATAAAGTGAAACCGTGCCGTAAACGCCTCTGCCGAAGCCGCAAAGTTTTGTTAATGAAACCATAAGAAGGTTTTTGTTGCCGAAAACTACTTTTAAAGAGTCTTTAATGCTAACCTTTTCCTGTGTGAAAGGAACACGTTCTTTATTGTTTGCAAAGAAAATCATTACGAAAAGAACAAGACCCACTGCACAAACAGCTGTTGAAATAATAAGGTCAAGACCCTGACCCTCGGCATTCTTATACTGCTGCTTGCCCATAAGAGCTTTCATAATAATGCCTACTACCATAACAACAACCATACCGCCGGATTGACCTACCGAACGAAGGAATGATGCGATTGATATTGCCGTAGAGCGTTCGCTTGGATTTGGTGAGCAAAGAGAACCAAAGCAGTTTGCAGGGCTTTCTACAGCGCAGGAAACTGCTGTGTAAAGGCAATAAACAATAAACATCCAAGTAATTGCCATTGTTTCGGATGTAAAATTAGGTGCAACGAAAACAAGCATAGAAACTATTGCAAGAGGAATTACACCAAAACCTACCCAAGGTTTAACCTTACCGAATTTTGTTTTTGTTCTGTCTACAAGATAACCGATAACCAATTCGCAAATTGCGCCAACAAAACCTGCAACGCCGAATACCATTGAAATAGCGTTTGCCATTGTTGCGGAATCAAATCCCTTGCCTTTAAATGCGAAGTCTGCAAAGAAAGTTGCCGTATAGTCCGGCATCCAGCCTGTCATAAGAGCCACACCGAATAAACCGATACCAAAGGTAATAATCTCAGAAAACTTCATGTACTTTTTTTGCTGTTCTTTAACTTCAGCCATTAAAGCACCCCTTTTCTGATAAAAATTTCACTTTATTTTAACAGCAATTTAACAATTCTGCAATAGTTTGCACCAATAAAAGTATACAATATTATATAAAATTTACAATTTATAACTATATAAAAGATAAATCTTAAATAAAAAACAAATTTTTACGGATTTGTTAATCTTTTGCCGTTAATATTGAAAACGCAATGAAATAAGAATACAATTAATTTTTGTAATTTAAAGAATTAAGGTGTTATGTATGTTAGTAAAATTTATTGTTTGCTTTATTGCAGGAATAGGAGCCGGACTGGGTACCGGCTTTGCAGGAATGAGTGCCGCCGCAGTAATAAGCCCAATGCTTATTACTTTTTTGGATATGCCTGCATATGAAGCGGTGGGAATCGCCCTGGCAAGCGATGTTTTGGCAAGCGCCGCATCTGCATATACTTACGGCAAAAACAAAAATATAGATATAAAAAACGGCAGTGTAATGATGGTTTTTGTGTTGCTGTTTACAATGGTTGGCAGCTGGGTTTCAAGTAAAGTGCCAAACACTGCAATGGGCAGCTTTTCCGTTATAATGACAATGCTTTTGGGCATTAAATTTATTGTAAAGCCCGTTATGACAACAAAAGAAGCAATGATGAGCGTAAGTGCAAAAAAGCGACTTATTCAATCTGTTGTTTTTGGCGTTTTAATCGGATTTATATGCGGCTTTATAGGAGCCGGCGGCGGAATGATGATGCTGCTTGTTTTAACCACAATTTTAGGCTACGAGCTTAAAACAGCCGTTGGCACAAGTGTGTTTATTATGGCGTTTACGGCATTAACAGGCGCAATAAGCCACTTTGCAATAGGCGGTGCACCGGACGTTTGGTGCCTTGTTTTCTGCATGCTCTCAACACTTTTATGGGCGCAGATTGCGGCAAAATTTGCAAACAAAGCCACCCCAAAAACTTTAAACAGAGCTACCGGCGTAGTGCTTACGGTTTTAGGAGTTGTTATTTTAGGATTTAAATATATTAAATAAAATCGGCACAAAATAAAACCGCTTATGCATAAGCATGGCGGACGGCCATTGTTTATTATTAGCCGCTCATTTAGTCCCCCTTGTTAAAGAGGGAAAGTTTTTGCTTGCAAAAACAGGGGGATTCCATTAAATAATGTACACTTTACAAGAATCCCTCCGTCGCATATAAAATGCGACACCTCCCTTTGACAAGGGAGGCTATTCAGTTAAAAGCCCGTCCCCTCTGCCACTGCGTGGCACCTCCCCACACTATGGGGAATAACCCTTTCACAAGGGAGGCAAAGAGGTTAAAAAATAAATCCCCCTAATTCAAGGGGGATTTAATTATAAAAACACATTGCTTTTAGTTTTCTTTTTTCTTCAATGCAATAATAGCAAGTGCGCTTAATGAAAGTGCTGTTAAGCCGCCTGCAAGTGATGTGCTGTTTGAAGTGGCAGGTGATTTTTTAGAAGTGTTTTTCTTTTCCTCTGCCTTTGTGTTGTTGTTTTTATTGTCTTTTTTGTCATCATTATTTGTTGGCGGAACCGGCTCTTCATCTGCAAGGGGAGCATAAAGTGCCAAGCCGTAAAGTGCGTCTGCTGCGGCATATCCTTCATCATAACCGTCAGGAACTTTGTATGCACCGTTTTCGTTGTTATAGAAATTATCCATAAGAAGTTTGTAAACAGAATCTGCTTTTTCCTTGTTGCCTGCAACAGAAAATGCGCCAAGTGCAAGTGCTGTTGAATCTGCGTTTGCGCCGTAGTTGCTGTAGCCCTGTTCTGTGTAATATGTTTGAAGCAAGCTGAATGCGTCTGACAAATAAACATCATAATTTTCGTTGCCTACATAGCTTAAACCAATGATGAACATTGCCAAATCGTCGGCACTTGTGGTGTCATAATCAGAACCGTATGCACGCCAAAAATGTGTGCCCACGCCTGCCTCGTAATAATCTAAAAGAGCGGCAGCCAAATCGTTTGCATAATCGTTAAGGCCCAAAGCCTTTGCAGCTTCTATGGCATAAACCAAATTATATGCGTTGTAGCAGTTTGAAGCAGGAATGCCTGTTAAAATATTTGCCAAGTTGTAGCCCTCAAAATTTGTGGGGTCTAAACCTAAGCCGATTAAAATGTTGATAACAGGTCCTAAACTGTCTACAGAAGTAAATCCGTTTGAATCAAGTGTTGATTTTACAGACGCAAGAAAATCATCTTCATATGCGCTTACATCGTAACTTGATTTTACAAGAATGTAAAACACTTTAAGGTTTGATGTAACGGAATATCCGTTTGCCTTATAGCTTTCATCAACAAATGATGCGGCAGAAGCCGTTTTTTCTTTAACATCCTTTTGTGTTGCCCCAAATACTGTTACGGATGCAGATAAAACAAGTATTACAGAAAGGAGCGTTGCTAAAACTTTTTTCATAATCTTACCTCACCTAAGACTTTATTTTTGCCGAAACCGGATATCCTGACTTTACAGCTTGCCTTAATTTCTCCTTCCCCAAAACGAGTGGTTATTGAAATCTTGTAGCTGCTTACAGTAGAGTAGGCTGTTGGGGATTTTCACCCCATTCCCCGGGAAACCTTTTTAGCACGGTTTACTCGGCACAAAAATTATACTATTTGATGTGCATATTGTCAAATAACTTAATTTGTGGTAACATATGCGTGTTATGAAAAGAAATTTAATTTTAATTGTGCAATCTTTATTGCTTGTTGCCCTTATTTGCACATCTGCTTTTACAGGCTTTAAAAAAAGCGTTACGGTAAATGTGCAAAACGGTGAAACAATTCTTGTTGTCGGAGAAAAGGATTCTCTTTTTCCACCGGTTTATTCGGAAGATGAAACAACAACAGCTTTAACCGCACAAACAACTCAGCCTTCGGAAGACAGGGAAAGTTCTTCTGCAGAAAATAAAACAGAAAATAATCAAAAGGACGAAAAAACAACCGCCCCGGCAGAAAGCGGCGGCGAAAAAAAAGAAAATAATAAGTCCGACAGTAAAAATGATTCCGCTCAACCGCAAAAAACCACGGCGAGCAGAGAAAATGAAGAGAAAAATGAAATTTCCGTTTCCTTTACAATCAGTTGTAAAAATGCTGTTGCATACGGTGCTGATGTGCCCGAATATTTTGTAAGCGGCACAACTTATTACGGCACCCGGGGCGATACTGTTTTCACAGCACTTAAATCGGTTTGCGGCGATAACGGCATAAGTTTAAAATATCAGTCAAAAACGTATATTCAGGGTATCGGCGGTCTTTGTGAAAAAGACTGCGGCTCCGGCAGTGGCTGGATGTATCGTGTAAACGGTGTTGCACCGTCAAAGCCGGCGTCTGCATATAAGCTTTCTGACGGAGATACGGTTGAATGGTATTATGTTATTAATGAGCATAGTAATTAAATTTTGTTTGTCCCACTTGTAAAAGTGGGATTTTTTTATAACTTCTTTGACCCCTTTGCTAAAGGGTCCCCCCACGGTGTGGGGAGATGCCATGTAGTGGCAGAGGAGACGGGCTTTTAACTAATTAGCCTCCCTTGTCAAAGGGAGGTATCGCATTTTATATGCGACGGAGGGGTTCTTGTAAGACTTACATTATTTAATTGAATCCCCCTGTTTTCATAAACGAAAACATCCCCCTTTAACAAGGGGGACTTATATGGTATATATTTTTTATATATTTCGCCGTAAACACGGCGGGGTTGTGCCATTCTTTCGAATTGCAAAAGAACGGCACCATAGAATCCTCCCACCGCAAGCGGTCCCAAACCCTTTTGTCTGCGTTGCAGACATTTCCCCTGTTAGGGGAATCACCTTTTAACAAGGAGGGCATTACGCAAATCAGGGGGATGCAACAAGTTGCAATTCCCCCTAATAACCCCCTTAACATTCGTAAAACCGCCACGCTTACGCATTGGCGGTTTTTTAGTAATCGTTTTATTTTTCAAAGAATACTTTAAATGCCTTATAAGCCATATAAACATCAAGTTTGCTTACAACTTCGTAAGGTGCGTGCATTGAAAGAACGGGAACACCAACGTCAATAGTGTCAACATCCAAGTTAGCCACATACATTGCAACGGTTCCGCCGCCGCCGCCGTCTACCTTACCAAGCTCGCCGCTTTGCCAAACAACGCCGTTGTTTTCAAGCAAAGCTTTAACCCAGCCCACAAATTCTGCAGATGCGTCGCTTGTTTCGCTTTTGCCTCTTGCGCCTGTAAACTTGGTAACACAAACGCCGCCGTTAAGCATGCTGGCGTTATTTTTTTCAAATGCAAATGCCCATGTTGGGTCAAATGCGGCGTTAACATCGGCTGAAAGGCATTTGCTGTGTCTTAAAACATCTCTGCCCTCAAAGCCCTCAAGCCTTGCCAAATCCTCAATAAAATATTTCATATAGCTTGAGTTAAGACCGGTGTTGCCCATACTGCCGATTTCTTCTTTATCCGTAAGCACTGTAATTGCAGTGTATTCCGGCACAACATCAAGATTTAAAATTGCTTCAAAAGCAGGGTAAGCGCAAACTCTGTCATCGTGGCCGTAGCCGCCTATCATACTTCTGTCAAATCCAATGTCATCAACGGTAAATGCAGGCACAAGTTCAAGCTCTGCGGAAAGAAAATCACGCTCTACAATGCCGTATTTATCGTAAAGAAGTTTAAGAATGTTAAGTTTTGTTTTTTCGCTTGCGTCGTCATCCTTAAACGGACGTGAACCTATAAGAATGTTCATTTCTTCGCCCTTAATAAGCTCGTTGGGCTTTCTTTGGTATTGCTCTATTGCAAGGTGAGGCAAAATATCGGTAATGCAAAACTTAGGGTCGCCCTTGTCTTCGCCGATTCTTACGTCAACATATGTGCCGTCGTTTTTGCAAATTCTGCCGTGAAGAGAAAGGGGAATAGCTGCCCACTGATATTTTTTGATTCCGCCGTAGTAATGGGTTTTAAAATATGCTATTGAACTGTCTTCATAAACAGGGCATTGTTTTAAATCAACTCTCGGCGAGTCAATATGAGCCGCAGCAATGCGCACACCCTCGTTAATAGGCTTTTTACCTTTAACGCAAAGCATAATTGCCTTTCCTCTGTTCATAACATAAACTTTTTCGCCTGCTTTAAGCGGCTCGCCAAATTCGTTAAACGGTTTAAATCCCGCTTTAACGGCTGTTTCTTCTGCCCATTTGGCAACCTCTCGCTCTGTTTTGCAGTTATAAAGAAAATCTTTGTAACCCTCGCAAAAGTCATCGGCTGTTTTTATTTCATCATCGCTTAATGTTTCAGCCGCATTTACTTTTTTATTAAAAAGTAAATCTTGAAGTTCTTTTGCTTTACTCATAATATCAAATCCTTTCTTGTTTGTTATATAGATAAGTGCGTTTTACACTGTGTCTTTTAAAAATTGTTGTATTTGGCTTTCAATATCCTCGCCGTCGTTGTTGTTAATAACAAAATCGGCGTGGCTTTTGTAAAATTCTTCGTCCTTTTGGGCATTAATGCGCAGTTTTGCCTGCTCCGCCGTTATTCCGTCTCGCTTCATTATGCGGCAAATTCTTGTTTTTTCATCTGCCGTAACTGCCAAAACAACTGTGCAAAGTTTGTTTGCGCCGCATTCAAAAAGTAACGGTGCGTCAAGCACTGCCGGAAATTCTGCGTCTTTTTTGCAAAGCTCAATAATTGCCGGGTGCATAATGCTGTTAAGTGCTTTTGTTTTTTCTTCGTTTGAAAATGCACGTTCGGCAAGAAGCGGTCTGTTAAGCTCTCCGTTTTCTATTATATCATTCCCAAAAACTTTTTGCAGCTTTGGAAAAACAAAAGAATTTTTTTCTGTTATTTTTCGTGCATAAATGTCTGTATCAAGCACATTAAAGCCGGCGGATTTTAATTTTTTGCCGATATAGCCTTTTCCTGCTCCTGTTTGACCTGTTAAGCCAATAAAAAACGGCTTTTCCAAATCAATAATTCTAAAGGCGGCGGCACGAATCAACCTGTTGTAAACCGCAAGTCCAACGCCTGTTTTTCTTGGAATTCTGGCGTAAACTTTATGTGCGCCCTGTTCGTCAGCCTGCCTTAATGCGTCAAACAATTCTTTTGCCTGGCTTAAATCGTCATTTTCTTTACCAAAGGTGATTTTCGGAATGTTAACTTCATCTTCTTCAAAGCAAAGGGCAAATGCGTTTTTTTGCAAGTTAACAAATTTGCTGTACTTTTCACCGTCTGCCTTAACCATAATAACTTTGGCTTTCGGCGCATAATGCTTGTATTTCATACCGGGAGATGCCGCAACTTCGTTGTTTTTCATTCCCTCTGTAACTGCTTTTGCAATTTCAACCTTGCCTAAAACTTTTTCAAGCATTTCTTTTGTAATTGCGCCTGGGCGTAAAATTGTGGGCGTGTCTGTTGCCAGTGTTAAAACAGTGGATTCAACGCCAAACTCACAGTCGCCGCCGTCTATAATTCCGTCAATTTTACCCATCATATCGTCTATAACATATTTTGCTTTTGTGGGGCTTGGCAAGCCTGATGTGTTTGCGCTGGGAGCGGCAACGGGAACGCCTGCGGCTTTAATAAGCCTGCGTGCAATTTCATTTTTCGGCATTCTTATTGCAACAGTGTTTAATCCCCCTGAAACAACATTACCCACCTTTTCGCTTTTTGGCAAAATAATTGTTATGGGGCCGGGGAAAAATGCATTCATAACAGCTTTTGCTTCAGGCGTTACTTGTTTTACCAAAGGTGCAATATCTTCTTTTTCGCAAATATGCACAATCAGCGGATTGTCGCTTGGTCTGCCTTTGGCAAGGTAAATATTTTTAACGGCTTCGTCGTTTAAAGCGTCTGCACCCAAACCGTAAACTGTTTCAGTGGGAAATGCCACAAGTCCCCCTGCGGCAATAATTTTTCCTGCATGGCTAATATCCTGTTCAGTTGTGGAAAAAATTTCAGTTTTCATAGTTTTACCTTTTGCGAATCCCTCTGATTTGCGAAGTGCCTCCCTTGTCAAACGGAGGCGTTTATTTTATATATTCAGTCCCCCTTGTTAAAGGGCTCGTTTGCGACCGCTGCCGGTGGCAGATAAATGGAGCAAAAAGAGCTTCGTAGCAGTCAAAATTTTTGAGCTAATGAAATGCGATAAAAATTTTGGTTACTGCACGGCGGACGGTCGTTGTTTATTATAAGATACTCATTCAGTCCCCCTTATTAAAGGGAGGTTAATTGCATTATTCTCCTGCGGCTTTTAATTTTTCTGCCGTGTCGGCAGTAATAAGTGCGTCAATCAATTCGTCTAAATCGCCGTTAAGAACCTGCTCTAATTTATAAAGCGTAAGCCCTATTCTGTGGTCGGAAACTCTGCCTTGAGGGTAGTTGTATGTGCGTATTCTTTCGCTTCTGTCGCCTGTGCCGACTTGGGCTTTACGCTCGCCTGCAATTTCTGCGTCGTGCTTTGCTTTTTCTGCGTCATAAAGACGTGAGCGAAGCACTTTCATTGCTTTTTCTTTGTTTTTGTGCTGTGAACGCTCATCCTGACATTCAACAACAGTGCCTGTGGGAATGTGAGTAATTCTTATGGCAGATGAGGTTTTGTTAATGTGCTGACCGCCTGCGCCGGATGAACGGAACGTATCTATTTGCAAATCTTTTTCGTTAAGTTCAAAATCCACGTCCTCGGCTTCCGGCAAAACGGCAACGGTTGTTGTGGATGTGTGGATTCTGCCCTGGCTTTCTGTTTCGGGTACACGCTGCACACGGTGAACGCCGGATTCAAATTTAAAACGTGAATATGCGCCGTCGCCCTCTACGGAAAAGCTGATTTCTTTATATCCGCCAAGACCTGTTTCGTTGGCATTAAGCACCTCTGTTTTAAAGCCTTTCGCCTCGGCATACATAGTGTACATTCTGTAAAGCACGCCTGCAAACAGTGCCGATTCTTCACCGCCTGCGCCGCCGCGGATTTCAATAATAACGTTTTTATCGTCGTTAGGGTCTCTTGGCAAAAGCAAAATTTTTAATTCTTCGTTAATTCTTTCAATGTCTTCCTTGCTTTGCTCAAATTCTTCTTTAACCATTTCGGCAAAGTCGCTGTCCATTCCGCCTTCGTCAAGCATTGCCTTGCTTTCGTCAAACGTTTCTTTTGCTTTTTTATATTCCCTAAATTTTTCCACAACCGGGGTAAGGTGTTTCATTTCTTTCATAAGCTTAGTGTATTGCTCTTGGTCGGAAACAATTTCAGGGTCGCAAAGCTGCTTGTTTATTTCTTCAAATCGTTTTTCTACTTCGTTTAATTTATCAAACATTTTTAACACCTTTTATATTTTTTTCTGCTTTAATTCGGGGCACCATAACTTCTCTGCCACATTTTGTGCATTTAAATTTGTAATCAACGCCAAGCCTTAATATTTCAAACTCCTTGCAACCGCAGGGGTGCGGCTTTTTCATAATAACAATATCGTGCAGTTTAAGCTGTTCCATAATCATTGCCCCTTTACTGGTTAATTATTTTACTGTCGGCAATACGCTTGATGAATTACATAACGCCAAGTTGCTCCCTTTATATTAATTACTTTTTTATCGGGTATATTGTAGCACAATTATTTTTTCTTTACAACATAATATGCCCCCTTTTTGCATAGAATTAATTACATCGTGTTTTGCAAAAATTATAAAAGAGAGTGATGTTATGAAATTTTATCCCGAGGGTCAAAATACGGCGTTGCAAAGGACTTTTGATTCTCTTGAAGACATTAAAATAGCAATGATGAATGGAAGTGTAATAGAATCCCGTGTGCTTTTGTGCGACAGCGACCATAATTTGCATGTGGATTTAGGCATTATTCGCGGAATTATTCCCCGTGAAGAGGGCGCCATAGGCATTGATGACGGCACTACAAGAGATATTGCTTTAATTTCCAAGGTTAATAAATTTGTGTGCTTTACGATTTTAGGCTTTCAGCGTGATGATTTTGGCAACACAAGTGCAATTTTATCTCGCAAGGCGGTTCAAACAGGCTGTAAAATTAATTATATTGATAACCTTGTGCCGGGCGATATTATTGACGCCGCAGTTACCCACCTTGAAAAATTCGGCGCTTTTATTGATATAGGCGCAGGCATTAACGCTTTAATTCCTATTGATATGCTTTCTGTTTCAAGAATAAATCATCCCCGTGAAAGATTGTATGAGGGCGAGGGAATTCGCGTTGTTTTAAGAAAAAAAGAGCCCGAAAAGCTTACGTTTTCACTAAAAGAACTTTTAGGCACGTGGCAGGAAAACGCAAATTTGTTTGAGGTGGGGCAAACGGTTACCGGCGTTGTAAGAAGTGTGGAAAGCTACGGCGTTTTTGTGGAACTTATGCCTAATTTGGCAGGTTTGGCAGAGCCGTGCGATTTTCTTTTTGAGGGTCAAACAGTTGCAGTTTACATAAAATCAATTTTGCCGGATAAAATGAAAATCAAACTTGTTGTGGTAGAGGCATTTCAGGAATCCGAGCCTGCCGGCGAGCTTACTTATTTTGTTTGCGACAATCATATAAACAGGTTTGATTATTCGCCGCCTAATGCCCCAAAGGAAATTACAACAGATTTTGACGAAGATTGATTTTTTCTTAATTATTTTTTAATTATTTTAATTAAAATTTCACAGTTTGTTTCAGCAAAATTCTTATTTGCAGGCTATAATGAGGCTATAGGGTAGGGAAAATATAAAAAACGTACCCAAATATTTAAAGGGGTGTCATTTATGGTTGAATTTATTACCGGAATTAAAGGTATAGGAAAAACAAAAATTTTGTCTGAAGCAGCCGTTATAACGGCACAGCAAAGCAAGGGAAATGTTATTTATATTGATTGTTCCGACAAGCTTTCCCTTGAACTTCCGTCAAACATCAGGCTTATTAATATTAATGATTACGGCATTAAAAGCGCCGTTGCCTTTTACGGCTTTTTAACCGGACTTTGTGCAGGCGATTATGATTTAACAGATGTGTTTGTTGATTCAACGCTGGATATTTTCTCCGGCAAAACAACAGATATAAATGATTTTCTTGATATAGTTACAAGAATGTCAAACAAAGTGGGTGTTAATTTCCACTTTTCAATTTACAATTCACAGGAAAAAGAACCTGTTTATCAATATTTGAATGACTGAAATCTATTTGATTTTCATTCTACCTCCTTACTTTATATGAAGAAAAAGCGGTCTTAACAAGACCGCTTTTTCTTTTATAAAAAAAACAACACTTCCAAACGGAAGTGCTGTTGTAATAATTTGCACTGATTATCTATTTGAGAACTGTAGGAGCGTTAAGAAAACAGTCCGGCGGACTGTTTTTAGCTCCGCCGCAGCAACTATGTTGCGAGGACCCACAGGAGCAAAGAGATAAGTAACTTTTATAAAAAAAACAACACTTCCAAACGGAAGTGCTGTTGTAATAATTTGCACTGATTATCTCTTTGAGAACTGTGGTGCACGACGAGCTGCTTTGAGACCGTATTTCTTTCTTTCCTTCATACGTGGGTCACGAGTGAGGAAGCCGGCTTTCTTAAGTGCAGGACGAAGTGATTCGTCATACTGAAGAAGAGCTCTTGCAATACCGTGGCGGATTGCGCCTGCCTGACCTGTAACACCGCCGCCGTTTACACGACAAACAATGTCAAACTTTTCAGTTGTTTCTGTTAAAGCAAGAGGCTGACGAACGATTAATTTAAGTGTATCAAGACCGAAATAATCATCAATATCTCTGTCATTAATTGTGATTTTGCCTGTGCCTGCATAAACACGAACACGAGCAACAGATTCTTTTCTTCTGCCTGTTCCGTAGAAATAAGGATTTGTTTCGTACATAATCTATAAACCTCCCTTAAATTTCCCAAGCAACCGGCTGCTGAGCCTCGTGCTTATGGTCTGCGCCCTTGTAAATGTGGCATCTTGTAAGCTGTTTTCTGCCCTGAGTTGAGTTAGGAATCATACCCTTAACTGCAAGTTCCATAGCAAAATCGCTTTTTTCGTTCATAAGAGTGCCATATTTAACTTCCTTAAGGTTACCGATATAACCTGTGTGGTGCTGATATAACTTTTTGTTAAGCTTATCGCCTGTAAGGATGGCTTTATCTGTGTTAATAATGATTACGAAATCGCCGCAATCTACATTAGGTGTAAAAATCGGCTTATGCTTGCCTCTGAGAAGAGTTGCAGCCTGTGCAGCAACACGGCCAAGCGGCTTATCTGCAGCGTCAATTACATACCATTTGCGTTCAACTTCGTTTGCCTTTGGCATAAATGTTGACATAGTTATTCCTCCGATTCAAAATAATTGTTACGCTTTTTGCGTGCTTACATATAATAGCATAAGGCTTTTTAAGTGTCAACACCTAATTTTAAATAATCTTTAGTTGCTCGTTTTTTCTTTCATTTTCTTTCGTTTTCATATGTTTTTCTAATTTATAATTTACAAAAAGAGGTGTGCATTTATGGACGGATGCACCGCAAATGTTAGCATAAGTGCCCTTGCCTGTGCCATTGCAAAAGGCAAAACGCCAGACGAAACAGCCGCACTTTCCGCATTTTTTACCCAGCTTGGAGACAGTTTGGCAACCATTGCCGCATTTAACAATTTAAACTGCAATGAAAACAACACCCAAGTTATATGAAATAACTTGAAATTACCGCCGTAATTTGTTACACTGTTTGGTAGCAAATTACATATAGAGGTAATTAATATGAAGATATCTAATATATTAAAAGAAAACAAGGTTAATGTTTCATTTGAAGTTTTTCCTCCAAAGCAGTGGGATAAAATTGAAAACACAAAAGAAGTGGTTGCAAAAATGGCAAAAAGCGACCCTGCTTTTATGAGCGTAACATACGGTGCGGCAGGCACTACATCCGGCTTTACAACAGAAATTGCCACGGCAATTAAAAACGCCGGCATTACTCCCCTTTCACACCTTACATGCCTTACATCAACAAAGGACAAGGTTTTGGGCGTTATAGACGAGCTTAAAGAACACGGGGTTGAAAACATTCTTGCCCTGAGAGGCGATATTCCCCAGGGATTTACTTTTCCGGACGAACAATATTTTCACCACGCAAGCGATTTGGTAAAAGTTATTAAATCAAAGGGCGATTTTTGCATTGGCGGCGCTTGTTACCCTGAAGTTCACCCCGACAGCAAAAATTTGGTTGAAGATATTGACCGCCTTAAATATAAGGTAGACTGCGGAGTAGACTTTTTAACAACCCAAATGTTTTTTGACAATGAAGTTTTTCTTCGCTTTAAAGAAAACTGCGAAATTAAGGGCATTAACGTGCCGCTTATTGCCGGCATTATGCCGATAACAAACGCAAACCAAATTAAACGCTCGGTAGAGCTTTCCGGCTGTGCGTTTCCTAAAAAATTTGAAAAAATAGTAGAGCGTTTCGGCGACAAACCGGAATCCATGAAACAGGCAGGAATAATTTACGCAACAGAGCAAATTATAGACTTAATGGCAAACGGTCAAAACAACATTCATATTTACACAATGAATAAACCCGATGTGGCAGAAGCTATTATGAAAGGACTTTCAAGCATAATTAATGAATAAAGCGGAAATTTTGCGCTACTTGCGCACCAACAGCAAAGTGCAGGACGAAGCGTTGCTTAGCTTAATTGATGAGGAAATGGCGCTTGTAGATAAAACAGTTAAACCAAAAACAATTTACAGAATTTTTGACTGCACCGTTACCGAAAACTCACTTATAATTGAAAATCAGGAATTTAAAAGCGTGCGGCTGGCAGAAAATTTAAAAGGGTGTAAAAAAGTTGCCGTACTTGCCGCAACGGCAGGCACAGAGGGTGACAGACTGCTTAGAACATACTCTGCCCAAGGTGCAAAGTTACTTATTATGCAAGCGGTTTTGGCAGATAAAATTGAAGAAATTTGCGACGATTTGCAAAAAAGAATAGAAACGGAAAACAACGTTAAAACAAGGCAAAGATATTCGCCGGGCTACTTTGATTTGGACATTTCAAACCAAACAAAGCTGTTTTCACTTATGGAAATAACAAAGCGTTGCGGCATTACATTAACAGATTCCTGCCAAATGATTCCCACAAAATCGGTTACGGCATTTGCAGGAATAGACGAATAAACAGTTATAATTAAAGGACAGGATTTATGAACATTAAATTTTTTGACGGCGGCATGGGCTCAATGCTTCAAGCGGCAGGTCTTAAAGCAGGCGAACTGCCGGAAAGGCTTAATTTAACAAACAGCCAAATGATTTTGGATGTACATAACGCTTATGCAGAAGCAGGAAGCGAATACATTACCGCAAACACATTCGGCGCAAACTGCCTTAAATTTGAAAATTACGACGAAATTATAAAAGCCGGAATTAAGCTTGCAAAAAGCACCGGCAAAAAAGTTTTGCTTGATATAGGTCCCACGGGAAAATTGTTAAAGCCAATGGGCGATTTGGATTTTGAAGAAGCCATTGATATTTTTGCAAAAACAGTTACTGCCGGCAAAGACGGAGCCGACGCTGTTTTAATTGAAACCATGAGCGACACCTACGAAATAAAAGCGGCGGTTTTGGCAGCAAAAGAAAACTGCGATTTGCCTGTTTTTGTTACAATGATTTTTGACGAAAAGGGCAGACTTTTAACAGGTGCAGACGTAAAAACAGCCGTTACCATGCTTGAGGGATTAGGTGTAGACGCTTTAGGTCTTAACTGCGGGCTGGGACCGAAACAAATGATTCCTCTTGTTGAAGAATTAAGAAAATGGACAAGTTTGCCCATTATTGTTCAGCCAAACGCAGGCTTGCCGGAAAGCGTTAACGGTCAAACCGTTTATAACGTTACGCCCGAAGAATTTACTGAAGATATGGAAAAAATCGCAAATTTAGGCGTTTCATATTTAGGCGGCTGCTGCGGCACAACACCAAAGCACATTTCAAAAATGATTTCTGCCTGCAAAAAAATTGAAGCAAATGTGCCGGAAGAAAAGAATTTAAGCCTTATTTCTTCATACAGCGAAACCGTGGAACTTGGCGCAAAACCCATTGTTATTGGCGAAAGAATTAACCCCACAGGCAAAAAATTATTTAAAGAAGCGTTAAGAAGAAACGATATTGACTACATTATTAAAGAGGGCATTGAGCAAAAGGACGCAGGCGCACATGTGTTAGACGTTAACGTGGGATTGCCTGAAATTGACGAAGTTGAAATGATGAAAAGTGCAGTTTACAATTTGCAAGCCGTGCTTTCAACTCCGCTTCAAATAGACACAACAAATATTGAAGCTCTTGAAAAAGCATTGCGAATTTACAACGGCAAGCCAATGCTTAACTCTGTTAACGGCAAAGAGAAAAACATGAAAGAAGTTTTTCCCCTTGCAAAGAAATACGGCAGTGTTGTTGTGTGCCTTTGCCTTGATGAAAGCGGAATTCCCCAAACGGCAGGAGGCAGAATAGCCATTGCAAAAAAAATAATTAAAACAGCTGCCGAATACGGAATCCAAAAGAAAGACCTTATTATTGACGCACTTACAATGACCGTAAGCACAGATAAAATGAATTCCGTTGAAACACTGAAAGCAGTTAAATATATTCGTGAAGAATTAGGCGTTCACACTGTTTTGGGCGTATCAAACATTTCATTCGGCTTGCCGAAAAGAGACGCCGTTAACACAGCATTCTTTACAATAGCGCTTCAAAGCGGACTTTCCGCAGGTATTATTAACCCAAAATCAACGGCAATGATGAATGCTTATTATTCATACAACGCCCTTGCCGGACTTGACGACAACTGCACGGAATACATTGAAAGCGTTACGGAAACCGCAACGGTTGCCTCCAGCACAAATGTTACACTGCACACTGCCATAGTTAAAGGCATGAAAGAAGACGCGGCGCAGTGCGCAAAAGAGCTGCTTAAAACAAAAGAATCTCTTGAAATAATTAACGAGTTTATTATTCCCGCTCTTGACGAAGTGGGCGACGGATTTGAAAACAACAAAATATTTTTGCCGCAGCTTTTAATGAGCGCAGATTCGGCAAAAGCCGCCTTTGATGTTATTAAAGAACATCTAATTTTAACAGGCAAGCAGGAAAAAAGCGAAAACAAAATTGTTATTGCAACCGTGCACGGCGACATACACGACATTGGCAAAAACATTGTTAAAGTGCTTTTGGCAAATTACGGCTTTGACGTTATTGATTTGGGCAAAGACGTGCCGGAAGAAGATGTTGTAAAGGCTGTTGTGGAAAACAATGTTAAACTTGTGGGACTTTCCGCATTAATGACAACTACCGTGCCGGCAATGGAAAAAACGATTCAGCTGCTTCACCAACAAACAGATGCAAAAATATTTGTAGGCGGCGCAGTTTTAACAAAATCATATGCGGCAATGATAAATGCCGATTGGTACGCAAAAGACGCAATGGAAAGCGTGCGCATTGCCCAGTCATTTTTTGACGGCGAAAAATAATATTGATTTTAAATACAAACAATAATATAATACACTAAAATATTTTAACGGAGAAATTAAATGTTAGAATTACAGGATGTGGAATTTAAGGTTGACTCTCAAAACGGCGAGGGCGAACTTGAAATCATTGACAAAATTAATTTAAAAATAGACACAGGCAAATTTATTGTAATTACGGGTCCCAACGGCGGCGGTAAATCCACCCTTGCCAAATTAATTATGGGCATTGAAAAGCCCACGGCAGGAAAAATTTTATTTAACGGCACCGACATTACAAATATGAGCATTGACGAAAGAGCAAAAATGGGAATCGGCTACGGTTTTCAAACTCCGCCGAGATTTAAAGGCTTAACCGTGCGCAAACTTTTAAGCCTTGCCCACGGCAGTGAATTGCCGGCAGACGAATGCTCTGCATATTTAACAAGCGTAGGTCTTTGCAGTGCCGATTACCTTAACCGCCAGGTAGACAATTCACTTTCCGGCGGCGAAGTTAAAAGAATTGAAATAGCGTCGCTTATGGCAAGAAAATTAAAACTTGCAATTTATGACGAGCCGGAGGCAGGCATAGACCTTTGGAGTTTTGCAAAACTTGTTGAAAGTTTTAAAACGATTTCAAAAAACCGCCACGAAAGTGTGCTTATAATCAGCCACCAAGAACGAATTATGCAAATTGCAGATGAAATTATAATTATTGCAAACGGCAAAATCGCCGACCAAGGAACAAAAGACGAGATTTTCCCTAAGCTTTTAAAGCAGTTAACGGAAGAAAACAGCTGTTCCTTCAGAAAGGAGGCAGAGTAATGAGCCTGCTTAAAGAAGATTCAAGCCTGCTTCAAACAATAGCCGGCATTGCCGACATTCCAAACGGTGCATACAACATAAGAAAAAACGGCGCCGCACTTGGAAGAAGAAGCACAAAAAACATTGAAATTATTCCTAAAACCGACAAGCCGGGAATAGACATTAAAATTGCCCCGGGCACAAAAAACGAAAGCGTGCATATTCCCGTTATTCTTTCTCAAAGCGGAATGAACGATTTGGTTTACAACGATTTTTACATTGGCGCAGGGGCAGATGTTACCATTGTTGCAGGTTGCGGCATTAACAACTGCGGCTGTGATGATTCGCAGCACGACGGCGTGCATACATTTTACGTTGAAAAAGGCGCAAAATTTAAATACGTTGAAAAGCATTACGGCGAAGGCAGCGGCACAGGCAAACGCATTTTAAACCCTGCCACCATAGTGCATTTAGGCGAAAATGCAGTTGCCGAAATGGAAATGATTCAAATTAAAGGCGTTGACTCTACAAAAAGAGACACAACGGCAGATTTGGCAAAGGGCGCAAAGCTTACAATTACGGAAAGACTTATGACCCACGGCAAACAATATGCAGAATCAAATATTGAAGTTGAAATGAACGGCGAGGATTCATCCTGCCAAGTTATAAGCAGAAGTGTGGGAAAAGACGATTCGGTGCAAATTTTCCACCCCATTGTTGCCGGCAACAACGCCTGCCGTGCGCACGTGCAGTGTGATTCCATTATAATGGGCAATGCAAAAATTTCTTCCATACCGGAAATTGACGCAAATCACGGAGATGCACAGCTTGTACACGAAGCGGCAATAGGAAAAATCAATTCCGACCAGCTTTTAAAACTTATGACTTTCGGTTTAAACGAGCAGGAAGCCGAAGAGGTTATAATTGAAGGCTTCTTAAAATAAAAGCAAAACTTTCATAAAATAATGAGTGAGCAAAATGAAACCAAGCGAAATTAATATCAGAGACCCATTTGTTTTAATTGAAAACGGCACGTATTACCTTTACGGAACACGTGCCGAAAATTTTGGGCAAAATGTGGGCGGATTTGATGTTTACACATCTGCCGACCTAAAAGAATTTTCCGCCCCAAAGCAATGCTTTGATTCCGAAGCTGCCGGATTTAAAGGCGGCGTTAATTGGGCGCCGGAAGTGCACAAATATAAAAACAAATACTATATGCTTGCCACATTTACACAGGAAAACGGGCTTAGAGGCGTGTTTTCACTTGTTGCGTCAACACCGAACGGACCATTTAAGCGCCACAGCCAAAAGGCTTTAACCCCAACGGAATGGGAATGCTTGGACGGAACACTTTACATAAATAAAGACGGCAAGCCATACCTTGTTTTTTGCCACGAACACACTCAAATTGAGGACGGCACAATTTGCTATATGCCACTTAATGAAGATTTATCCGCAGGAAACGGTGAAGCTGTGCTGATTTTTAAAGGCTCGTCCCCCTATTTTGCAGACAAATACACACCCGGCAAGCATTATATTACCGACGGACCGTTTATGTATACAACAAAAGGCGGCGATTTACTGATGATGTGGTCTACATTTGTTAACCACAAGTACACCCAGTGCGTTGCAAAATCCGATAACGGCGATATAACAGGCACATTTACCCACCTGCCGCCTATTATTACCGATGACGGCGGACACGGAATGATTTTTAAGACAGAAAACAAGCTGTTTTTAACATTCCACACACCGAACCAAACGGAAAAAGAACGCCCTGCCTTTTACGAAATAACCGAAACCCCCACCGGTGAAATAAAATTAATATAACAACGCATTATTGTAAAATACAGCATAAACTATATTAATTCAACATATAAATATTTTTTGTTAGTTTTTTGTTAGTCTATTCTACAAATACTAAAAGCACAATTAAATAATAATAAAAAACAAAAGACACCCTCACGGATGTCTTTTATTTTTGGTCGAGGTGACAAGACTTGAACTTGCGGCCTCTGCGTCCCGAACGCAGCGCTCTACCAAACTGAGCCACACCTCGAAAAATATTAATTAAAAATGCCCACAACGAAATAAAAGGTTGTGAGCAATTTATATGTATGGTCGAGGTGACAGGACTCGAACCTGCGGCATCCTGCTCCCAAAGCAGGCACTCTAGCCAAACTGAGTTACACCTCGTTATTACGGAGCCCAAAGGCTCTTTATATAAACGGCGAAGCCGCCGAATTGCACTATATATAAAGCGGTTGCCCGCATTGTTGTTGCAAAATAGCAATGCTCACTTATCAGTGCCTTGATATTTTAATATATAATTTAAAATTTGTCAACCCTTTTTTTAAATAAGTGCAGGCACGCCGCAAATTAATATAAATTTTGTGCCTGCACGCTGATATTTTAAATATTTCTTATAGCATCTTTCATTGATTTTACATAATCAAAAACATACTTCGGTGCATTTTCGCCGTGTTTTTCAACAAGCCTTACTATTGCAGAGCCAACGATAACACCGTCGGCAATTTTTGCATATTTTGCCGCCTGTTCAGGTGTGTTAATGCCAAAGCCGATGGCAACGGGAATATTTGTTGCCTGCTTAACTGCGGCGGTAATAGACTGCAAATCTGTTTTAATTTCACTGCGCACACCTGTTACACCCAAAGAAGAAACCTCATAAACGAAGCCTTTGGCGTCGGCGGCAATCATTTTAATTCTGCTTTCACTTGTAGGGGCGATTAAAGACACAACGTCAATGCCGTATTTATCTGCCACAACCTGAAGCTCGCCCTTTTCCTCATAAGGCAAATCGGGAATAATGACCCCTGAAATACCCACGGATTTTGCTTTTTCCAAAAACTTATCGTACCCATACTTAAAAAGCACATTTAAATAAGTCATATAAACAAGAGGAGTATTTATTTGGGCAGACACTTTTTTTGTAAGTTCAAACACCTTATCTGTAGTAACCCCTTGTGAAAGAGCACGAATGTTAGCCTGCTGAATAACAGGACCCTCTGCAATAGGGTCTGAAAAAGGAATTCCTATTTCTATTAAATCACAACCTGCATTTGCCATATTAACAATAATTTGTTCGCTTACTTCAAGATTTGGGTCGCCTGCCGTTACAAAGCCTATAAAAGCCTTGCCGTTTTCAAAAGCCTGTGCAATTTTACTCATAAATTTCTTTCCCCCTGTATCTTGCTATTGCGGCAACATCCTTGTCGCCCCTGCCGGAAAGGCAGCAAATAATTATATCGTCCTTGCTCATTTTGGGTGCAAGTTCCATAACGTGAGCCACGGCGTGAGCACTTTCAATAGCGCAAATAATGCCTTCTTTTTTAGCAATATATTCAAATGCATTTACAGCCTGCTCGTCTGTAATAGGAACATACTGCGCTCTGCCCGTATCTTTTAAATAAGCATGCTCAGGACCTACACCCGGATAATCAAGACCGGCGGAAATGCTGTAAACCGGTGCAATTTGACCGTATTCGTTTTGGCAAAAATAAGATTTCATACCGTGAAAAACGCCAAGAGTGCCTGTTGCCATAGTTGCGGCGGTTTCGTTTGTATCAACGCCCTTGCCTGCCGCCTCACAACCTATAAGTTTAACATCCTTATCATTAATAAAATTATAAAACATACCCATAGCGTTTGAGCCGCCGCCTACGCAAGCCACAACAGCGTTTGGAAGCCTGCCCTCTTTTTCAAGAATTTGCTGTCTTGCCTCTTTGCTTATAACGCTTTGAAAATCACGAACAATAGTAGGAAACGGGTGCGGGCCCATAACAGAACCCAATACATAAAGGGTATCATCCACACGGGAAACCCATTCACGCATAGCCTCATTAACAGCGTCCTTTAAAGTCATTGTGCCTAAAGTAACCGGATGCACCTTTGCACCCAAAAGTTCCATTCTGTAGCAATTAAGTGCTTGCCTTTCCGTATCAAGTTTGCCCATAAATATTTCACATTCAAGACCCATAAGAGCCGCCGCCGTTGCCGTGGCAACGCCGTGCTGACCTGCGCCTGTTTCGGCAATAACACGGGTTTTGCCCATTTTTTTCGCAAGAAGGCACTGACCCAAAACATTGTTAATTTTATGTGCGCCTGTATGATTTAAATCCTCACGCTTAAAATAAATTTTTGCTCCGCCTAAATCCTTTGTCATATTTTCCGCATAATAAAGAAGCGACGGTCTGCCTGCATACTCTTTAAAAAGCCTGTCTAACTCTGCCACAAATTCAGGGTCGTTTTTATAATGCTCATATTGATTTTCAAGATTAATAATTTCATTCATCAGGGTTTCGGGTATATATTGACCGCCGTGAATTCCAAATCTGCCTTTACTCATTTCTCACTCTCTCCGTTATTGTTTTTATTTTATCAAAATCCTTAAATCCGTTTGTTTCAACAGATGAAGAAACGTCTATGCAATAAGGATTAACCTGCTTTATTGCCTGCCTTACATTATCTGCGTCTATGCCGCCGGCAAGAAAAAAAGGTGTTTTTGTTTCCGGCAGCATGCTCCAATCAAATTTTACACCCGAACCTGTGCCGGAATCAAACAAAAAATATTGTGTATTGTAATTTTTAACGTTTTTAAATTCATTAGGTTTAAACGCCTTTATAACAGGGGCGTTTATTTTGCTGCAAAACTGCGGGCTTTCACTGCCGTGAAGCTGAACGGCATCTATAATTTTTAAGTTTACAAAGCGGTTTATTACGCTTAGTTCGTCATTAACAAACACGCCCACAACCTTAACTTTAGAATTAAGCCTGTTTTTTAAAGCCGCCGCCGTTTCAAAATCAATGCTGCGGCGAAAACCGGGAGTTAATATAAACCCAACATAATCGGGTAAAACAGCGTTAACATAATCTGCATCCTGCAGTCGCCGCAAACCGCAAATTTTAATTTTTGCCATATCTAAGTTCCTTTAAAGCGGCGCTTTTATCTGCCGCACGCATAAATGTTTCACCTATCAGCACGGCATTTGTTTTATTGTTTTCAAGCACCTTAATATCATCGTGTGTTTTAATTCCGCTTTCACTTACAAAAATAACGCTTTCCGGAATCATATTTCTGTATTTTGTTGAATTATTTACATCTACCGAAAAATCATGCAAATTTCTGTTATTTACCCCGATTATTTCCGCACCTGCCGCCAAGGCGGATTTAACCTCTGCCTCATTATGCGCCTCTACCAAAGCGGAAATTCCAAGGGCTGTGCAGATATTTAAATATTCTTCAATTTGACGGGTATCAAGCAAAGCGCAAATTAAAAGCACTGCGGAAGCGCCTAAAACTTTAGCCTCGTAAATTTGATAATCGCACACCGTAAAATCTTTTCGCAACACGGGAATGGAAACATTTGCCGCAATTTCAGCCAAATATTCGTCTGCGCCCAAAAACCAATGGGGCTCGGTTAAGCATGATATTGCCGAAGCGCCTGCCTTTTCATATTCCTTTGCAATTTGCAAATAAGGAAAATCAGATGCTATAACTCCCTTTGAAGGACTTGCTTTTTTAACTTCGCAAATAAAGGAAAGTTCGTTTTTTGAAAGGGCTTTTTTAAATTCAAAATCTCCCCTTGGCATTGCAAGTGCCTGTGCCTTTACCTGTGCCAACGGTTTTGACGCAATTATTTTTTTGTATCTGTTTTCCGTATACTGCGCAATTTCATTTAAAATAGTCATATTATCACTGCTCGTTTGTGGTTTTGATAAAGCCGTTTAAAACATCAACAGCTTTTTTACTTTCAATAATTTCTTTTGCCTGTTCAACAGCCTGCTGCAAAGTGATTTTGCCCTTACCTGCAACATAAATACCTGCGCCGGCATTTAAAATTACAGCTGTTTTTTGTGCATAAGTGCCGTTGTTATTAATAACCGCCTTTGTTATTTCTGCGTTTTCAGCGCCTGTGCCGCCAACAATTTCATTTTTTGAAACAGGTTTAAAGCCAAAATCCTCGGGCTTAATTGTGTAATATTTTATATCGCCGTTTCTGATTTCCCCAACAGCTGTTTCCGCCCCTGCCGAAATTTCATCAAGTCCGTCCTTGCCGTAAACAACAAGAGCGTCCGTTACACCTAATTTAACAAGGGCATTTGCGATTTTTTCCACATATTCCTCACTGAAAACACCAAGCACCGTCATGCTTGCCTTTGCCGGATTTGTTAAAGGACCCAAAATATTAAACACGGTTCTTATGCCGATTTCTTTTCTTACAGGGCCCACAAAGCGCATTGCACTGTGGTATTTTTGCGCAAACATAAATGCAATGTTGTTTTCGTTAAGTGATTTAAGCATTACATTCGGTTCGGCATTAATATTAACGCCCAACGCCTCAAAGCAATCTGCCGCACCGCTTTTTGAAGAAGCCGCCCTGTTGCCGTGCTTTGTAACCTTAATGCCTGCTGCGGCAATTACAAGAGACGCCGTGGTGGAAATATTAAAACTGTTTGACCTGTCGCCGCCGGTTCCCACAATTTCAAGTGTTTCGCAATTTGTATTAAGAGAAACGGCTTTACTGCGCATACCGTCTGCGCAGCCTGCAATTTCCGTATCTGTTTCGCCCTTTACGGCAAGCGCCGTTAAAAATGAAGAAATTAAAACAGGTGAGCATTCGCCGCTCATTATTTCTTCTATGGCAGATTTTGCCTCATCATATGTTAAATCTTCTTTTGCCGCAACCTTTGCAAGTAAATCTTTAATCATTTTCCTGTCCGCCCAAAAAGTTTTTAATGATTGTTATTCCGTTTGGGGTCATTATAGACTCCGGATGAAACTGCAAGCCGTAAATTTCCTTATCCCTGTGCTTAACAGCCATAATTTCACCGTCTGCCGTTTTACCTATTACCTTTAAACAGCTTGGCATTGTGCTTTCATCTGCCGCAAGCGAATGATAGCGTGCCACGGGAATTTCGTTTGGCAAGCCTTTAAAAATTGAAGCCGAGGTGTCAATTTTACAAATGCTTTGCTTGCCGTGCATTAATTGCTTTGCGTAGCCGACCTTTGCACCAAATGCAGTGCAAATTGACTGATGACCCAAGCAAACGCCCAAAATTTTTGATTTATCTCCAAGGCGTTTTGCCACTTCAATGCAAACTCCCGCATCCTCGGGTCTTTTGGGACCCGGCGACAAAACAATATATTCAGGTGCCATTGCTTCTATTTCATCTACTGTAAATTCATCGTTTCTTATAACCTTAATGTTCGGATTAACGGTGCCGATAAGCTGGTAAAGGTTGTATGAAAAAGAATCGTAATTATCAATAAGTAAAATCATTTTTCACACCTCCGCACCTGTTAAGGCGTTTACAACCGCCTTGGCTTTGTTAATACATTCGTTATGTTCCTTAACAGGGTTTGAATCTGCCACAATGCCTGCGCCGGAGCGAACATAAACATTGCCTTTTTTCTTATACGCAATACGAATTGCAATACAAGTATCAAGATTACCCGTAAAATCAATGTAGCCTATTGCACCGCCGTAAATTCCACGCTTGTTATTTTCAAGTTCGTCAATAATTTCCATTGCTCTTATTTTCGGTGCGCCGGAAAGAGTGCCGGCAGGAAGCACGGCGTCCACAGCGTCAAGAGCCGTTTTATCATCTCTGATTTCGCCACGCACGGTTGAACCGATATGCATAACATGTGAAAACTTTAAAATGTTGTGGTATTTTTCCACCTGAACAGTACCGAATTTGCTGATTTTGCCCAAATCGTTTCTGCCTAAATCCACAAGCATATTATGCTCGGCAAGCTCTTTTTCATCTTCTAAAAGCCCTTTTTCCAGTGCTTCATCCTCTGCCTTTGTTTTGCCTCTCGGTCTTGTGCCTGCCAAAGGATAAGTATAAAGAGTGCCGTTTGTTAATTTTACAAGAGTTTCGGGAGAAGCGCCTGCAATTTCAATATCGTTTGAAGAAAAATAAAACATATAAGGGCTGGGATTTGTTTTGCGTAAAGTTAAATAAGTGTGAAACAAGGAACCTGCCATTTTTGCCTGAAGCCTGTTTGAAAGAACAACCTGAAAAATATCGCCCTCTTTAATATAATGCTTTGCCCGTTCCACCATATTACAATATTGAGCCTCATTAAATAACGGCTTTATTTCAGATTTTAAAACAGGTTTTTCTATTTTCGCCTCATCACCGTTTAAAACAATGTTTTCCATTATCTCAAGTTCCTTAACGGCGGCAGCATAATTTGCCTTTAAATCATCTGTTTGCATATTGCAAATAAGAATTATTTTGCCCTCTTTATTGTCAAACGCCACAACTTTATCAAAAAGCATTAAATCCACATCGTTAAAATTGCCGTCATCCTTACCCTTTAATTTAAGAGAAGGTTCGCTGTATTTAACATAATCATAGCCGAAATAGCCAACCAATCCCCCCGTAAATGTGGGCAAATAGTCAAGCCGTGGGCTTTTATGCTCAAAAAGAATTTTATCAATAAACCTGCGTGGATTTTCGTTATATTTCATAACGCCGTCCAAATCCGTAACGGTTACATTATAATCCTTGCATTTAATTTCAGCCTTGGGGTCATAACCCAAAAATGTGTATCTGCCCCAATTATGAGCGTCCTCGCAGGACTCAAGCATATAACAGTGAGAGCTGATTTTTTTCAACTTTTTAAGCACATCCGTAGGATTTAAATTTGCCTTAATTTCTGCCGACAGGGGAACTGTTTTGTAATCCCTTGAAAAGCCGCAAACCTGCTCAAAATTAGGTTTAACATTCATAACTACACATTCCTTTCTGAAAAATAAATAAAAAGCCCCCGGCAAAAGGATAATCCTTTTGCCGAGGACGATAAAACAATACCGTGGTGCCACCCCGATTTGCGAAAATAACTTTCGCACACTTAGCGAAGTACTAACATACCCCCGACCGATAACGACGGTCAACCCGTTGCAGAATACTAAGCCAAAGGCCTTTCCCCACACCCTCTGCGGTCCATTTAACAAGGCGTTTACTGCCCCCATCACAGCACCGGGGACTCTCTGCAAGTTCGTTTCCTGTTTTTATCTCCGCTTCAACGGTTTAATATATTAAATTCATAATAGCAAACTATTTTTTATTTGTCAAGTATTAATTTTCCGTTTTGAATATTGCCGCTGAGCACAGTGCCGTCTTTAAGCTTAATGCCGGAAACTCTGCCGTTCCAATTTGTAGGCATGGCGTTGTTTTTAATCATTTCGGCAATACCTGCCATAACGCCGAAGTTACCGTCTATTTGGAAAGGCGGATGAGCGTCAAACATATTAGGGTAAGTGCCGCCGGTTCTGCCGAATTTAACCTTTGCCTTAACAGGGGTAAGCTGCTGCTTAATAAGCCTTTCCGCATTATTTCCGTTGCCAAGCCTTGCCCAAAGGCAAACTTTCCATCCCAAACTCCAGCCTGTGCCGCCGAATCCTCTGACTTCAAGTGATTTTTCAGCCGCTTTTTTAAGGCTTTCATCACATTCATCACCGTAACCTGACGGATAAATGCAATAAAGATGGCTTACATGGCGATGTTCAGGTTCTCTTTCCTTATACTCACTGTTCCATTCCGGAATTCTGCCGTCGCTTGCAGGCTTAACCTGCTGAATTTCAGGTGCATCCAAGCCAAGAGCTTGGCAGTTTTTAAAGAAATCGTGCAATATTTCCCTATCCATAGACGGCATATATGTTAAAGAATAGCCTTTGCCGTTATAATCGAAGGAGTTTTCAGGTGAACTTGACGGGCAAGTAACAAGCTCGCCGTCCTTTTCCGTAAGAAAATCCTTGTAAAAATCAAGGCAACCTTGGAACAGCGGTGTAATTTCCTGCTTATAATCCTCATCTTTAATATAAAGATAATGGTCATAAAGCATATTTAAAAACCAAGGCAAACCCGATTGCCAAACTGCATATGCAGATGAATCACCGTCTGCATTAGGATAACCTGCCGGGTTTGTGTTGCCCCAAATATCGGTATTATGATGCAGGCAGTAGCCGCCGCAATTATAATATTCTTTAGCCGTTTCCCTGCCTCTGACTGAAAACTTTTTAACAAGTTCGGTAAGAGGCTCAAAACAATCTGAAAGATTGCATATATCAAGACCCCAATAATTCATTTGGGTGTTAATGTTAACGGTGTAGTTAGAGCTCCAAGGGGCACGCATATGCTCGTTCCAAATGCCCTGAAGGTTTGTAGCTATTGTGCCCGGACGTGATGAAGAAATAGCAAGATACCTGCCGAAATTAAACAGCAACGCAATTAAAGCATTGTCCTTTTGACCCTGTTTTACACGTTTAAGCCTTTTATCTGTAGGCAAATCGGTTTCGCCGCCGTAAAGCGAAAATTTTACCCTGTCAAACAAAGAGGCAAAATCTGCCCTGTGAGCAATAAGCAACTGCTCATAATTTGTTGCGTTTTCAAAAGGTGCCATTGCCTTTGCAAAACTGTCTGCATCAGGCTCTTTGTTAAAATCAACATATGAAGTGGCAAGGCTTACAAGAATTGTTACTTCTGTTTCGTTCCTTACAACTATTTTATCGCTTTCAAATTTTGCATTGCCCAAAATTTTTGCAATGCCTGTAAATTTCATTCCTCTGCTGCCGTAAACAATAGGCTGTTTTGTTTTATAATACGGCGGAAAACAAACTTCCGGCGCACAGCCTGAAATAACCAAACTGTCTTCCTCTGTTGAAACACTGCTTTGCAGCTGACTTGCAAATGTTACATCACAGGAAAAAGGTTGTGATGATTTTAAATTAACAACTATAAGCTGATTTGGGTGGCTTACAAAAACAGTTTCCTTAATTCCGTCGCAGGAAACGGTTGCCACACCACGGGCAATGTTAAGATAACGCCTGTAATTATCTTTTTTTATTTTAGATTTATATGTAATAAGCAAATCGCCGAAAGGAAGGTAACTTTCTGTCCAATGACCGTGAAAACCGCCGTTTGCGATTTCCTTTGCTTTTTCAAAATCATTATTAAATATTGCGCCCCTTAACTCATCAAGGTGTTTATATGCGCCCTTTGTATTTAACTGTTTATCGGGGTAACCGCTCCACAAAGTATCCTCATTAAGGGCAATACGCTCTTTTTTTAAATCGCCGAAAACCATTGCGCCCATTCTGCCGTTACCAAGCGGTAAAGCCTCTTCAAATTCTTTTGCTTTTTTAACGTAATAAAGTGTATTTTCCATAAATAATACCCCCTGCCGTGATATTTTATAATAAAACATGTTTTATTTCAAGTAAAGCGGCAATTATAAACATAAATTTAACAAATTGGCACATATATTAAAAATTAAAACGCATATGAAAAAAATAAAGCCCCGAACACGGGACTTTAAATTATTTATTTTAACATTATTACCAACCAAGGCGCACAATGGTGATTGTGCATTTGCCTGTGCCTTTACGAAGCGCTGTTGAATGACTGCCCGGTGTGAAAATATCAATTCTGCCGGTTCTTGAAAGTCCGCTGCCGCCTCTGTCTACAACGGTGTAAAGTTCGCCGTCTACATCAATAACAGAGCCGAGCGGCAACCAGTTGCACGCAATATAATAAGGGTTTTCCATTGAAGCGCTGATTCTTCTGCCGGAGGTTGTTATGCCCCTTGAATTGCCGTTGCAGGTTGCGCAAGCGCAATAATGTGTATATTTACCTGAAATAACCTGACCCAGTGTAAAACCGTTTGAAGATTCAACGCCGTTTGGTGTTACATCTCCACGCTTTGTGCCTACGGTTTGCACCTCTGTAACAGGTTCTTTTGTTGTTTTTGAAGTAAGCTGTGTTCTTGAACTTTCCACGCCGTTAACATATGTTACCTGATAAGTAACTTCTTTTTCACCGTTAACGCCCTTTACCTGCACATTAACTGTGCCGAGTTCAAGAGAATCATCTGTATTTTTTTGTGTGTCAAAAGCAATGCTTTCTTTTTCGGTAACCGTTTTTGTTTCCACACGGTAAACCGAAACAACCGTGTTGTTTTCCACAACGGTATTTGCGGCAGGCTCAACATAATCGTTTTCGCCCAATGTTATGCCGGCAACCGACAAAACATCTGCCACCGTGTTGCCCTGTGCAACACCCACCGAAACGCTTGCTCCGTCTGCTTCCACAGTAACGGAAATCGGTGTTGTAACGGTAATAACCATACCGTCTTGAATTAAATCACTGCCGCTGTAATTAAGTGTGCAGCCTTTAACGTCCATTCCTATTTCGTTAAAAGCGTCTGCCACCGTATCGGCATAAACATTAAATGTTTTAATAACATCGTTAAGTTTTACGTTAACCGCATTTAACCTGTCAATAACAATGGTGCCGCCCTTGCCGGAATCAAAGCCTGAAATATCAAGCTTATCGTTTGCACCTAAAGTAATGTTGGCTTCTTTAAGGATTTCGGTTGGTTGTTCTTCATTTGTAACAATAGTATACTCTGTGCCGTTGTCATCAACAACAACATTGTATTCACCTGTCATTCCTGCAAAAGCCGTGGTGGCAAATGCACAAATAATGAACACAAGAGCAATTATTGTTGCCGCCATTGCACGAGAAGTGTGCTTGATTGTGGCGACTGCCGATTCATTAATCATCTTAATCTCCCTTTTATTCTTGGTAAAATATTATTGGTGATGCCGATAATATTTTCAGGGTGAAACACCCCGATAGCAGAAGCGATTATTCTGCCTTTACCTTTAGTATTTACACAAGCATTTGGCATTATAGAAATTTTTGCACAATATGTCAACATTTTAAAAAGTAACTTTTTATGCAAATTGCACAAAAGTTTAAGAAATGAAAATTGTCAAAAACAATAAAAAATCAAGATGTAGTGTTTTTGTGACTTTAACGCTTTATCACATAAAAGCAAAATTTTGTGAAAAGTTTAAAAATTGGCAACATTTATTTTTGATTTTGTAACCTTTTTGAAATATTTAGCCTTGCAAACCCCATATATATTAAAAAATGTAACATTTTTGGGAAAATATACCATATACAGTGATTATAAAATTTACATTTACAAATTAAAAAAACTGCATAAATTTTACTTTAATAATATTATTGATATATACATATAATATTTTATTACATTATATTATAGTAAAAGGCAAAACGGTTAAATATTGACAACATCGGGGCATTAATATATAATATGAAAGCAATTTAAATTTGCCCTCATAGTTCAACGGATAGAATAAACCCCTCCTAAGGGTTAGATGTAGGTTCGATTCCCACTGAGGGTGCCAACCGCCGCCGATTTTCGTGCGGCTTTTTTATTTTGCTCAAATATAGTATAACAAAAATTACAACAATCATATTTTGCTGTTGTATTTTACGAATAATTAGCATATAATAAATACAGCAGAAAGGACGGTGGCGTATTATGCCAAATATTAAACCTGTATCTGATTTAAGAAATTACCCCGAAGTGTTGAGAGACATATCTGTTGGTGAGCCGGTTTTCCTTACCAAAAACGGCAGAGGAAGATATGCCATTGTTGATATAGAAGAATATGAAAAGACAAAAGCCATAATAAAACTTATGGAAGAACTCTCAAAAGGCGAACAATCCGTCAAAGAAAAAGGTTGGACTGATTTTGCCGAAGCAGAAAAAATGTTGGGAGTTACAAATGGCTGATATAAAGTTTTCACCGGATGCAATAAATGATTTGCAGCAAATAAAAGCGTATATTACAAACGAACTCTGCAATGAACAAGCTGCGGTTTCTACTATTGCAAAAATTATGGAACACATTAACAGATTGAGAACATTTCCCGATTCCGGTGCTCCACTGAGTTCAATCATTGATTTAGGCACAAATTATCGTTTCCTTGTTTGCGGCAACTATACGGCTTTTTATCGTACAGAAAATAACGCAGTGCTTATTGTGCGTGTGTTATATGGCAGACGGGATTTTATGCGAATTTTATTTGAAAAATAAAACGCCTGTCAGTAGCAGTTAGATGTAGATTCGATTCCCACTGAGGGTGCCAACCGCCGCCGATTTTCGTGCGGCTTTTTTATTAGAAAGGAATGTTTATATGTGCACAGCGGCAACTTACAAAACAAATGATTTTTACTTTGGCAGAACACTTGACTATGAATTTTCATACGGCGACAGTGTAACGGTTACTCCACGCAACTATGTTTTTAACTTTAGAAACGGAGAGGTGCTGAAAAGCCACTATGCCATAATAGGCATGGCTTTTGTTTATGAAAACTACCCACTTTATTACGACGGAATAAATGAAAAAGGGCTTGGAATTGCAGGTTTAAACTTTGTGGGAAATGCAGTTTACAACAAAAGCAAAGACGGCGAAAACAACACTCCCCAATTTGAATTAATACCTAAAATTTTGGCAAAATGTGCCACTGTGGACGATGCGATAAACCTGATTAACTCAATTAACATTACCGATACACCTTATAACGAAACTTTGCCTGTGGCAGCACTTCATTGGATAATTGCAGATAAAAACAAAGCCGTTACCGTAGAATGCACGGCAACGGGAACTCATATACACAACAACCCTGTAGGCATATTAACAAATAATCCGCCTTTTGAAACACAAATGTTTTTGCTTAACAATTATATGAATTTATCTGCCGCACAGCCAAAAAACACTTTTGCCCCTGATTTGGATTTAAATTTATACAGCCGTGGCATGGGCGCAATGGGTTTACCCGGTGATTTATCTTCATCATCCCGTTTTATAAGAGCGGCGTTTACAAAAATGAATTCAAAATCAGGCGATTCTGAAGAAGAAAGCGTTTCTCAATTTTTCCACATTTTAGGCAGTGTTGACCAACAGCGTGGCTGCTGTGAAGTAGCACCCGACAAATACGAAATTACAATTTACACATCATGCTGCAACGCAACAAAGGGTATTTATTATTACACAACTTACAACAACAGTGCCGTAACGGCAGTTGATATGCACGCAGAAGACTTAAACGGCAGTGAGCTTGCCGCTTATCCGCTTAACGATAAAATGCAAATTTTTTATCAAAACAAGTAATTGTGTAACCGCTTTGCGCCACTTGTAAAAAAGCTCGTTTGCCACCGATATTAAGTCCCCCCTTGTTAAAGAGGGAAAGTTTTTGCTTGCAAAAACAAGGGGATTCAGTTAAGTAATGTTCGGCTTACAGGAATCCCTCCGTCGCATATAAAATGCGACACCTCCCTTTAACAAGGGAGGCAGATTGTTTATAAAAAATAAGTCCCCCTTGTTATGTTAAAGAGGGAACGTTTTTGCTTGCAAAAACAGGGGTATTCAGTTAAGTAATGTTCGGCTTACAGGAATCCCTCCGTCGCATATAAAATGCG
>OMBQ01000663.1_pt1 | contig 37447 bp, 34 predicted proteins | sample 1674311 | NCBI WGS metagenome assembly OMBQ01 (sample SAMEA103958160, study PRJEB25191) | human gut metagenome | biome: human-associated habitat [ENVO:00009003]; feature: intestine environment [ENVO:2100002]; material: feces | place: Germany | collected 2013/2015 | reverse complement strand
TTCACACAAAGATAGGATTTTATCGGATATACCCCTCAGGATTTTACGTTGACCCAAGTTAGTAACCTAATTCGTACCCCCGACAACCGAAAGTCTAAAAGGGGTACACTTAGTCCGAAATTGGCGAACTTCTGTCGCTATTTGGCGAGCCTGTATAAACTTCACTTTGAGCTAATTAACGTAGTTTTGTAACCAAAAAAAGTGAGTTTATGAAAAGTACATTCAACGTTCTTTTCTTTGTAAAAAAGGACAAGCAAAAAATCAATGGCAGTTACCCTATTTTCGTCCGCATCACAGTGGATGGTGTGGCAAGCCGTTTTAATTCTAAAGTGGACGTTCAACCCAAAATATGGGATGGCAAGGCAGGCAAAGCCGCCGGACGTTCTGCGGAAGCTACCCGTATCAACCGATTGCTGGATGATATAAACGCATCCCTTAATACCATCTATCACGAACTGCAACGGCGTGACAATTATGTTACCGCCGAAAAAGTGAAAAATGAATTTTTAGGGCATAGCGAAAACCACGATACCATCCTTAACCTTTTCCAAAAGCATAATGACGATGTGAAACAGTTGGTCGGCATATCCAAAACGATTGCCACTTATCGCAAATATGAAGTGACCCGCCGCCATCTTGCCGAGTTCATCCAAAGCAAATATAACCTGTCGGATATTTCTATAAAGGAAATAACCCCGATGTTCATTACGGACTTTGAGTTATATTTGCGTACTACCTGCAAATGCGGTTATAATACGACTGCCAAGTTCATGCAGTTCTTCAAGCGCATTATCCTGATAGCCCGTAATAACGGCATCCTGATAGGTGACCCGTTCGCCAATTATAAAATACGTTTGGAAAAAGTGGATAGAGGGTATTTGACAGAGGACGAAATAAAAATCATCCTCAAAAAGAAGATGGTTTCCGAACGGTTGGAACAGGTGCGTGATGTTTTTATCTTTTCCTGTTTCAGTGGTTTGGCTTATGTGGATGTTGCAAACTTAAAGGAAGATAATATCCGCAAGTCCTTTGACGGTAATTTGTGGATAATTACAAAGCGTCAGAAAACGAATACAGACGTGAATGTTCCTTTGCTGGATATTCCTAAAATGATATTGGAAAAGTACAAAGGCAAATTGCCGAACGGAAAGGTGCTTCCTATTATCAGTAATCAGAAACTTAATGCGTATTTGAAAGAAATAGCGGATGTGTGTGGGATTAAAAAGAATCTGACATTTCATTTAGCAAGGCATAGCAGTTTCTATTTCTCTCTGAAAACAAGCAATTTACAGAATTGAAGATTTTGATAGGTAACGATTTGGAAACGAGTAAAGTTCCCTTATCCACCTTATTTTACATTATTAATAAGAACGCTTTATTCTAAATACAAAGATAATACTTTTTCTAATTATGATACTATATCAAGTGGAATTTTTATTTGTTGTAATTACATACAGCCATACTGGTTAAAATAATCATTAAAATGAGTTCCTAATAACTCATAAAAATAGGTTAAACAATTATATTTCCCGAATAATATTGTCATATCATTAAGCCCTCCTCCCCTGAAACAGGAGAACTCTCGGCCATTGAACATCACTGATTCTTTCCTGAACAAATCCGATGCAGAAGATAAATTATTTTCTTTCATTATCTTCGAATCACTAATATCTTCAATTATAATAACCTTTTCATTAGATGGTATTATGCTTCTAAAATAATGAATGTGAAATACAAATTTATGTCCTGGATCAGAATAGTCTACCAAGACAGAGATAAGATTTCCACCATAAAAAGCATCAAGGTCATTAGCTAATAAAGGGAACTCTGACTGTATAAAATTCTGATATGCTCGTATTGTATTTAAAATTACTATTCGAGATTTATCCAATGCTGTTGTTGGAGAGTAAAAATCATATACCATCCCCGTATTTCCATAAGAACCTTTAACGGGATAGGGATATGGTATGGTCGTATAGCCAATCTCGGATAAAAACTTAATAGCATCATATACAGTGTTTACATATAGAGATTTCCCTCCTGATACTAAGTGTACTGGCATTTTGTCAATGTACGGGTATTTTGATTGAAAGTGTTGAATCAACGAATATACATTCAATTCAGAATACTTTTTTAAATGTAGGTGTCTCCAATTTGCTTCAATAAACTCATGAATATATTCTACCAAAAAGCTCTCATCTAATGGGATAATTCTCCGCTTTTTGATAAAGTCCTCTACGTGCTTCTTAATGATAGAAATAGAATATAAATTAGGATTTTCTTTGAGCTTATTTTCGGCATAAGAAAATGAAGCATAGTCATGGTTGTGTTTAATCTCAAAAATTGAACACTTGGGCATTTTTACTATTGGTGCGACAAGTTCTCCTACATTTACATTGTATAGAGAATATTCTAATGAACTATCCGAATATGTATATATTGCAATCCCACGTTTCCACACGTTAGGGAAAAGAATACTTTTAATGTATCTGAAATCAGATTCTAATAATCCATTATATGCATCCATGAAGTTTTGAATCTCTTGAATATCACAAGGCCTTAAATCTGTTGCCATTTTAGGCATGTTTAGAAGATATGACTTTAGTTCGCTATTCTCCTCTAAAATGGCTTCGCCATGAGTTAAGCAATATACACGGCTACTGCATATACTAAACCAATCTTTTAATACGGTGTCAATATTATCTTTACGCAGCTCCTCGTTTTGGCTAAAATGTAATGTAATAGTATCTTGTTGCTCTTTGTCACGATTCTCATTTAAAAGTTTTGGTGAAATATGTTTATATAAGACTTTATCCTGAGAATGGTCTACTGCTAAAAGAAAGACATTATCAGTTGTTGTTTCAGCATATGCAAATAAAGATGTAGGACAAGGGAACTTATTATGTCCTTCATCCCTCTGAGATACAGTTTTTACCTGAACAGTAATTTTGCCATTAATTCTATTTGATGAATCAAGCAACTCAATATAACCGTCAATATTAGATTGCGTAGTCCCCTTATCAATATTATTTTTAGTTCGGCCAAGTAAAAGAGTCTGTATAAATAGTACCGAACGTTCTTCTTTCACACCGTTTGCATCTATAGAAACTTTAGCTTTAAATGACATAATCTGCACTATAAATTAAACATTTGAGGGCTAATATTATCTTCACAAAGATAAAGACATTTTCTCTAATCTTTCATATTCAATGGAGAATACTTACCTTTGTAGGTAAAGAACGTAATTTTCAAGTTATCAATGGATAATATTAATAAGACACCTGAACAGCAAATTGACGAAATAGTTGAGAGCTTAAAGGCACTACTTCTATCGCAATCTCGGAACCAGCAGGAGGCAGAAGAAATTAAGCGTAGATTAGATTCTTTGGGACACGAAGCAAAAACTGTCTCGGCAATAATTAATGATAGGAATATTTATAAAGCTGCTATACATAAAATTTTATCACAGATAAGATAATTATGGCCATTTTGTTTTAGTATTTTTAATACTACTATATAAAGATTAAATATGCATAGATTATGAAATGATTTTTGCTGATAAGCCACTCTCAATATTTGATTATTTAGAAAATATTGATTGGCATAATCTTATTTGTGTTGCAATTCGACTGATATGTTCAGATAATATGTTCAGCGATTTTAAAGACTATTATGCTGTTTTTTTGTGCAGAGAACTTCAATTCCACAAATGAATGTTATCATCATTCTATAATGAACATATACAAGAAGACAATAGGGATACATATTTCAAATCGCAACCTCTTATTGAATTGAATGAAAATATTTGACATTTTTTGATTGAAATACAGAGGATTATAGAATACGTATACAATAATGGGTAACAATTTAGAAACGAACGAACCACACATATTCGCTATATTTTGCATTAAAATGTAAAAAAAAGCTTTATTAGTTTTGTAAAGATAGTATTTTTCCTTATTTGTTATTTCTTTTTGCCTTTTTAATAGCTAACCCCTATAAACTTTTATTGTCGCCCAATTTTATATCTTCCTAATTATTATGACCAATGAGAAGGTTATGCTCTGAGTTGTTCTTTAACTGGAACATTGAGCAAGCAGGGCCTGTTCATCAACTCCACACTGGTGCAACTCGGCTGCAATATCCTGTGGAAGATGTTCCGTAACGGGATGATAGAACATCACGGGCTGTTTCTGAATCTGGAATCGATGAAGGTGAATCCGATAAGTCTATAATTGCTTTATATTTGCTTTATCAATTTAGCCGGATTGCCCCCGACGACGGTATTGTCTTCGACATCTTTCGTGACCACAGCACCAGCGGCAACTACTGAATTTTCTCCGACAGTAATACCGGGTAGAATGGTAGCTCCAGCTCCAATCCAGCAATTACGTTTCAGCCTGACTGGTTTGCAGGTCAATATCTGATGGTCGTATAAATCGTGATTGTTCGAGATAAGTTGCACATTGGCGGCTACTATCACATCATCTTCTATGGTGATACCTCCGGCAGCCATGAAAAGAGAATTATTCATCACTACGACATTCCGACCTATTTTCACTCTATTCCCCCGCACAACTGTCAGTGGGGGCATGACACGACTTCCTTCACCTACGTTCCCCATGAAGAGTTCCAACACAAGCCGATCATATTCTTCGGTCATAGGCATGGTGTGGTTGATCTTAAAGCAGAGTTGGGTGCAACGAATGCCTTCTGCCGGGTCAGCCTCTTCGGGTTTGCGCATGTTTATCTTAAATTCTTCCATTCTCTATTATATTTTTACCGCCACAAAAATAGTGAGATAAAATCATTATCAAGCATGGTTTGCGCATTATCAGTAATATGTTGAAAACAATCCGTAATTAGTATAACTCTTTGTTGTAAATGTAATTGCAATTTTGCGACATAAATAAGTAACATTACGTATTTTATCATGAAGAGAGTACCGGACAATATATAAATCAAAAATATAGCTTCTACCAAAGGTATTTAGATTTTGAACAATGAACTGTAAGAGAATGATTTTAACTGTAATCTCAATAATAATATTAACTGCGACAGCCGGAATTATCGTATTCCTTCGCCAGCCTTCTTTCGGACGGTTGCCGCAAGGAGAACGAATGGAACGCATCAAACGTTCGCCCAACTACAAAGACGGCGAGTTCAAAAACCTGCAACCTACGGCACTGATGACCGGCAGTGAAAGCCGATGGCAAACACTATGGGAGTTCCTCTTCGCTGACCGCAGCAACCTTGAGCCCGATATGCCGATAAAAGCGGTAAAGACCGACTTGAAGAATCTGCCTGCGGATGAGAACCTGATGGTGTGGTTCGGGCACTCTTCCTACCTGCTTCAGATAGACGGCAAACGGATATTGGCAGATCCGGTATTTTATACCGCTTCGCCCGTTTCCTTTCTATACAAGCCGTTTGCCGGAACGGACATCTACAAGCCGGAGGATATGCCACAGATAGACTACCTCGTCATTTCGCACGACCATTGGGATCATTTAGACTACCGGACGGTCGTAGCGTTGAAAGACCGTGTACACAAGGTGGTGTGTCCGCTGGGTGTGGGTGAACACTTTGAACGTTGGGGGTATGACAGGAGCCAGCTTGTAGAATTGGACTGGATGGAGGAAGTGCAGTTGGGCGAGAGTTTCACAGTGCATTGTCTTCCTGCCCGTCACTTCTCCGGCAGAGGGTTGAAGTCAAATCAGTCGCTGTGGGCATCCTTCCTACTTAGCGCACCCTCGCTCCGTGTCTTTATGGGGGGCGACAGCGGTTATGGTACACATTTCCGCTTAATAAACGAACAGCATCCCGGAATTGACTGGGCAATACTCGAGAATGGGCAATATAACGAAGATTGGAGAAACATCCATATATTGCCCTATCAGTTGAAACAAGCGGCGAAAGATTTGAAAGTGAAGAAAATTGTTACCGTACATCACTCCAAGTTCGCACTGGCCCGTCACCCGTGGGACGAGCCTTTACAAAATGAGGAGTGTTTGAAAGCGGATACGGCATTCAGCGTGTCAATACTCCAAATAGGAAAGGTATTACCCTTAAAACGTGGACAATAAACAGATAAATAACATACGCCGAAGAAGCTGCTTGGCTTTTTAATTAGTCGCCCTATATTCATTCGGTGTCATCCCCACACGTTTCTTGAAAAGACGGCAGAAATATTGGGGATACTCGAACCCCAATTCGTAAGCAATCTCATTGACCGTCTTTTCCGAATGGTAAAGAAGACGCTCTTTTGCCGTATCTATCAACTTCAATTGGATATGTTCCGACGCACTCTTGCCCGTATGTTTGCGTAACATATCGCTCAAGTAGTTGGCGGACAAGTTCATGCGGTCAGCAAGGTATTTTACATTGGGGATACCCTGTTGGAGTAACTGTCCGGTGTTGAAGTAGCTTTCGAGTATTCGCTCGAAGCGACTAAGGAAGTCCGGATTGGCCTGTGAGCGGGTAATGAACTGTCGCTCGTAGAAGCGCTTGCTGTAATTCAGCAGCAGTTCGAGATTGGAAATAATAAGCGTCTTGCTATTGTCGTCCATCGCATGGCGCAGTTCCATTAGCAGGTTACGAAAGCAACCTATAATTATACTCCGTTCCTCATCCGACAAATGCAACGCCTCATTCACGGCATATTGAAAGAACGTATAGTTCCCGAGATTACGCCCTAAGGGTGTACCATGTAACAGATCTTGATGAAAGAACAGCACCCAACCCCTGTTGGGCGCATTTCCTCCCTCCTCACATACCACCTGCCGGGGAGCAAAGAAGAGCACGGTTCCGCTTTGGTAATCATAATAATTCCTGCCATACTTTATAACACCGCTTTCATCGTCTTTCAGATATACAGCATAAAAATTGAAACTGTAACATCCTTCGATTTTAATATGTCCGGCCTCCTCCATGTTACCCACATGTATCAGCGGATGCAGTGTAGTGATACCAAACTCATGGTTGAATCCGCCGATACTCTTGTATGTTTTAAGTTCTTCCATTGTTGCCGATTATTTTTCCTACCGCAAAGATAACCAAATATTTAATCGGTCTGTCATTGCGGAATATCAAATCTGATAATTGTATAAAAGAAACAGTGATTTGTATCATTGGACACAAAAAAATCCCACCATACAGAGATTTGTATAAAACCATAAGGAATTTGTTTAATTCCTATACGAACCTGCCCCTTTACCTTTGCAAGCGAAACAACAACGAATAAATGATTTGCAATGAGAATAGGAATTTTTATCATCGCTTTATGCTCTGTCGTATTTTCCGGCTGTAAAGACAGGAAACAGCCCGAAGACGGTCGGAAGCAGACATGGAAACTGGTGGAGGTACAACGGTCGAATACACAAGTAAAACATCTTTATTCGGCTACCATACAAGGGCGTCAAGACATCGAAATCCGCCCACAGGTACAGGGGAAGGTTGAGAAAGTGTGCGTCAGCGAAGGGCAGCGGGTACACAAAGGACAGACCTTGTTCGTGATAGATCCGGTTCCTTACCGTGCGGCATTGGCGCAGGCCACGGCTCAGGTCAAAGCGGCACGGGCAACGCTGGGCACGGCAAAATTGAACTACGAAAGTCGGAAACAGCTTTTCGATGAGCAAGTGGTATCAGAACACGACTTGCAGACGGCGCATAACTCGTTGCTTGACGCAGAAGCCGGGGAAGCATTGGCATTAGCAGCAGAAAAGAGCGCACGTAACGACCTTTCCTATACGATGATTCAGAGCCCGTCGGACGGAATTGTCGGAATGTTGCCACTCCGTCAAGGAGCTTTGGTAGGACCGGATATTACCCAGCCGCTTACCACCGTCTCGGATAACTCTGAAATGTATGTTTATTTCTCGATGAACGAGAGCCAATTGCTCAGACTGCTCCGCCGTTACGGTTCCATAGACCATGCTATCAGGGGGATGGATTCCGTAAGCCTTGTTTTGAGCGATGGCGGTATGTATGAAAGACGCGGACATATCGGCAGCATCAGCGGTGTGATAAACCGTTCGACAGGCAGCGTGTCACTACGTGCTGACTTTCCGAATCCGGATCGGTTACTCCACAGTGGGGCAACCGACAACATACAGATGGTTTCCCTATATGAAAATGTGATGCTTATCCCGCAGTCGAGCACGGTTTTCCTGCAAGACAAAACCATTGTATATAAGGTGGTGGACGGCAAGGCTGTTGCAACACCGATAACAGTCAATCCCAGCAATAACGGACGGGAATACATCGTTGAGGGCGGTTTGAACGTAGGTGATGTTATTATTGCGGAAGGTGCCGGAATGGTACGCGAGGGCATGGACATAAAATAGGAGGATCGGCATGAAAAAGAATATTTTTATAAAACGCCCTGCGATGGCCATAGCCATTTCCATCGTGATACTCGTGGTGGGGTTCATTTCACTCTTTACCTTACCTGTTGAGCAATATCCGGATATCGCACCGCCGACAGTTTATGTCAGCACGAGCTATACAGGAGCAGATGCTGATGCCGTCCAGCAAAGCGTAGTCATGCCGCTCGAAGAAGCCATCAACGGCGTGGAGAATATGATATACATGACCTCTTCCGCCACAAACGACGGCTCGGCGTGGATTTCCGTTTTTTTCAAACAAGGCACCGATCCAGACATGGCGGCGGTAAACGTCCAGAACCGTGTGGCAAGAGCCCAAGGATTGTTGCCTGCCGAGGTTACGCAGGTGGGAGTCAGTACGCAAAAACGTCAGAACAGTTATCTGAAGATTGCCGGGCTGGAATGCACCAACGGAAAGTATGACGAGAATTTCATCGCCAATTTTCTGGAAATAAATGTATTTCCACGAATGAAACGTGTGGAGGGTGTGGGAGACGTGCAGGCATACAGCAGCACGTACAGTATGCGCATATGGCTTAAACCCGATGTGATGGCGCAACATGAACTGGAGCCGCAGGATGTGGCGGGCGTGATCAACCGCCAAAGTTTCGTGGCACCTGTAGGACAGCTGGGCGAGCAATCCTCGAATGCGTTTCAGTACACGATGAAGTATCAGGGACGATTTTTCGATGTGGAACAGTTCAGGAACATCGTCATCCGGGCGGAACAGGATGGGAGCGTACTGCGTCTGAAAGATATTGCCGATGTCGAACTGGGAGCAGATTCCTATAACTTTAAGGGAATCATCAACGGACACCCGGGCGTGAACTTCATGATATATCCCGTATCGGGCGTGAACATGACCGAAGTGAACCGGAATATATCGAAGCTTATGGATGAGATGAGCGAGACTTTACCTGAAGGATTGAGATTCGTCACGTTCATGGATACCAACGATTTTCTTTTTGAGTCAATACACGAGGTGGTGGAGACACTTGTCATTGCCATTATACTCGTGATATTGGTCGTTTATTTTTTCCTTCAGGATTTCAAAAGTACCCTCATTCCTTCCCTTTCGATCATCGTCTCTTTGGTAGGTACATTCGCCTGCCTGCTTATAGCCGGATTCAGCATTAACATCCTCACATTGTTTGCGCTGGTACTCGCTATCGGAACGGTGGTAGATGATGCTATCGTGGTAGTGGAAGCTGTACAGTCGAAATTCGATGCCGGGTACAGGTCTCCTTATCTTGCGACACGCGATGCAATGAGTGACGTGACAATGGCAGTCATTTCCTGCACGCTGGTATTTATGGCCGTGTTCATACCCGTTACGTTCATGGGTGGGACAGCCGGTATATTCTATACGCAGTTCGGTATCACGATGGCAACAGCAGTCGGACTGTCAATGGTCAGTGCCCTGATACTTTGCCCGGCCCTGTGCGCTTTGCTCATGCGCCCGTCGAACGGGACAAAAAGCGCAAAAAGTTTTAACGGTCGTGTCCGCACTGCCTATAACGCATCCTACAATGCCCTGCTCGGCAAATACAAACGCGGTGTAATGTTCTTCTTCCGCCATCGTTGGATTGCATGGAGCTCATTGGGAGTAGCGACCGTGTTGCTGGTGTTCCTGCTTGCAACCATGCGTACGGGGCTTGTGCCGCAGGAAGATAAGGGACTGATTTCGATGAGTGTAAGTGCATCACCGGGCATTTCATTGGAAGACATGGGTAAAATCATGGATCGTATTGAAGCAATCATCAAAGAACAACCGGAGACGGAGGAATATTGCCGGACAGACGGCTACGGTGGCGGTGGTACGGGCTCCTGCTATGGGACTTTCTATGTCAACCTGAAAAGTTGGGATGAACGCCAAGGGAAGGAACATAGCATTGATGTCATTGCCGACCGTCTCAACGCCCGCTTTGCCGAAATCAAGGAAGCCGACATCTTCGTGATGCAGGATGCCATGATTCCGGGCTATGGGAACGGGAACGCCATCGACCTGAACCTGCAAGACAGGACGGGAGGCGACAAGAGAGAATTTTACACCATTGTCCGGAATTTCCTCTCCGAGCTGAATGCAAGGAAGGAGATTGCAATGGCCTACTCCTCATATGCCATCAATTTTCCACAGTACGAGGTACAGGTGGACGCTGCCCGATGTGAATGTGCCGGGGTATCTCCCCTGCATGCGTTGGAGGTGCTCGGTAATTTCACTGGCTCCGCCTACATATCTAATTTCAACAAGTTCGGCAAGGTGTATCGCGTCATACTCCAATCTTCACCGGAATACCGCATGGACGAGTCTGCTCCCCGGCGCATGTTTGTCCGGACGGATAACGGCATGGCTCCGCTCAGCCAGTTCGTCACATTGAAAAAGACCAACGGGCCGGAGCTTTCCAACCGATTCAACCTATTCAGTTCCATTACCTCAAGTGTCAATGTGGCGGACGGTTACTCCAGCGGTGAGGCGATGGAAGCAATACGTGAGGTAGCCGCACGGACATTGCCTGCCGGCTACGCATACGAATACGGTGGAATTTCGCGTGAGGAGGCCGGCCAAAACGGTTCACATACTGTTGTCATATATGCCCTTTGCGTGCTACTCGTCTATCTCATCCTTGTCTGCCTGTATGAGAGCTTTTTGGTCCCGCTGGCGGTCATCCTTTCCGTCCCGTTCGGACTGGCGGGCAGCTTTCTCTTTGCAAGGCTTTTCGGGTTGGAGAACAACATTTATTTGCAGACGGGGGTCATCATGCTTATCGGATTGCTTGCCAAGACCGCCATCCTGATTACGGAATATGCATCCGAGAGGCGGCGTAAAGGCATGGGCATCGTGGAAGCCGCATACAGTGCGTCAACCGCACGGTTCCGCCCCATTCTGATGACCGTACTGACAATGGTAATCGGTATGCTTCCGCTGATGTTCGCTACCGGAGCCGGGGCAAACGGCAACAATACACTCGGAACAGGTGTGGTGGGCGGTATGGTTATCGGTACGGTTGCACTGCTCTTCGTCGTTCCCGTGTTCTTCATCATTTTCCAATATTTGCAGGAACGGTACGTACGCCCTGCCGGACATGAGGAGGCAGACTTACAAGTGGCTGCGGAACATGAGCGGTATCTGGCTTCACAGAGTGCATTTAACCCTGAAAACAAGAATAAGCAATGAAACGAATATTTATCATAATCACATCGGTTGCATTATTGAGCGGGTGCAGCATATATAGAAACTACGAGCGGCCTGCCGACATCGTGCCCGACAACCTGTATCGGGACATGGAAATACGGACAGACAGCACAGACGGATTCGGCACACAACCGTGGAGTGAGGTATTCACCTCTCCGATATTGCAGGAACTGATTAGTAAAGGACTAAAAAATAATACGGACTTGCGTATCGCACGTCTGCGTATCGAGCAGGTGGAAGCGACGTTTACCGCTTCCAGAATGGCCTTCCTGCCAACATTTTCACTGGCTCCGCAAGGAACGATAAGCAGTTTCGACGGGTCACAGACAAGCAAGACATATTCTCTCCCCCTTGCTGCGAGCTGGCAGGTGGATCTGTTCGGTCGTTTGCGCAATGCCAAGCAACGTGCGAAAATGCTGGTGGAAAGCAGCGAGGCTTACCGACAAGCGGTGCAGACACAGCTCATCGCCACTATCGCACGCGAGTATTATCGCCTTGCCTTGCTTCGGGAACAGTTGGCTGTATCTAAACAGACGGTGGATGTGTGGAAAGAAAACGTCCGGGCCATGCGTGTTTTCATGGAAGAAGGACAATATACGGATGCAGCCGTGTCACAGGCTGAAGCGAATTATAACAGTGTGTCGGCATCGGTGCTCGAACTGCACCGACAGGTATCGGAAAGCGAGAACACGCTCTCTGTCCTGACGGGCGATGTTCCCCATGCGATAGAAAGCGGCCCGCTCGACGAGTGGCAGCAGGTAGATGACTATTCCATAGGGGTTCCCTTGTCGTTGCTTTCCTCCCGTCCCGATGTTCGGCAGGCAGAAATGAATCTTGCAGCCGCCTTTTATGCCACAAATGAGGCACGGGCAGCCTTCTATCCCTCCATAACATTGAGCGGTACTGCCGGCTGGACGAATATTGCCGGAGCTATTATCAATCCCGGCAAACTCCTTTTAGAAGCCATCGGCTCGCTGACCCAGCCGCTTTTTCAGAACGGGCGGTTGAGAGCGGATTTGAAGATTGCTCGCTCGCAGCAGGAAGAGGCGAAGCTGAATTTTCGTCAAGTCCTACTGGATGCCGGAATGGAGGTAAACAATGCCTTGACACAAGTGCAGACCTATCGGGGAAAGGCAGACTATCAGCGAAATCAGGTCGCGGCGTTGGAGCGTGCCGTGAAGTCCACCCGCCTGCTGATGGAAAACGGTTCATCCGATTATCTGGAAGTGCTCACGGCACAGGAAGCTCTGCTGTCTGCCCGGCTCTCCTACCTGCAAAACAGATATGACGAAATAACCTCGTTCATCGCGCTATATCAGGCATTGGGCGGAGGGAAAAACTAAAAATACAAACTATAAAAAGAACAAGAAATGAAGAATTACAGATTATTTGCAACGGTAGTTGCTGCATGGGCAATGTTGAATACAATCAATGTATCGGCCCAAAATGATTCTATCCATGTCAAGGCATACGCTGCGATGAACGATAAAGGCGTGCAAATACCTTACGAGTATAACCGTCGTCCGGTGGGCGAACACGATGTGCTGGCGGACATACTCTATTGCGGCATCTGCCATAGTGATGTGCATGAGGCTTTCAACGACTGGGACTACACGGTTTATCCCAATGTATCAGGTCACGAGATGGTAGGCCGTGTCGTTCAGGTCGGAAAGGATGTGACTCGCTTCAAGATAGGCGATTACATCGGTATAGGTGCGGTGCAGGCATCGTGTATGAAATGTCCGCAGTGCATGGCAAACAACGAACAATACTGTACCCATGAAGATGGGGTGGGTTTCAGCGATGTCTCCTCCACATGCGGTTTTTCAGACAAAATGATTGTCAATGAGCATTTCGGCATCACCATTCCCAGTGACGCACCGGTAGAGAAGCTCGGCCCGCTCATGTGTGCCGGTATTACGGTCTATTCACCGTTGAAAGCAGCGCATATCAAGAAAGGAGACAAAGTAGCCATTGCCGGATTCGGCGGTCTGGGACATTTGGCTGTAAGATATGCCATTGCTTTCGGAGCGGAAGTAACGGTATTCGACCGGACGGAGGAAAAACGCAATCTGGCCACGGAACTCGGTGCGGCGGGTTATGTGAATGTAAACCATACAGAAGAGATGGAGGGAATGCAGGGGCGATTCGACTACATACTGACGACCATTCCCACGCATTATGATCCCGTGCAGTACATGAATATGCTGAAAGTGGGAGGTGAACTGATAATTGTCGGTCTGCCCGCCACCTCGGAAGCTCCCGACATCAACATAAATGCAATTCCGTTCGGCACACGTATATCGAAATCGCTCATGGGCGGCATAGCCGAAACACAGGAGGTGATGGACTTTTCCATAGAACATGGCATCTATCCGATGGTGGAGATCATTCCCGTACAGCGGATGAATGAAGCTTTCCAAAATGTGAAAGAGGGCAAGGTGCATTTCCGTTATGTAGTGGATATGAAGACATTGAATGAAGAATAAATATAACAATCGAAAAACAGAAAGAATATGGAAAATTTTCAATATTGCATCGGAACAAACATTCTTTTCGGTAAGGATCAAATCTCTAACTTGCCCGACATCGTAAAAGCGGAAGGGAACAAAGTGCTGCTTGCATACGGCGGTGGAAGTATCAAACGCATAGGACTGTACGACAAGATCAAAGAACTGTTGTCGGATTGCGAGATTTACGAGCTGTCCGGAATCGAGCCTAATCCGAAACTGGAGAGCGTGGAGGCTGGGGCGGAACTCTGCAAACGGCATGGCATCGAGGTAATTCTGGCAGTCGGAGGAGGTAGTGTGATAGACTGCTCGAAGGCGATTGCAGCCGCAGCCCTGTACGACGGTGAACCGTGGAAGCTGATTACAGGCGAAGCGGCTATCGGGCAGGCATTACCTTTGATTGCCATTCCCACGATGGCAGCCACGGGCAGCGAGATGGACGCGGGCGGTGTCATTTCCAATCCTGCAACGCATGAAAAGCGAGGTTTCTTCAGCCTGCACGTGTTGCCCAAAGCCTCTATCCTCGACCCTACTTACAGTTTCACCGTCCCCGCCTACCATACGGCGGCAGGTTCGGCAGACATCCTTTCACACCTGCTGGAGCAATACTTCGTATCGAAAAGTACCTTTATGAACGACCTGCTGGTGGAGAGCGTCATGAAGACAGTCATCAAGTATGCTCCCGTCGCCATCGCCGAACCGGACAACTACGAGGCACGCGCACAACTGCTTTGGGCAAGCAATATCGCTGACAATGCCACGCTGTGCAACGGCAACCGCCTCTGTGTGTTCGGTGTCCATGCCATCGAACACGAGTTGAGCGCCTATTACGACATCGCGCACGGTGCGGGCTTGGCGATCCTTACCCCACGCTGGATGCGCTATGTATTGGAAAAACATCCGGAAACCGTTGCCCCGCGTTTCGCCCATTATGCCCGTTCCGTATGGGGAATGAATGACGGGGACGATTTGGCCCTTGCCGCAAAAGCGATAGAGGCGACCGAAAAGTTTCTGCATAGCTTGCCCATTCCCCGGTCATTGGAAGAGACAGGTATCGGTACGGAGCATTTTGAAGACATGGCGGAGCACTGTGCAGCAACGGAAGGCGTGGAATACGCTTGGGTACCGCTTGCGAAGAAAGACATTATCGAAATATTGACCCTAAGTTTGAAATGATATGAAAGTGTTATTGGTAAACGGCAGCCCGAACAAAGCGGGCTGCACCTATACGGCATTGTCCGAGGTAGCGGATACCTTGCATAAGGAAGGTATCGAAACTGAAATCTTCTGGATAGGCAACAAGCCCATTGCCGGTTGCATAGCCTGCCACAGTTGCGAACGGACAGGCAGGTGCTTTGTCAAAAACGACAAAGTGGAAGAGTTTCTAACGCTGGCAAGGCAGGCGGACGGCTTTATCTTCGGCAGTCCGGTCTATTACGCTTCCGCCAACGGTTCGCTGACGGCATTCATGGACAGAGCCTTCATTTCGGAATTAGCAGGCAACGAAAACCGGGCGTTCTTCCTGAAACCCACAGCGGCGGTGGTGTCGGCACGGCGTGCGGGAACGACCTCGACGTTCGACCAGCTCAACAAGTATTTCACGTTGCACCAGATGCCGGTCATATCATCCGTCTATTGGAATATGGTACACGGGGATACGCCCAACGAAGTCCGTCAGGACAGGGAAGGATTATGGACGATGCGGGTGCTGGCCCGCAATATGGCTTATTTCCTGCGCTGTAAGGAAGCAGCCGACAAGGCAGGGATACCTCTCCCCGAACAAGAGGACCCGGTTTTTACTAACTTTATAAGATAACCCGATATGAAAACGAAAAAACAAATCATTACGCTTGCGCTGGCAATCATGGCGTTGTTCGGCGCATCGACCTCATTGTCCGCCCAAGAGACTGCTGCGGCAGGTGAAAAGAAAAAAGTAACGGACGGCAGGGACTATTTGGGCGATTTTGCCCCGAAATTCGCAGAGATAAACGACGACATCCTTTTCGGTCAGATCTGGTCGCGTGAAAAGGAACTGTCCGCACGCGACCGCAGCCTGATTACTGTTGCCGCCCTGATAGGCAGTGGTATTACCGACCAGTCCTTGAGAGGACATTTGCAAAAGGCAAAGGAGAACGGAGTGACGAAGCAGGAAATGGTGGAAGTCATCACCCAACTCGCATTCTATACCGGATGGTCCAAAGGATGGGCGGTATTTGCACAGGCTATGGAAGTGTATAAGGATGATGTTTCCGGCAGCGTACCTTCTGAAACAATGTTCGGCCCCGGCGAGCCCAATACGGCATACGCCGATTATTTCACGGGAAAAAGCTATGTCAAGTCGTTCTTCTCTCCGACGGAAAAGAATCCGATGTCTGTGGATAATGTCACCTTCGAGCCGGGATGCCGTAATAACTGGCACATTCATTCTTCCGAACAAATCCTGCTGGTAACAGACGGAAAGGGCTGGTATCAGGAAGAGGGAAAGGACCCGCAGCCGCTTCTTCCGGGAGATGTGGTGACTGTGCGTCCCGGAGTGAAGCATTGGCATGGAGCAGCGCGTGACAGTTGGTTCTCTCACTTGTCCGTGGGCTATTATACCCCAAAGGACAAGACAGACTGGATGGAACCTGTCTCGGATAAAGAGTATAGTGGACTGGATTGACAGGCATGGTTATAAAAAGTATAGTGAACATGGATATGAAAAAGATAGCGTTATACCTGTTTTTGATTATGCAAGCGATAAGCGTAACAGCTTGTCAGAATGAGGAACTCGATTTGGGTTCCGGAACAGTGACACCGGATGAAAACACGAACGTGCTGATAGTCTATTATTCGTGGTCAGGCACCACCAAGGGCGTGGCGGAGAGGATGCAGCGGATGCTCCATTGCGATATTTACGAGATTGTACCCGCTGTCCCTTACCCCTCGGATAGCAATGATACCCATTATCGTGCCGTGGAGGAACGTGAATCCGGTAATCTGCCGGAACTGCGCGGTTCACTGCCCGACCTGTCGAAATACGACCTGATACTTCTTGGTGGTCCCGTATGGTCGGATTATATGGCAACGCCTTTGATGAGCTATATTGCCCAGTCCGATTTCACAGGGAAACTGGTTGCAGGGTTTCGCACCGATGCGGGAACTCCCGGACGCTATGATTCGGAGTTTAGCAGGATGGCAGGGGAAAGCCATGCCGAGGAGGTTGGAGAAATGCTCGGCTTGTCGCACGTCCGCTCGATGAGTGCGGAACGGCTGGACGGAAAAATTACGGAGTGGTTCCGGTCTGTCGGGGCCGGGAATGTGGAAGCTGCTGTGGAAAGAATGTCTGAAAAATAAGATCGGCGATGAAAAAGAATGTATTGATTATTTCCTCCTCTCCACGAAGAGGAGGAAACTCCGACCTGCTCTGCGACGAATTTGACAAAGGAGCGGAAAATGCGGGGCATCTTGTAGAAAAAATAGCGTTACGGGACAAAAACATCCGCTATTGCAACGGTTGCGGCGTGTGCTATGCCGGCAAAGGTTGTCCCATGAAAGACGATATGTCTGAAATCCTCGACAAGATGATTGCAGCTGATGTCATCGTGCTTGCTTCGCCCATCTATTTTTATACGATGTGCGGGCAGTTGAAAACAATGATAGACCGTTGCTGCTCACGATACAACGAGATAACGGGCAAGGAATTTTATTATATACTGGCAGCCGCCGACCCGATGCCGGACACTATGGAAAGGGCTATTTCTGAATTTCAGGGATTCTTATACTGCCTTGATGATGCGAGGGAGTGCGGAACGATTTGCGCGGTCGGAGTGATGGATAAAGGAGATGTCAGAAACAAGAGGTACATGCAAGAGGCATATGGGATGGGAGCAAATGTGTAAAAAACTCAAGAGCCAATGAAAATACTTTTGCAGCATAAGATATTTGTAGGCTATTTTCTTTTAATGGCGATCATAGGCAGTATGGTCGCTATTGTTTTACACGAACGATGCCGTGTACAAAAAATAGAGGATGAGGCTATTGTGATTTTTCAAATCCAGTACAACATCAATACCGCCCACCGCCATGTGACCGCATTGGTGACTTATGGCGAATCGGTAATGGCATGGAACAAGGAGGACTCCCTGGCCTACCGGGAACTCCGTGTACGGGCTGATTCCATGCTGCAAGTCTTGCATACGCAATGCAAGGATTTCGTGCAACCTATGCAGATAGACTCGCTCCGTATCCTCTTGGCAGCCAAAGAGGAGTATCTGTTCCAGCTAGTGGAGGCGTTTCGGCAACAGAAGGAAACCGACAGCCTCCTGTTCAACCGGCGGTCAGTCGTAACCACCCAAACCGCCCCTCGTACAGTTACCCGCAAGAAGAAAGGGATAGCCGGATTTTTTGGAGGCAAGGAAACCGTGCTGTTGCCATCTGTCACGACCAGACAGGAAACGCTGGACAAGAAACTTGTTTCCTTGAAAGATGAACGGCAAAGGGACATCAAGGCCTATGCGGACAGCCTGCGGCTACATAACAAGGAACTCAACCGGAAGCTGCGTACGCTGATTACAAGCCTGGACGGGCGGGCATGGGACGCCCTCCGGAACAAGGAAGAACGCCTGAAAGCCTCTTACGAACACTCCTCCCTTGTCATAACAGGCCTGATCGTATTTTCAATCATCCTGTTGTCCGTCTCGTATCTTGTCATACAACGGGACATCAAGGTAAAGGCAAGGGACAGGAAGCGTCTGGAAGAAACGGTGGAACAGAACTCCGCGTTGCTGGAGATGCGGAAAAACATCATCCTGACAATCTCCCATGACATCCGCGCCCCGCTGAACATCATCAGCGGCAGTGCCGAGCTTGCCATGGATACTCGCGAGAAGAAACGCAGGAACACGCACCTGGAAAACATCAGGACTGTGTGCCGGCACGTGGTACACCTGCTCAACAACCTGCTGGACATGTACCGCCTCAACGAGGCCAAGGAGACACGCAACGATGTGCCGTTCAAGCTTAATGACCTGTTGGAACGTACCGCTTTCGGATTCTCCCATGTGGTCAACAACAAGGGCATTCTGTTCAACCATGAGTTTACCGGCACCGATGTCACGCTTTGCGGTGACGCGGACCGCATCGAGCAGATTCTGGACAACCTCCTCAGCAATGCCGTCAAGTTTACGGAAGCCGGTACCATCAGCCTGAATGCCCGGTATGGCGAGGGAGAGTTGCTGCTGGAAGTCAAGGATACCGGTATCGGCATGAGCGGGGAGACGCTCTCGCGCATATTCCGTCCTTTCGAACGCCTGAGCTCGGCAGCCAATGCGGAGGGTTTCGGGTTGGGCCTGCCCATCACGCAGGGCCTTGTCAACCTGCTTGGCGGAACCATAGAGGTGACGAGCGACATGGACCACGGCAGCACATTCCGTGTGACGCTGCCTTTGAAGACGACGGACGAGGTGGTGGAGGGTGAGACCCGTGTAATCCGGCATCCGGTGCACCTGCCCCGGAATGTGCTTGTCATTGATGATGACGCGATGCTGCTGGATGTGATAAGGGAAATGCTGGAGCGCAACGGGGTGAATTGCACGACCTGCATGACTTCCAAAGAAGTGGTCAAGGCGATGCGGGGCAAGGACTATGACCTGTTGCTGTCCGACATTCAGATGCCGGGAACCGACGGGTTCGGCCTGCTGACCCTGCTGCGCAACTCGAATATCGGCAACTCCCGCACAATCCCCGTCATAGCCATGACCGCACGCGGCGACAAGGATAAGGAGGCTTTTCTCCGTGCCGGATTTACGGACTGCATCTATAAGCCGTTTTCTTCTTCGGAGCTGCTCGGCCTGCTTTCGGCGATAAGGACAAACGGGCACGGGAAAAGGCGGAGCGTGGATTTCAGCCCGGTACTCTCCGAGGTCAGGGACAAGCCCAAGGCACTGCTGTCCCTTATATCACAGTCGGAAAAGGACATGGAAGAACTTGAAGCGGCCATGAAAGACAACGACCGGCAGAGGTTATGCGAAATCGCCCACAGGATGCAGCCGATGTGGGAGCTTCTACGGATGGAAGAAGTCTTATCCGCCTATCGGGCCCTGCTGAAAGATGATACCGCAGACGATGGCACGGTACGGGAGCATACACGGAAAATAATGGAATGTACCGCCATGTTGATGGCGGAAGCGGAAAACGAAATAAAAAGACTGACGGATGAAACGGAAGATACTGATAGTTGAAGACAACGTGGGGCTTTCACAAATACAGAAGGACTGGTTCGAACAGGCCGGCTATGATGCCATAACCGCCATGAACGAGCCTGTTGCCAGGGCATTGATACGCAAGAACAAGTTCGACCTTATACTGTCGGACGTGAGGTTGCCCGAAGGTGACGGCATTTCCCTTCTGGAATGGCTGCGCAAGGAGAAGAGGGATATCCCGTTCATCATCACGACGGAATACGTCTCGGTCCCGGACGTTGTGCGCACCATCAAGATGGGAGCCAGGGACTACCTGCCCAAACCGGTACGCAGGGAACACCTGCTGGAACTGGCGGAAGAGGTGTTCCATCCGGTAGCCACCGTGAAAAAGCAGGAGAAACATTTGTTCCACCGCACAAGTCCCAGGATACTGGCTGTGGAAAAGTTCGCCAGGCTGGTCGCCCCGTCCGACATGTCCGTGATGATACTCGGAGCCAACGGAACCGGCAAGGAGTCGGTGGCGCAGACCATCCATAACAGCAGCGAACGCCGGGATATGCCTTTCGTGGCCGTCAACTGCGGGGCGTTGCCCCGTGAACTGGCCGTCTCGTTGTTCTTCGGACACGAGAAAGGCGCATTCACCGGAGCGGAGACGGCGAAGGCAGGCTATTTCGACATGGCGAAAGGCGGCACACTGTTCCTGGACGAGATAGGCACGATGCCGTATGAGATCCAATCCATGCTCCTCCGGGTATTGCAGGAGAATGTGTATACCCCGATAGGAAGCGGCAAGGAACGGAGTTCGGACGTAAGGGTCATTACCGCGACAAACGAGGATATGGAACGGGCCGTCAAGGAAGGACGGTTCAGGGAAGACCTTTATCATCGTCTCTGCGAGTTTGAAATCCGGCAGCCTTCCCTGGCGGAATGCCCCGAAGACATCATCCCGTTGGCGGAGTTTTTCCGTGAACGCTTCTCGAAAGAGTTGAAAAGGGAGACACAGGGATTCACGGAAGATGCCAGATACCGCCTGCTCTCCTACACATGGCCCGGAAATGTCAGGGAACTACAGAACCGTATAAAAAGGGCCGTGCTGCTTTCAGAAAGCCCTTTATTGGAACTGCCGGACCTGAATACGGACAGTCGGGCAGAGTATATGGATGACGGGGCTGCTGCCATATTGCCATTGAGAGACAAGGATACCGAGAGAGAATCCATTATCAAGGGCCTGCAAGCCTGTAACGGGCATCGTGAACAAACGGCGCGGCTGCTGAAAATAAACCCTGCGACACTATATCGCAAGATGAAAAAATACGGGCTGCGATAGAGTGAGCCATAAATAGAATCCATTCTCTTTTTCAGCAGTGATCCTTTCCAGGGAACCCGTCTGTATATAAAAGACCGTCCATTTAGGCATTTCTGTTCCTGTTTTTCCGCTTCCAGGCGCAACGACTTTGGAGTGAAGCCTTCCCCGAGCCTTCAGGCGAGCGGCAAGTTGTTTTGGGGTGCCGGAAATAATTTCGGGCGTCCCAAAACACAACTTGCCATGTTCGCTTGAACATGAATTTTTCTTCCGAAAAATCAAAATATGGTGGATAAACAGTTTTCCGCCCCAAAGCCCTTCTGCCGTTATCTTTATCGCTCCTTAAATATCCAAAATCGCAACTACCGGGACACTTGGGCGGTGTAACAGGATGACATACGGTGTTACAGACCGTCAGCAAACCGCCATGATAGTAGCAATCCGGATATTTTATCGTTATTTTGCCGCATGTCCGAATGCGTCCGCTCACACAAACATCCAAGTGTGCGTCAGGTACAGGGTGTATTATTACATCCGACCATCGGGTAATGGGTGAACGGAAACATATAAGAACATAATAATGCGTCCACTCCCCCATGTGTGAATGCGTGACCGGCTTAATGCCGGACGGAACACGTGGGTGATTGGGCACGTGACCGACTTACTTGGTGGGTGTACATACCCGTTCAGCGATACTCACATGCGGGAATGGCCGTATGATCACATTCACGACGTGAGGGAAATGCAAGACTGCCGGAAAAGAATTGTCCAACTATCTAAAATATGGAATTATGGTAAAGAGAAAAGAGGTTAAAATCGACGAGGAGCAAATACGTGGTATGATGACGGGGGATATTCCTGCCGCTGTCATGGAAAAACTTTATGGAGACAACGCTGCCGACATCAAAAAAGAAGATGGCAAGAAGTCGGAACCGGAAAACCGATCCGAGTCCCCTGCCGTACCCGACAAAGTGGAAGATTCCGGTATATCTACCGGTGAAGAAGTACCGTCCCCGGTCCTCCGGGAGAAAGCACGCCGGAAAAGGAACAGCTTGCAGGAATATCCCGAACATCTGTTTGACAACAACGTTGTAAAAGAGCGCCGACAGACCTATGTCAGCAGCGAGAACTACGAACGGGTGCGTACCCTGCTTTCCGTAATCGCACCTACACTCAGCATCTCGTGCTATATCGACAATGTCCTCTCTGCCCATCTGGAGCAGTACCGTGACGAGCTGAACGCCATCTACAGCAGCCGCATCAACCTGAAGCCGTTATGATGTTCCGTTCACATGAGAAAAGGGACACCCGACAGTAGGAATCTCTTCCTGCGGCCGGATGCCCCTGCTTCCCCTTTCATGACCTTGTGCCTCTCGTACCGGTGACTCTCGTTCCTTTCGGTATCGGATTGTCGAGTATTATCCTGTAACAGAGTTTGCCGTCCACCTTCACCGGCTCCCTTGCCACCATAAATCCGGCACATTTCTCCACCTTCGCGGCATCGAGTATCATTCCGGCTATGAAGCTGTTGGAGAAACGGGCGCAACGTGGCTCATTCCATATCGTGAAGCCGTTCTCGTCATGTACCAGTCTTTCGGTCTGTCATCGTCCCTGGCGATTCCCAGCCGGTTGCCGGCGTGCAATTTAAGTTCCCTGCTCAATATCTTGCTCAGGTACATGCTGCCGTCACGGCATACCGTGATGATCCGTTTGCCCTTGTAGGTCAGTGCCGGATGTGAATTGCTCTTGTCATAAATTGTCAGTTTCATAATCAATCATGTTTTTAGTGATACATTTGTTTTCTGTCATGCCGCCTCGCCAGCCATAATCAGTCTTCTTTGGACTATGAATCTCCGGTTCGCCCGGATGGTTTCCATCATCGTTTGTGCCTTGCGTGTTACTACCGATGTTTTCTCGCCCATGTGCCTGGCGATGGTACGGAACGAGCTGCCGGTCTCGTAAAACCGCAGCATGAATATCCTGTAATCCTCGTAGGAGAAGTGCCGCCTGAGGAATTTCTGTATGTCCCTTACCAGCCTGTCGCACCCGGTAAGCATCTCTTCCCACTCCTCAGTCTCTTCCGTGCAGTCCGTTTCACCCAGTCTTGAGAAGTACTCGTCTCCGGGGTTATCGTAACGGCTGTCATCCCTTGTTCCCGATTGCAGGATTCTCCGATAACACCCGAAGAAGTAGGATTCCAGGTCCTCTATTCCGTTGTTTGAGAACATCACCTGCTTTCTGACTGCCAGATACGCGTCGTGGAACGCGTCCTCGTTGATTTTCCCGTAAAGGGACACACTCTCTTTCAGTCTCGCGTATGAGCGGTTGAACCATCCGTTGAATTCTTTTACGTCTTTTGTTGCCATATCCTTTGATTTTTATCTGTTAGACATCCGGCCTGCGGTGCAGGCACTCTTGTTTCTTTGTATGCCTTACAGCTGTTCTCCCACCGGAAAGGTGTCAAGGCTCGGCAGGAAAAAATACCGGAGCGCGGAGTGTGAGGATGATTTTTTCCTCGCCGACCCGTAGGACCCGGCCTTGCGCCCCGGTGGGAGAACGGCTACCTTTGCTTCAAAGAAATGAGGGTGTCTTTTGAGGTTTCCATCTTTGGCTTTTTCACCTGACGGTGAAAAAGAATGTCTGCCGGTGACACGTTCCGTCCGGTTTGCAGACGGTTCCCGTTTTTTTATTTTCTTCGCTTCTGAAACGGTTTACGGGCACATAAATCCCTTATCTGTCCGCCATTCCGTTTTACAGTAAAATCAATGTCAAACTTAAAATTACAGAAACATGGAAGTAGTGGTTATAGACAAGGTGACTTTCGAGAGGATGCTCTCGGGATTCGAGAATTTCGCAAAAAAGGTGGAACGTCTCTGCCGAGAACATGAGGACTTGGGATGGAGGGAATGGCTTGACAGCGATGATGTGTGCAGGCTGCTCGGTATCAGTCCGAGAACCCTACAGACGATGCGGGAGAATGGGACGCTGGCTTACACCAAAATAAGCCACAAGGTGTATTACAGGCCGGAAGATGTGAAGGCTGTCTTTCCCGTGGTGGAGATGAAACGATGTATTGCAGCCAATAAAGGAAGATATTGTAATACCGATACAGTTAATTTATAAACATCGTGCATATGAATGACAATGGCAACATCCGGCTGCTGACACCGGAAAACGACATGCGCGTGAGAGCCTTTTTCTCGTCGCTGGAAGACCTTTCAAAAAGGGTGGAGAAAATACACGAAAACAATAAGCCTGCACTGGACGGGGAACGCTATTATACCGACAAGGAACTGGCGGTGAAACTGAAGGTCAGCCGCAGAAGTCTCCAGGACTACCGAAACAACGGCATACTGCCATATACCCAGGTAGGTGGAAAGATTCTGTACAGGGCTTCCGACATAGAGCGTGTCTTGATGAACGGGTACAAGGAAGCGTACCGTCTGAATAGATGAACTTGAATTTACCCTCGTAAAGTTGCTTTTATTTCGTGAAACGACCTTCCGGGTATAGAAATTATGAGTAGAAGCAACTTTCTTTATGCAATGATGCCAAAACGAAAAGTAGGAAAAAACAATAAATAGGTGGGAAGAAAAAGTGTATCTTTTTTCGGCTTATAATAAAAAGCGATATATCTAATTGAAACACAAGATTAAGAAGTGATGTCTATATTTTTAGGTAACGATTTGGATACAATTCTTTTACCTGAATATATATCCCTATCTTTCAAAGATTTACAACGTGATGTCTTCCTAATATTGCTTCAAATAGAAGCTGAATGATTAGTTATTGACAAAGGTACAATAAAATTCCGATAATTCAATATTAGATATAAATTTGATTGTCATATTCAAAACCAAGTCACGTTAGATAAAAAAGTTTTTAATAATACCTTGTCTATTTTCACAATTGAAGAAAAAAGAGTATTTTTGCAATTATATTGGGTGTGTTGTATATAGTATGGATGACGATTGATGTGTTTCTATTGTATATATAGCCGACCTTTTTAAAGAAAGTATTATGAGTAGACAAATTTATCTGCCAGAGCTATTGAGTATAAATATTAAGAATTATACTTTATATCCCAACGGTTTGGATTACACCTTTGATTTTGTTAAAGGCGTCAATCTTGTGCTAGGTGGTAATGGCATGGGGAAAACTACTTTTGTCAACATTATTCGGTATGCAATTCTTGGGTTATACAAAAAGCCTTTCGGATATACTCGTACATACCAAGGAAATATTATAGAAAAACGCCAACTATTTCCGCAAAAGTATTTCAGCAATCGCATGGATGACAGCATTCACACGGATGCTTCTCCTACCGTATCGATTAGCATGAAGATAAACAATGTTACAGTTGATTTAACAAGAGATTTATCCTCCATAACCTTAACCAAACTTAAGGTTGATGGAACAGAAGTATTTGGCACCTTAATCAATCAGTTTAGCTACGAAAAATTATCTGATGCTGCAAAAGTTAATACGTTGCCTTATCTATATGAGAAAATCATTAAGACTAATACAAATTTAGAATTTGATGATTTGATATTTTTCGTAAACGAAGTACTTTTTTTCGGAGAAGACCACAAGACCATCCTTTGGAATGATGGTGGCTTCTTCCCTGATGTACAAAGCGAACTATTTAACAAATATTTCAATGACCCTGTTCTCGACAAGAAACGACAAGAAGCTATTAGAAAAGCTAAATATTTTGATAGTTTGTCTCGTCATAGTTCAGAAGACATGAGAGCTATTAATAAGGTTCTTGGCAAAATGAAGGATACTTCTCCGTCAGCCGACCACTCAACAGCTAATCAAGGGAACACCGCACTTATTCTTATTGATTTAAAGGGAAAGCTTGCGGAAATGGACGCCAAACTGGCATCCATACAAAAAGAACGTGCTTCTAAAAGTCAAGACATATCACTATTGCAGAATGAAATCAACAAAATAAGTTTATCTGCAAATGATATGGATAAACAGTTAAAACAAATAGAGGAGCAACTAAATAACCATATATGGGAGACTCTACATCCTTTATATCATGTTTTCATAAAGAACATTCAGCTGAACCACATCTGCCCGATGTGCAATCAGCCAAATGATGAATTGGTTGAAAAAGTTGCAAATGACTCAAATAGTTGTTTTGCTTGTGGCTCTTCAATTAATGAAAACACAGAAACGGATACAATATTAAGAAAACGCTTTGATGAGATAAGCACACATAGAAAAACATTATATCAGTCTATTAATACCAAGAAGCAGACAATACAAAATATAGAGCAACAAATCATTAACTCAGATACAGAGTTTACTAAGATTGAATTGGAAAGAAGAACGATTCAGCAACAAATCAGGGAACTGGAGTATGAAAATGCTATGTCTGATAATAGTCAAAACTCCATTCAACCATTCCTAGATGAAGTAAATCGTCTGACCCAACAAAAAGAGGCATACCAAAAACAACGTGACGAGCAGTATAATATCGTGACTTCTATTTCAAACGAAATAGAAGATGTTATAACAGCTAATGTTCATGCGTTTTCCTCGATTTTTGCCCAATACGCAGGAAAGTTTTTAGGTGTACCTTGCGAGCTGACATACATCAAGCAAACTGGAGATACAAACAAGCGTTTTTATCCTGTTATTGATGGGAAAGTCCGGTTTTACGAAGAAGAAATGTCAGAATCACAAAGATTCTTTGTGGATCATTCTTTTAGAATGAGTATTCTTACATTCTTCTATAGGACTCCGTCTTTTTATATAGTTGAGACACCGGACAGTAGTTTGGATATATCATACGAAAGGAATGCTGCAAGCGTTTTTGCTGAATTCCTAAAGAAGCCCAACTCATTAATCATAACATCAAACCTGAACAATAGTTTATTTATTGAGCATTTATTGGATCAGGAAAATGTTGATCTTGGTATTGTTGGGTTATTGGATATTGCAAAACAATCTACTATACAGAACACAAGTGAGCAATTAAAATCAATCTATCATCATATTAAAAACAGATTGGAATCATGCTAGAAAAGAATTTGATAAGAGCAAATGAAGATATTGTAACAGTCTCAACCATAGCCAAAAGTATGGGTTGGGGGGCGGTTTCAGAACAATCTTTCCAAAGAATATTGTATTTGGTACAAGTTCTCTATTCATTCAAGCATGAAGGAGAAAATATATTTTCATATTACCATTTTACAGTAACAACTTTCGGTCCATATTCAGATTTGATTGAACGGAGTTTAGTTTTCCTAAGAAGTTCTTTAAAATTACGTGAAGAGGAGGGTGGATTGGTTTTATGTTCTAAGAAGGAGATTCCTTTGAATCAAGAAAAAGTTGAATGGCTGAAAACTATTATGTATATGTTAGGCAAGTACGGCGAAAAACGATTATTTGGTTTCATCGTTAATGACCCGTCTTATGAAAACGCATCTCAAACCAACAATATTGATGGTATAGATACATCATCACCCGATAGCGAAACACTAAAAGTCCTCAAAGATTTCAAAGTCGCTTTTGAACAAACTCTTGACGACGCATCAGCTATCAGCGATGAAAAATACATAGAGTTATATTTTGAGTATGTTTTTAGCGAAATTATAAAGTAGCAGGTTATGAAAACAAGATTCAGCCAAAATGCAAACTTCAAAGATTTGCTAAAACGTAATCAAGAAGCTATAGTGGACGCAGCATTGAATGGATTGGAAGCTACTGACAATTTCAAGCTTATGCAGTCGCTCATAAAAGCAATGTGCGATAAACACCCAGACAATAGTTTTAAGTATATTGTCATATCAGAAGAAGACTTACAGAATCTTACAAATAATGCAGATAGTGCTATTGAACAGTTGTTTACAGACCCAACGTTTGTTCAGAATCGCCACATTGTCATTGATTCTAACTTTAATATTCAAGAAGTTAATAACGAATTGCACAAAGATAACAACGAAACTAGACGTATTTTCACACAAATGTCAAAGAATGGTATCGTTGTATTTATGGTGACTCCAGAAGGCATTATTAATTATTTTGTTAACGGCCGCGACGGTGGTGATTCCATTTTTTATGAAAGCTCGGCCTTACACTCATTCAATAGTAAAAAGCCTATTTCAGAATTGCCGAGAGTACTTGAGGAATATAGAAAACACTTAAAACTCAGAGATACCTATTCTAAATTCTTTGTTGAGAAAAGTCATTTAAAATCTTTAAGAACCGATTTGAAATCAGAACTTAATGAAGAACAGTTTATCAAAGCCAATAAGCAATTACTCAGAAATACTCCAGAAGATTGTTTTAGGGATGATTTACGTATGTTCTTAAAGGAAAAATTAAAAGTTTTCTTCGTGCAAAAAGAGGTCATGTTGGAAAGTTTGAAGAGATTGGATATTGCTATGATTGATGAAGATGGCGAGGGATTATATTTTATAGAAGTCAAGTGGGTAGGTACTAGTGTTCATCATTTAGGCAAGAAAATAGGAACCACATATAGTGCCAAACCGCGTATTGTCCCTGATGCATTTAAGCAATCAACCTCTTACATAACAGAATTGTTGGCCGAGGAAAAAGATTTCAAGTTGGGGTATTTAGCAGTATTTGATGCTAGAGATGAAGAACTTCCCGACACAGGAATAGACATGACCATCGATCAAATACCTGAGAAAGATAGACCTGCTTATTACAGACACATTAAATTAGATGATTTTAGAATAATAAATGAACATCCCAACTAAATAATTAACAACTATGTACAAAGACTATAAATTCATAGATTGCACAGAAAAATACCATTCGGTTATGCAATTTGACAAAAACAAGAATGTTTTTGTACATCGTTGGTACCCTTTTGTGGAAGGATATTCTAAGGAGTTTATTGAAGACATACTAGGCGAATTACCTTTTGCGCCAACCTGTGCATTAGAGCCTTTCTGTGGTAGCGGAACAACTCCTGTTGAACTGCAAAACCACGGAATAAAGTGTTATTCTTTTGAGGTCAGTCCTTTTATGCATCTCCTATCAACGGTCAAATTAGGTAGAAAATATAATGTCGATACCTTTACGTATTATGTTAAAGCCGTAACAAAGAAGCTGTCACGTACAAGTCGAAATATACGTAAAATAGAATCATTACCTTTTGGCGATACGATTGTAAAAAAAGAGCAGAGTAAGAAGTGGAATTTTCACGACACTGCTATAGATGGAATACTTGATGTAAGACATGCCATTAGAACGATTGTTGATAATGGTGATTATAAGAATTTATTTACAATCGCATTGGCTTCGATTATCATTCAAGCAAGCAATATGTTTCGTAATGGCAAGTGCTTGTCGTACAAGAAAGGATGGGAAACTAGAATCTTTAGCAGAAAAGATATTCATAATTTTTTTCTGGACAGATTAAATTCAATTTTTACAGAAGATATTAGAATCATTTCCAAACAGAATCCATCTGTACAAAATTCTGAGATATGCTATTTAGGAGATGTTCGGAAAAACATACAACAGGTTCCAGATGGAGAAGTGGATTTGATTATTACTTCTCCACCCTATCTCAATTCCAGAGATTACACGGATATTTATATGTTAGAGCTAAAAGTTTTACAATTAATTAACTCTTATGAGGAACTTCGTGAATTACGTAAAAACACATTACGTTCTCATGTTCAAGTTCCATATGGAAAAGTACTTCCGATAGCAAATGAAAGACTTAAAAATAGCCTTTTAGCGATGTCTAATAAAGAGTTAAATACGTGGAATACTGATATTACAAATATGATATGTGCTTATTTTGAGGATATGCAATTTTTATTCTCGGAATTTGCAAAGAAAATGCATAGAGGGGGTGTCATATATTTCAATGTGGCTAATTCTGCTTACTATGGAGTTGAAGTTCCTGTTGATTATATCATTGCTGACATAGCAGAATCTTGTGGATTTAAGGTTCGTGAAATAAGAAAAGCTAGGGATTTAAGAACTAGCCCACAGCAAAGTGATAAAATCGGCAAACTAAGAGAAAGTGTAATTGTGATTGACTACCAATGATTTATTTCCAAGTCTATTTGAATATCAATTTGGGAGTAAAGTTAATGATATTTACATTGACTTTATCATTGATTCAATAAATTGGATTTCATCTTCTGAAAGGTTGTATTTCGTATAGAGTTGCTGGTCTATTCGTTCACTAGCTTCCAGATCAGCTCCGTTTTCTATCCCGTACATTTTGCAAGAATAGGATAGTTCGTTTTTTCTCAGTTGGCTTGATGTCTTCTACAGCCATCTGCGGAACAGTATGGCAAATCCCGTGTCAAATTTGAACGACAGGGCGATGATGATTTCCATGTTGTACACGTCCACAATTCATAGCCTTCCAGTAGTTCGCACTTGCACGCTTCATGCTCTTTCACGATGCCCTCTTTCTGCAACTGTCGGATGGTGGTCGTTACCGCTCCGACATGTACGTAGAACAGATCGGCGATTTCATTGGCAATCATCCATAGCTTCGTATTCGAGATGGTTACCGCACTTTCCTCGAATAGCAGGAAGAAAATCATAGCTCTGCTTTCCCAAGACAGCACATTAAGCGCGGCGGCTCTTTCGGAACGGATAAGCATAACTGCCAAAACGGTGGAAAAACAGATTGCCAGAATGAAAGTGGACGGAGTACTCCGACAAATCGGACCGGACAAGGGCGGATATTGGCAAGTGGTCGAAAAAACGGATTGATTTTTTCTGGAGAGAGCGCAGTTTGCCGCCTGCCCGCTTCATTCAGCTTTCAAAAAATATCCCTCCTATAGAAATCAGGACAGCATACCGACTGGTAACAATCTACTGACTGTATGCTGTTTCCCTTTTGGTTGTTTTTATATCGACTTTCCGTCAGTCGCTTGTTTCCGCTGCCGTCAGCGTCCATTGTACAGACGTGAAAGGGGAAAGGTTTTCGGGCTGAATACCCTTTGCCCGCAAAGGAAGATTCAGCCCGAAACGGCACGGCCGCCCGACCTTTTCACTTTCAATGAAGTCTGTACTAACTTCCATGGACGGCGAGGGAACAGGCGACCGCGAAATAGCGGTTCTAATTAGAATCCGCCCCATTCTTACTTCTTCTTTCCATCAGCTTATCCATATCCTTGGAAATTTTATCATCGGTCACTTTGGCATAGCCTTTCGTGGTCCTGATGTTCGTGTGTCCCATCATTTTGCTGATACTCTCAATCGGCACACCTGCCGAAAGCGTCAAGGTTCCGAACGAATGCCTGCTTGCGTGGTAGCTGAGATTCTCTTTCACACCGGCCAATATACCTATCTCGTGGATGCAGTACCAAAGCCTGTTCCGGTTGGGTAGAGGGAATACCGGTCTGCCGTCATCGGTTGTATTGTACAGAGACAATATCTGCTCGGCTACGGGATGTAACGGTATAAAGGAATCGACATCGGTTTTCTTCCTGTTGATGCGGATGAAGCGTCTTCCGTCCGCAGTTGTTCCGATATGCGAGGGATAAAGCCGTTTTACATCGACATATGATAACCCTGTGAACGCTGAAAAGATGAACGCTCTCCGGGTAAGCTCCTGTAACCTCTCCGGCATGGGCTGTTCCATGATCCGTTGAAGTTCCGCCCTGCTGATATGCCTCAGCTTGGAGTCGGGTTTCTTTTCGTATGTGATATCCGCGAGCGGATTGAAGCGGATAACCTCCCTGTCCACGGCAATATAGATAAGCCTGTTCAGCCATGTAAGGCAGTGGTTGATATGTCCCGCCCCGCAATCTTTGGATTTCAGGTAGAGCTTATAGCCCCAGCCGAAGTCTTCGGTAATATCCTCAAAGGCGATGTCCCTCATACCCAGCGACAGCAGATACTCATGCAGGTATGACTGTGAGGATTTGGACTGGCGGTAAGAAGAGGTAGATTTTATCACTTCGGAACGGATTCTCAGTCTTTCCCGTTCCTCTTCCCCGGCTTTCAGCAATGTGACCGGGACGGCAGATACGCTGGAAATCTCGTTCTTCACCATTTCTGCCGTGACCATGCCCACATCCTTCAACAGATTGTCATATGAGGTCTCTATTCTGGAGCGGAGTGCTTCAAGGAGGTTATTCGTCCTTGCGTCCCTCACCTCTCCGGTCTTGGCTTTCCAGTCTTTGGGATTGCAGTAACAACCCGTGGCAAACACGCTGTTCTTGCCGTCAATGGTAATACGGCACATAATGGCGGTAGTTCCGTCCGCCTTGACCTTACTGCGGTTGATATAGTATAGAATTTTGAATGTACTTCGCATGATTGAATCGTTTTTTAAGGGTTAGAGAACAAGTTTCAGATCCTTTGTCGCCTTGATGTATTTGCCCATGTCCTCGAAAAGTTTCTTAGGGGTTACACGGGCATACACCTGGGTGGTCCTTATATCCGCGTGACCCAGCATCTTGCTGACAGTCTCGATAGGTACGCCGTTTTCAAGGGTCATGAGGGTCGAGAACGAGTGCCGTCCCATGTGGTAGGACAAACGTCCCTTGATACCGACTTTCATTTTGATACTCGTCAGGCACCATTTCAGGGCCTGGTATGGAATTACAGGAAACAATGTAGCCCGTGTATCGTCACGGTATTTCTCAATAAGGGTTATTGCTTCGGGCAGCAGTTTCACCCGGCTCAGCTGTCCGTTCTTGCCCCTACGGTATTTCAGCCACAATGCCCCATTATCGTCCCTTGACAGGTTGTCGGGAGTGATGGCCACCACATCTACATATGAGGTTCCGGCATAACAGGCGAAAAGGAACATGTCCCTGACAATGGAGTGTTCCGGGCGGCATCCGGTAAGCTCTATATCCCGTATCTTCTCGAAATCCTCCTTGCTTAACGCTCTTGGAGCTGTTTCCTTCTGCTTGGGTAATTTGTAGTGTTCAAAATAATATTTGTCCGAATATCCCTCCTTGAAGGCTATGCGGCAGATCTTCTTCAGTATAGCCAGGTAATGGCGCACTGTCTGGACGCCCAGGCCTTTCTCTATCACGACAAACTCCTGAAATTCCCGGATGAACTGCTCGTTGAGCTGGCAGAAAGCAAGGTCGGATACCTTGAACCTGCTGCTGACGAAATCAGCGAGACGGTTGCGGGTGTAAAGGTAGTTGGGCAAGGTGCGGTGAGACACATCAATGCCTACACGTGCCCTGACTTCCCCGATATGCCTGTCAAAGAGTTTGAGCAAGGTCATCCGCGTGTCCTTGCTGCCTTGAAAGGCTTCCTTGACTGCTGTCGCATCGAAATCGGTCTTTCGTTCCAGAAGGGAGTCGAACGCGGAGTTTACAGCCAACAGCAGCCTATCGATTTTTGCGTTGACTTCCACCGCCTCCTTGCTCTTGCCGTTCAGACGGCTTTCCCGGGGATTCCACAGTTCGGGAGTGCAGGAGAGCTTGCTGCTGAACTGCGCCATCGTCCGGTTAACGGTGATGCGTCCCATTATCGGGGCTTTGCCCGACTTGTCCAGTCCGCTCTTTTTGAGGTAGAGCAAAACCTTGAATTTTTCTACTTTCATACGCTTATATTTTTAGTGGCAAATTTACCTGTTTTATAAGCGTTCTTCGACATGCAAAACTATGACAATCAGTGTAATATATCGCTGGTTCAAATTATTTAACCTGCTCTTCGTTACCTTATCCCTATCGGTAACAGCCCTGCTAACGATTTGGTAACTGAACATCTTCAATAATCCTCAAATTCTTGCGTTTTCTCCGTTTGGAGTAATGTGGAGAAATAACACATTTTCAGATTATTACGTTATAGATTCTTTTCGTTTCCAGTACTCGTTTTGCTTCTCTATTTCCATGTGGCAAGGCATACATTTGCCACGACAACCACGCTTGCCAAAGGTGTACCCATTGAAACAGTCAGCAAGATGTTGGGACACACCAATATAGAAACGACACAGATATACGCCCGCATTACCAATAACAAAATCAGTAACGATATGCAGGGGCTTGATAAGAAGTTTGTCGGCATTGAAAAAATCTACAAAGAAGTATCAATGAAATAGTAGTATAGGGGGACTTGTCACAAGTTGTGATAAGCCCCTTTATGCTTTTAATTACTCACCATTAAATAATAATATTATGGACTTGCAAATCATTCAGAGCAAGATTTATGAAATCAGGGGTTGCCGGGTTATGCTCGATAGCGACCTTGCGGCACTTTATCAGGTGGAAACAAAAGCGTTGAAACAGGCTGTTAAACGTAATATAGAACGTTTCCCCGAAGATTTTATGTTTGAACTGACAAAGGAAGAAGCCGAATGTTTAAGGTCACAAATTGTGACCTTAAAGAATAATCCGGATGAAATGGAAGAAGAAACCAGTTCAAAACGTGGTAAGCATACTAAATATTTGCCCTATGTTTTCACGCAAGAGGGAGTAGCCGCCCTGTCCGGTGTACTGCGCAGCCCTATTGCTATACAGGTGAATATTTCTATCATGCGGGCATTTGTAGCCTTGCGTCAAATGATTACAGGTTATCAGGAACTCCTAAAGCGCATTGAAGAACTGGAAGAAAGTACGGATGCACAATTCAGCGAGATTTACCAAGCACTGACCCAGTTACTAAGCAAACCCGAACCAAAACCACGCAAACCGATAGGATATAGAACCTATGACGAATAACTGTTTAAGGTATTCGGTTGTCTAAGGGGTGTCACCAGTGATACCCCTTTTCAGTTCCCTAAAGTAATGTATCTCAATCACAAATTTTAGCAAAGTTACAGCCCAGCGGGGACAAATACCAAATCCGAGCCGTTCCGGTTTTCTAAAAAATCTCCACACCTACGGGTTGTATTTTTTGAAAAGATTTGGTTGAAGTCCCCGCCAAACTGTGGGTGTCCGGCAAAATTTCTTATTGTTTAATTTAAAATTCAAGCGTTATGAAAACAACAGAATTTACCATGCCGGAAATCACTATCTCTTATAAGGACAATGTAAAAGCATCCGAAAGAATAAAAATCCTCTCTTCTGAAACTTCTTATTCCTACCTGAAACCGTTCTATGTAGAATGTATGGAACACCACGAAGAAAGTTATGCAATGTTCCTTAATCGGGCAAATAAGGCTTTAGGCGTTTCCCTTATCTCTAAAGGCGGTATGGCTGAAACAGTAATGGACGTGAAAATCATCCTGCAAACCGCCTTAAAAGTCCATGCTTCGGGCATAATCCTCTCACATAACCGCCCATCGGGCAACCTACGTCCGAGTGAACCGGACAAACAAATTACCTCAAAAATAAAAGAAGCCTGCAAGGTCTTGGATTTACACCTGTTAGACCATATCATCCTGACAGAAGAAAGCTATTACAGTTTTGCAGACGAGGGGCTTTTGTAAGCCCTTTTTTTGTTACTGGCAACAAAAACACAATATCCTACTTTTAAAATAAAACCATTTTTCCAGTTTCTCTTATTGTAAATCTTCCTCTTAGGCAGTCCCCAATCGGAGCAGTCATTATCGTATCACATAGGCAAAGGTATTTCCGTGTTCTTAACGTCTTTGCAAGGTCAAGCCCTAAAGGGTTTAAACAAAAATCTTCCTGTTGTACTTCGTCCAAAGAGTATTTTTCTTTAAAATCTTGCAAAGCCTAAACACTACCCTTTAAAGCCTATATGAAACGAAAACGACCGCCCCGACCGGAAACGCATAAAAAAAAGTCAGATTTACGAGAAACAGGAAAAAAGGTTATGAAACTTTGGCTCCCTTACCTCTCAAATCCGCATAAATTTTAAAAGACACAGAATTATGGAAGCAGTAACATTATCAGAAGCAAGAGTTTATGTAGGTACTTACAACAAGTATAACAACGGTTCACTTTTCGGCAAATGGTTAGACCTGTCCGACTATTCGGATAAGGACGAGTTTTTAGAAGCGTGCCGGGAACTGCACAAGGACGACCAAGACCCGGAATTTATGTTTCAGGATTACGAGAATATCCCGGAAGCCCTGATTTCCGAAAGTTGGCTTTCTGAAAAGTTCTTTGAGCTTCGGGATGCCATCGAGAAACTAAGTGAAACCCAGCAGGAAGCGTTTTTCGTATGGTGCGACCACCACAACAGCGATATAAGCGAAGAAGATGCGGACGACCTTATTTCTTCCTTTGAGGACGAATATCAGGGAGAATATAAAGACGAGGAAGATTACGCCTATGAAATCGTAGAGCAATGTTACGACCTGCCGGAGTTCGCAAAGACCTACTTTGACTATTCGGCTTTTGCCCGTGATTTATTTATAACTGATTACTGGATGGATAACGGTTTTGTTTTCCGTTGCGCCTGATTACTAACCGGGTGGAGCAATCCACCCGCAACACGCTAAGACAATGAAAGTATATAATAAGATAGCGACTTTTTTACGATGGTTCATACTTGCTTTTATCATCTATCAGGCAGCCACCAGCACCGCCGGAATGTGGATAGCCCTAATCATAGGCTTTTTTATTATCCGGTTCGTTCTCCGGCTGTTTATCTCCGCCGTTTACCTGTTTTGTATGGCGATTATTTTCATTGTGTTGCTCTCATTTTTGATTATCTGATAACTCATTATAAATTATAACGATATGGAAACTTTAAACAAAAACGGGGTAAGCATTACCCAAATACCGGGAGAAGAAAAATATGTGAAATGCTGTTCATACACTAACCCTACTGTAAATTTGCTGTAAGGAGAGAGTGGAAACTATTTGTGAAAAATGAAATCGTAATATTAATTACAATTTATTAGCAACTGAAGCATTTAAGTCTTCACGTTTCAATCTGCCAGTAGCTATAGCGGTATTTAATATTTTTTTTAAATCACTAATTGTGTACCTTTTGATTTTTTTTTGTCTCAGTTTTTCAATAATATGTTCAGC
>OMBQ01000644.1_pt1 | contig 38361 bp, 46 predicted proteins | sample 1674311 | NCBI WGS metagenome assembly OMBQ01 (sample SAMEA103958160, study PRJEB25191) | human gut metagenome | biome: human-associated habitat [ENVO:00009003]; feature: intestine environment [ENVO:2100002]; material: feces | place: Germany | collected 2013/2015 | reverse complement strand
TACTATGTATAAAAATAAATACAATATTCTTTTAAAATTTTTTTGACGTTTGTTTAAATGGCGCAATATTCATAACGAAGGAAGTAAACAGTTAAAAATAATCCCACGGGGATAGAGGTTAGTGAATAGCTTTAAGCCACTGTTATAGTTGCACCACGCAAGGGTGCAGGGGTGAAATATTATACTGAATCGTCGCTGCCTGCATAGATATAGTTGCATCCCTTATGGGATGTATGGGTTGAAATTCAATAGAAACAGATGCATTCGGAGGTGTTACAAGTTGCACCCCCGCAAGGGGTGCATGGGTTGAAAATAAGAAATGGTAGGAAGGAATTCAGATATGAACATTAGTTGCATCCCGCAAGGGTGCAGGGGTGAAGTAAAAGGATGTTGCCAGATATGTCAACCAAACTCGACTATTGAATAAATAACCGAGCATGATTCCTTCGGAACTGCTGAATCATGTAGTCTGACTGGTGAAGCGATGGTATACATATTTGAACAAATTAAACAAAAATACAGAATCAGAGGGAAAATAATATGTCAAAAACAAAAGGACTATCAAAGAAGAAAAAATTACTAAAAACGCTCATACATAAATACCTTCCATTGCAGGTACTACTTACTGTCTTTTTGTATGCAGTAATTGTATTTATTAACATTCCAATTAATAAATGGCTTACTCTCAACTGTCAGAAATGGTCAAGTGGGGAATATCATTTTTATGATGCATTTTTTATTCTTCCATTTGCTGAACTGTTAATTTTTGCCATTATGTCTGCCGTTATTTGCGCTGTTTATTATTTTGTCAGTGGAATAATCGCATATAGGAATTACTGTTACATTCCACTTACAGAAGATGAAATCAAGAAAAAAGGATTTAAAAATGCAGATGAGTATTTTGCTTATGTGTGCAACATGTGTTCTTATGGTTTTAAAAATAATAAAGACTACATTCTTGTTGGTGATGAAGACCTCCAAAAAATGTTAACTACCTGTCTGCAGGTATTTCCTGATAATGGGACAATTTTTGGAATAAACCGCCATATGGTACGAAATATCATATGGGATCCTGATTTTCTTTCCGCACTTGCACTAGCCAGTGACCAAAGGGCGGAAATCATCAATGGACGTGTTGTATTGTCTGGCACCACAAAAGATGGTGACAGAAAAGAATATAAGATATAAAGCAAGGAGATATAATATGTCAAAGAAAGCATCAGAAACACCGGAGGTGCCATCATATATCCCTCCGGCAAGTGAAAAGGAAAAGATTATAGAAAAGATCCGAAAAAAAGGAATTGAATGCAAACCGGATGGTACCGGGATTCCAATATTCTACACAAATGACCCGAAAGTAATGGATATGATCCGAAAAGAGATCAATGAACGATTTTCGTTCGGGTTTCATATTCGTCCATAGGGAAAATAATAGAAAATAAGATTATAGGAGAAATAGTACATGTCAAAGAAAAAAATATCAAAAAAGAAAAATGTATTAAAGGTGTTATGGAATGAGTGTATAACATTCAAGGTGTTAATTTTTATCATAGCATATGTAGTGCTTGCGTTTATTAATATGCCATTTGAAAAATGGCTCTCACTTTATTTCGAATGGGAAAAATTAAAGGATTATCAAGAAGTATTCATGGAGGAGATAACATTATTAGTAATTCTCCCTCTCATGGAGATAGCTGCTGTTGCATTAATTTGTTTTATTATCTATGAGTTTTTTTGCTCTGTCAGTAAGATGATTGCATCTGATGAAGTAATTTCGATTGAAAAGGAAGAATGATACGAAAAGAACACCGCTATTAGGTCAGAAATAAATAGCAGAGGTTTGCAGATATAAGGAGGATCGGAATGTGTACTTTAAAGGATAAGTTAGTGGAATGTGGAGCATGTGTAGCAGCTGTAATTCTTGTGTTGGCAGTTTGTTATGGACTAAGTTGGATTGTAACATGTGGAGTTATTAAGCTGATTACGATGTGTTTTGGATTAACATTTAAGTGGTCCATTGCAACCGGTAAATGAGCTATGACAATATTAAATTTTATCATTGAGTGTTGGAAGAATTCTTGCGACGAAAAAATCAAAAGGAATTATGTTGAATCCCTTGCTAAAGTGGCGGTTTCAGTGGCCATCATTATTATATCTGTTTTATTATATTTGCACATATGAAATGTATAACGGAAATGTATATTTTGGGGGAGGAGGGGTAAGTACAAACATAATTTTTAAAAAAGTAGCGCAAAGAAAGAATTCACTAATGCAGAAGGGGCGTAACAATATGATCAACGGAGAATTAGTTGTAGATAATTTTGCGGGCGGAGGAGGAGCTTCCACAGGAATTGAACTTGCTACCGGATACAGCGTAGACATAGCTATTAACCATGATCCGGAGGCCATTAAGATGCATAAAGTAAATCATCCCAATACAAAACACTATTGTGAAAACGTATGGGAGGTTGATCCAGTAAAAGCCTGCAAGGGGCACCCTGTCGGTCTTGCATGGTTTTCTCCGGACTGTAAGCATTTTTCCAAGGCCAAGGGGGGGAAACCGGTAGAAAAGAATATTCGCGGTCTTGCGTGGGTTGTGCTTAAATGGGCGGCACTTGTCAGACCAAGAGTTATCATGCTTGAAAATGTGGAAGAATTTCAGACATGGGGACCATGTATTCCTATCAGGGATAAAGATACAGGACGCGTTATTGTCAGCATGGTAGGAAGGCATGACAGAGAGAAGAACGAGCCGCGTACGAGGGTTGCAGATCCAGGAGAAGTTGTTCCTGTGGATCGCCAGATATTCCAACCAGATCCTAAAAGGAGCGGCCAGACATACAAAAAATGGAGAAAGCAGCTAGAAGCACTTGGATATGAGATAGATACAAAGGAACTTGTAGCAGCTGATTATGGCGCACCTACTATGAGAAAGAGATTCTTTATGATTGCACGGTGTGATGGCAAGCCGATTGTCTGGCCGGAACCAACACATGGACCGGCAGACAGTGAAGCGGTTAAAGCAGGTCTTGCCAAACCTTATGTAGGAGCGTACACGCAATTGGATTTTTCCATGCCGTGTCCGAGTATATTCGATACATCTAAGGAAATCAAAGAGAAGTATGGAATACGCGCTGTACGTCCATTGGCGCAGAAAACAATGGATCGAATCGCAAGAGGATTAAAAAAGTTCGTATTAGACAATCCGGAGCCGTTTATTATCCAATGCAATCATGGTGGAGAGCGTAGACAAAACGACATCAAAGAGCCTTTACCTACTATTACTGGAAAACACGGATATGGAATTGTGGAACCTAAGATTGTTCCATATATGGGAACCAATACAACAAATCATCCAGGTGGAAATTGTAAAAATCCTATACATACAATTACAACAGGAAATCAACAGTGCCTTATCAGCCCAACGCTGATTCAGTATTATTCCGAAACATCGAAGGATGAAGTCAGAAGCCAATCGATTGAAGATCCGATAATGACCGTGGATGGTTCGAACCGATACGGATTGGTCACGTCGTTTCTACATAAATATTATGACGGAGGATACACTGGAGCTGGTGATACTGTCGAAAATCCGTTACCGACAGTAACATCCTGGGATCATAACAGTCTGTGTGCAGTTAATCTGATCCAAATGAGTAATCATTGCGATGGAAGGGACGTGAAGGAGCCAATTCCAACAATCACAGCAGGCGATGGTCATTTCGGAGAGGTTAGAGCATTTCTGATCAAGTATTATGGTCAGGGAACTGGACAGGATGTTAAGGAACCTTTGGATACGGTTACATCAAGAGATCGATTTGGTTTAGTTACAATTAATGGTACCGACTATAAGATCGTGGATATCGGATTGAGGATGCTTGAACCGAAAGAACTGTATGGATGCCAGGGATTTCCAGATGATTACATCATAGACCGCGATTACACAGGGAAAAATACCCACGGAGTGAGCAGGTACGCAGGTGTGGAAATGCTGTATGTCCTCCGATTCCGGCTGCTCTTGTAAAAGCAAATCTTCCGGAATTATGTGTGGCGAAGCGTACCGGCAATATGAAAATCCGGGAGGAACAGACCGGACAGCTTGGATTTGCATAAATTGCATAAATTGCTATACTGTAAAAAGAAAATGTAAATATTGCTATCATTTGTATTTTTATAGACGTTCATATGCGCAATACATAATTCTTTTTGAAAAAGTAATGAGATGGTAACAAAGAAAAAAGGAGAGTGAAAGAGTGGTTCAAAATTTTGAGGCGTATGGAGTTGAAATTACGGTAGAGAAACCAATTGCTGTATGCGTAGCGTGCTCATTTTGTGTAAACATAGATATGGCGGTGGATAAAAATGTTACTCATTTTTGTGAAATTCTTGGGAAAGAAATGACTAATCAAGAAGCTGATAATAAACCTTGTTCAGAATGTCCAATTACATATAGAAATAAAGAGTCTTTAAATGAAAAGAAGGAGAAAGGAAAAATGTTGATAATAAGTATTGTAATTTTATTTATGGGACTTGTATACATGGGGGCTATTGGAGTTGAAACTTTTTCACGCTCATTAATTTTTATTATGATTTCCATCGTTGAGCTTTTTCTTATCGTGTATGCGGACCGAAAAGATTTTGAAGAAAAAAGAAAACGTGATCATTCCATAACTCAATATGATCCGGATGAAGAAACAATAGAAGAGGATTAAAAAATGGGGGATGAAATTTGCTATTTGCATGCTTCAGAATAGGAAATTAAAAGGATAATGGAGAATAGAAATGGGAGTTTTTCAAACAAAAGTATACAAGGAATGTTATCCATTTTCGAGAGAGGTTTTGTACAATACAGAAAAACGGAAATTAATAATTCATTTACTAGAAAGGTGGTGATATAATTATGCATGAAATAGAAAACAAAATTTTAGAAGAATTGCTTGTTGCACCTTTGTGCATTGTTCAAGACCGGTATGGTGGATGTTATTCTGGAGCAGAATATCTGGCATTTAATATGGAACCGTATTTAGTAACAGAATTGGACGTAGATGCAGGTGATATGAGCTGTCGCGATTTTTGGGAATACGAAGCGAAAGAGTATATTATTGGAAAAGGAAATACTCCGTTAGAAGCACTATGCGATTTACAAATTAAATTAACTTCAAAGAAGTGATTGTGGCAGAAAGAACGGGTATAAAATGAAAAAGATTCCATGGCTTGTCTTATCTATCAATAACAGCAGAGTACCACTTCCATATGATGCTCCGCATGGGAGTGGTAGTTCATAAAAAAGCTTCCATCAATGCTTTTGAAAAGCTATAATTATAACGTGTTATGGTCAAGCTTATAATAAGGAGATGAATAAATATGTACGGTATATCAAGGAAAATCCATGAGAGATTCATAAATAGAAAGTCAAAGAAACACGATGAAAAATATACAGTCCCATTTCCTACGGACATTCCAAACCCAAATATCGTGGTTTTCGGTACTCATGGGAGTGGTAAATGTCGGATGCCTCTTCGCGTTAATGCTCAAATAAAAGAACTGACTACATATGATGGACTGACAGAAAGGAGATAAATATGGGAACTATTAGAAACAGATTAACGATTGTGAATGATTACAATTTTGATAGAATCACCAACACAAGACAAAATGCGGTTGAATATTTTGGAAAAATCATGCGAGATGAATTTGACTTTCCGGATTATGATGTGAACACACAGATGATAAGTCCTATTTTGTTAAGTGTAGTAAACGGCATATACACATTTGTTATTATGGGAGACTGCTCAAAAGACGGATGGGAATTATCTAACGATTTTAAAAAGTACAGAGACGAGTGGATTCGGAAAAATAAGGGTCTAAATATATTGGTTGCAGACTTTGGAGAGGGAGATGCAGAAGCATATATAAAAGAGTATTAATGCCCGTTTACAGTCTATAAAAGACATATTGTATCCAGAATTAAGCAAACAAGCCGTTTCTTCTCGCCTGTAGAAGGAAGGTTGAACTGGATGAAGATGTGACAGTAGACAACTGGAAGGCTCGTATAGATATTGATGAATTAGAAGCTACATATCGGGTCGCAGATTTATATACCGGTTCAATCGAAGCGTGATAGTTAATGTGTAAAGAAAGAGTCTTGGAATAAGGCTCTTTTTTTTATTTCAGAAAAATTTTCAAGAAATTTCTGATTTACTTTGACGATTTTTCAAAAGGCGCAATATGTGTAATGAAGACGAAAATAAGACGATTTTGGAGGGAGAAAAAATGAAAATTTACTTTGAGGATGGAAAACTTGTCAATATTAAGCAATTACCGATTGCGCCGGATTATGTGATTGATGCTTCTGATGGAGTAACTGCCTGCATGGATATGCTGGATCGAATTTACTCGACTAATCGAGATGCAGTTGTATATACAAATTCAATTATTGCATTCAGTAACCGGTATGCATGGAATGAAGAGAAGAAAATTTCGGATGTTTATATCAGAGATGGAGAGGGTATGGAATTTACCAATATTGCGCTTCTGACAAATAGACAACTTCGGGAGGGGCATAATCTCGCGAAGTTGTATCTTGGCGGTGAGTTCCGGTAGGAAAGAAAGGGAAAAATCATGGACAAAAGTGGAGTAATTAACGGATAGACTTACGAGGAAACAAACCAGACTGCGAAAACTGCATGATTGTGGGAAAAAATATGTACAGATAGGATGTCCTACGACAGCTTATGGGATTTGTGTAGGCATACAAAAAGGAAATTGATGAATACTATGCGGTCGGAGTCCCAGAAGAGCGCCTGGAAAATGCAGAAAAACAGAGAAAGGAAGAAAAACTTGAGCAAGAATCTAATTTGCATATGAGGGTATAGCAGATTCAAGATCGGTTGTATGTATTATTTTTGAAAGGGGTGATGCCTATTGAGAGTTAATTTTAAAGAGAGTACATAAATAGCAGTTTAAAAAATCATAAAGAATGTGAGGGAAAAAATATATGAGTGGTTTACCATTTGATCCTATTATTATTGCGGTTGTCGCGGTCGTTGTGATCCTTATCGGCATACTTGCCAGCGGGTATGTCAAAGCGCCGGCAGACAAGGCATACATCATTTCCGGACTTAAGAAAGTTCCGAAGGTGTTAATTGGCCGGGCAGGAATTAAGATTCCTTTTCTGGAAAGAAAAGACGAACTTCTGTTAAAGCAGATCGGTATTGATATTAAAACCGGAGGCTATGTTCCAACGAAAGATTTCATCGGTGTTGATATTGATGCGATTGCAAAAATCCGTCTGATTTCCATGCAGGATGTAGGCAAAGAGAAAACCTATACCAGAACAATCGTTGATGAGATTGTTGACGGCAGCAATACAAAAGATGGAGATAAAGAATATTCAACTCATACAGAAACTGTTACAATCAAGATTACAGAAGATATGGCGCGTGCGGCAATGCGGAATTTCCTTAATATGAAAGAATCCAACATTGTTGAAGCTTTACAGGATTCTTTACAGGGAAATATGAGAGAAATCGTTGGTACGCAGACATTGCGTGCTTTGTGCCAGGATCGTAAATCTTTTGGTGATGAGGTTCAGAGCAAAGCGCAGCCGGATATGAATGCCCTCGGTGTATGGATCGAGTCCTGCAATATTCAGCGTATTGAGGACGAACAGGATCTGATCAATGCTCTTGGTATGGATAACATGGCTGCTATCCAGAAGAGTGCAAGCATTGCAAAGGCAGAGGCTGACAAAGACGTTGCGATTGCACAGGCGAAGGCAGCAAGAGAAGCAAATGATGCAAAAGTCGCCGCTGATACGGAAATTGCTGAGAAGCAGAACGAGCTTGCAATCAAAAAGGCAGAATTACAGCAGCTCTCTGACACAAAGAAGGCGATTGCGGATGCTGCTTATAAGATTCAGGAACAGGAACAGCGTAAAGCGATTGAGACAGCAAAAGTTAATGCAGATATTGCAGAGCAGGAAAGAACTGTTGAACTTCGCGAGAAGGAAGCACAGGTTGCAGAACAGACACTTAATGCGACGGTAAAGAAGCAGGCGGATGCAGATAAGTACAGCAGACAGCAGGCTGCAGAAGCAAATCTGATTGAAAAATCCCGTCAGGCTGATGCAGAAAAATATCAGCAGGAGAAGGAAGCAGAAATCCAAAAGATTAAGGCAGAGGCCGATAAGGAAGCGAAGAAAAAAGAAGCAGAAGGTATTCTTGCAATCAAGAGATCAGAAGCAGAAGGTATCGCCGCTGTAGGTAAAGCAGAAGCAGAAGCAATCGAAGCAAAAGGTATTGCAGAAGCTCAAGCAATGGAGAAAAAAGCAGAAGCTTATTCAAAGTATAACAAGGCTGCTGTTGCAGAAATGACGATCAAAATGCTTCCAGAGCTTGCAGCCAAAGTTGCTGAGCCGCTTGGACAGATTGACAAAATCACAATCATCGGAGGCGGCGATGGCAGCAATGGTATCGAACAGGTTGCCGGGAATGTTCCTGTTGTTATGGCGAAGGTCTTTGAGAGTGTCAAAGAAGCTACAGGGATAGATCTGACAAGTATTGTTAATGCTGAGTCTTACGATGCGAAGGTTAACCGCAATGTTAATTTAACCGGTATCAAAGATACGGTGGCAATTTCCGGCGGATCAAAGAGTGATACTGACGCAGATAAAACCGAGAATTCCGGCATCGATTCTGATTTATCAGGAGAAAATGCAGAGGTCATCCGTTCTTTGGCAGAAAATGCTAATCAGGAATCAGCTGACAGTAATCTGGACTAACAGAATATGTAATTTAAGACATATACCGGGGTACTTGCGTATTCTGGTATATGTCTTTTTATGCTTTTATGGTGAGAGTTTTATTTTTGATCATGGCGAAACGATACCAAAGAAAGTCCGGTTTGCAGTGTACGAAAAATGCAACCACCGGTGCAGTTTTTACTTCGAAAAGATCGGACTGGATATGGCGTAAGTTTTCAAAAAATCTTTGACGATTTTTCAAAAGGCGCAATATGTATAGTGTAAAGGTCATAAACCGAGCTGCCAGGGTTACCGGCTGGCAGAAAATCCTTTCGAAAAATGTTTACGTTCCGGGAAATCCCCGGAAAGGATAGTGGGTACGCAGCGCAAGTTATTCCGGGTTCGACTCCCGGATATCCTTTTTCAAAATTGCAGGAAAAATGTGGAGGAAAAGAGAATGGATGAACTGATCAAGAAACTTCGGATGTATGCAGACACATACAAAAAAGAACCAGCCGGACGGGAAGTTGAAGGTACCGTGGAATTGCTCGAAAATTCTGCAGATGCTTTGCAGGAAGCAGGGGAGGCTGTTCAAAAATTAAAGCAGAGATTTGTGGATGGAATAGATGTCCATTACCAGGGACATGATGCCGACGATTACATTGAGTGTCCTTTCTGCGGATACGAGGTTGCAGCGATCGACGATTACTGTGAGCTGCGCCCAAATCATTGTCCGAAATGTGGAACAAAGCTGATATACTAGATATAGGAGGCTGGCATGAAAGAATTGAGGAAGTTGTGCATGCACCCATTGTGCGATGCAGAGCCAAAAATGCATACGATTTACGAATATATCGGAAAAGCCGGGACGAAAGGTACGACAGTTTTGTGGTTCCTTGAGATCCCAAAAAAGGAGCCAAAGTGTATGGGATCAGTGAGGAAGACCATGTTTCTCCGTATATGGAAGGCATGGCATTCCGGTATGCAGAATTCAAACCATACATGATTGATGAGATTTACAGCAATGGATTCGTTGTCTGCCACGAGTGTTAGGATAAGACAAAAATGCGTGTCCAATTAACAAGAAGGAATATGCGGTAAGTAATGGAGATATTGTGGATATAAATGCAGAATACCACAAAAGGGCATCAAATCTTGGCATGGAGAAGCAGAGGACTTACCTTCAGTATGAGATCTCCAAGCCAGATGCCATCAGAAAAGATCTTGAGACCGCAAAAAAGAGGCTGGAAAATGCAAAAGAAAGAAATTTTAAAACGTTGGATGAGTGGGAAGAAAAAAATGAAGCTTATACGAAAGTGTTGGAAGATAGCAAAGGATCTTCCTTGTTTTACAATGATATTTCTAACGCCATTTCGGACGGAACAGCACAGTGCCGTATCTGTACCTTCGTTTGGCGGGGTAAATGGAAATATACGGAAAATATTTCCCTTGGAGTGTGCGTCGTGATCAAGCACATGGGGTACACCTACATTTTTGGCACAAGTCCAGACAGCCAGTATTCTCCATGTTTTGCAGTATGGGAAAGCGAAGGAGAACCAGAGCTGGAAGAAGAAAACTACCTTATAGTCAAGTAAGAAAGAAGCCGGGGAATCCCGACTTTTCTGCTGCATTGTGTGTATATTTTAACGCCGCCTGCGGGATTCGAACCCGCGGATAAAGAGTTCAAAGCTCCCTGCGTTAACCTTTTCGCCAAGGCGGAGCACACCCGGAAGGACTCGAACCCTCGTTACCGGTTTTGGAGACCAGTTTCTGTCCATCAGACAGGTGCATAACAGGCGATAATGGAATCGAACCATTGTTTTCTGAGTCAGAATCAGATGTCTTACCATTGAACGAATCGCCCAGTATCCCCAAAGGGACTCGAACCCTTAACCGACAGATTAGAAATCTGTTGCTCTTTCCAATTGAGCTATGGGGATATATAGCGCAGACACCGGGGATCGAACCCGGACAGCGGGTGTGCCGCATGCCACATTAGCAGTGTGGAGGGGTACCATTTACCTTTATATGTCTGCATAAGAGGCATCGGAGGGGATCGAACCCTCGCCTTCCGGGTTGCAGCCGGACGCCTTCGCCGTTTGGCTACGATGCCATATAATTCTTCCCGATAAGAGAAGATGAGCGCTGTGGCAGGGAGTCGAACCCTGATATCCTTTTGGAATGACGGTTTTCAGGACCGTTGCTTTACCAGTTGAGCCACCACAGCAAAAATAAAAGCATACACCTCTCAATCGAAAGATGTATGCTTTGCAATTCCAGGTATTTCCAATATTCTCCCGGAAATTTCCCTACAATGACCACATTTCTTTCAATTTGAGACAATATTTATTTGCACGACAACTACGCCAGATACATGACTGCGACTGACTCATACTTGCCTGTGAATATTGTCTCATTACTGCTGTAATCATTGATTTTCCCTTCCTTTCCTTGGTTTTCTTGAATATTTAGTGTGTCTGGTGGGACTTGAACCCGACGACCCCACGATTAAAAGTCGCGTGCTCTGCCAACTGAGCTACAGACACATAAGCGGATCAGGAGGGAATCGAACCCTCATCTTCCGGTAGACAGCCGGATGTACTAGCCGCTATACTACAGATCCATAAAGCTCCCGTCCGGCTTCGAACCGGAAACCTTCTGATTACAAGTCAGATGCACTACCAGTTGTGCTACAGGAGCAGGAACACTTCCGACGGGTGCTGCCCCGCTATCTCCGCCGTGACAGGGCGGTGACTCTGTTGTTTGTCCTCGGAAGTAAATAAGTGCGCCGGGGAGGACTCGAACCTCCGGTGTTTCTTTGTGGCTGATTTACAGTCAGCTGCTGTCGCCTCTGAGCCACCGACGCATAAGCTGGTCCGGAGGGTCTCGAACCCTCAACGCCCCGGTTAACAGCCGGGTGCTCTACCATTGAGCTACGGATCAGAGCATGTGACGGGTCTCGAACCCGCCCGTCCTGCTTGGAAGGCAGGTGTGCCGCCAACAACACTTCACATGCATGCGGATAAAAGAAGTGCCTGTTTTCTCTTATCCATTCAGTTTTTTTACCGCATCGCTGCGGAGTGGACAGGAGTGGTAACGATCCACCCTGTAAGGATTTTCAGTCCTTCGCTAATCCATCTCAGCTACCTGTCCATGGCTTTTTCTGCAATAAAAAAGCCGCATCAAGAAATTTCCTCTTCTCTCTGCGGTCATCTGCGTTTTGCAATATTTCGGTTTTAAGTGCCTGGTTTAAAATCGAAATCGACCGCGGGAAGGTGTATCATAATAGTTCTGTCCCCATGTTTTCCCGGATTTTGAGCATGAGAAACTAAACATATTGCTGAAATCGCCGTATGTTCTACAATCATTATTAAAATTTTTACTACTCATCATCTTTAACATGGTTTTCTTTTCCTTTCATTTTAATTAATGCTGGATAAACAAAAAGCCCGTCACTTAACTCAAAGCTACACATCCAAATAGCTCTGAGTTAAAAGACAGGCACTTCTTTTATCTCATGCACCTATCATATCATACTGATCGTGAAGTGTCAACAGGAAATTTAAAAAAGGTTATTTTTGGTTATTTTGGTTATTTTTCAAAATAAAACAAAATAAAACAAAATAAAACAAATAAAAATCTCCGCCAAAATAGACGGAGATTTGAAAATTAACAGGTTAATTCGTAGTCGTACAGATCGAGCGGCGTTTTGTTTCCGCTGGACCACTCAAACTCTTCGTTGTCCCAAATGCTGCGGGCGTTGTTCAGATTGATCTCATCCGTCAATACCTTTTCTTCGATATTAATGAACCGTTCCAAAGATTCTTTGAAGCGGTTGATGACTTCCTCGGGATTCTTTGAATGCCAGCTGTATTCGTCGAAAAACCTTCCACTGGCGGTAATTGTTAATTTCTCGCCGTTATCCGACAATCCAGATAGTTCAAGTGTAACCATTCCCTCGGAAATATCGCTATAATATTCGCCTGGTTTGTTGGTATCGTTGATTTTGTTCCCTAGTTCTTCCGCTTTTTCCATCATGCCCCAAATTTCCCCTGGAAGCGTAAGGTAGTCTTCTGGATAGTATTCCACGGTTGGGTTGATTTCCTCTTGCAGGAGATCTTCAACAAAATTGTCTCCTTTAAAAATAGCAAAAGAGTCGACACCTCTTGCGGAAACCTCAACTTTCCCGCATTTGCATGGGAATATTTTAAAAAGTCTTCTATCTCGAGTGTCATAAGCTACTGAAAAAATGCCGCATTCTTTGCATTTAAAATTTCTTTGTGTTTTCATGATTTTTCTCCCTTCATCAATGGTTTTATTTACACTTTTAATATGAAATATTAAAAATATTTCAAAAAATTTCCCGGAAATTTTTGACGAAATTTCAAAAGGCGCAATATATGTAATGAAAGGAGGAGGAAATACAAATTGAAATGTTTGACATGCAAGAAACACTGGTCGCAGGGAGGCCGCTGTTCAGAGAACGTGAGAAACTGCCTGCATTATGAGGAAGAACCAAGAGGAAAAATGGTCCGCACAGAACTGTCTTTTCGTATGGATGCAGAGGCGGAAACTCCGGTGGTCAGATTTGGAGAGAAAATACTGGTTTCCGATGGTTCAAAAGCGGTCGAGATGACTGTGGTCAAGATCAACTGGGTTAATCTTCGGGATATGCTCTGCAATGTATCCGCGGATTATCATGAGAATGAGATGCCGCGATTTGAGAAAGAAAAGAAGTTCAAAGCATTACATGGAAAATAGTTGCATTCCAGTGGAATGCATGGGGTGAAAGAAATAGGCAAATCGCATGACAATTTCTGAAATTAAATTGTTGCGCTCCCGTGGAGGGGGGCGTATGGATTGAAATGTGGAATCCTGTGATTGGCACATACTTGGGTGTAGTGCAGAAAAAGTGACCCATTACAGATCACTTTCGATGAAAATTTGTTTGCGATTTTTCCGATCACCCAATTTGGAATGTCGCTGCGGCATCCAGAATGGATTTCTCCGTTTTCAACAAAAAAGAATGCGGATTCTTCCGTTTTCATGCGGTCTAAAGCTTGCGCAGAAAAATATAAGGAATGGTGGAAGTCGCATCTTTGTGCCTCCTCATATGTATGGACTTCCTCTATTTTCCCATCGATCAGGCTGACACAGCCGGACCAGAACTCTTTTCCTTCGAATATTGCTGCCATGTTTTGCTCCTTTCAAAATACTTTCGTTTACACTTTCAATATGAAATGAAAATATTTCAAAACATTTCCAAAAACTTTTGACGATTTTTTAAATGGCGCAATATGTATCATGTAAAGGTCATAAACCGAGCTGCCAGGGTTATCGGCTGGCAGAAATCTTTTCGATATTTGTTTACACTCCGGGGAAACCCGGAAGGGGTAGTGAGGACGCAGCGTGTGCTGTTTCCGGGTTCGATTCCCGGGTATCCCTTTTGACTGCCACATACGGTCTTCTCAAAATTCAGCCGTCTGCGGCCTGTGGAACTTTCCACTGGACCAAAATAACGATAACCGCCAGAATAACAGCAGCGTGCGTTGGCGTGAGAACTATCGGCGCACAGGGATTACTCCTTTCATATTTATCTATCAAACCTTTCCGTACATCGTATGGAAAGGTTATGGGACAGCAGGTGCATAGACATGAACTATTCCGGGATCGTTTCCCGGATGTTCCATTTTTAAAACATTAAAACAAATCATAGGAGGGAATTGATGATGGAGAAAGAAGTAGTATATGTTGCAGAACTGGATTCCGATGTTGATGATGTCGTTGCGGCACATTACTTATTTAACGAGGGTGTGTTAAAGTGTGTAGTATGCGATCCATATCCAAGAACACCGGAGGGGTTGGCACGAAAGGGAAAGCTGGAAGCGCTTGGCATCGATGTGGTTAAGAAAATGCCACCGGTTGCAAAATATGTGTTTGTTGGCGGCGCTCTTACGGCTGTTGCTGGCTATATCCGGATGCACCATGTCGACTGGCTGGTAATGAACGGAGGCTTTGTTGGAGCAAATATTGCGACCTTTGAACTGGATAAGTTCAAGGGGAAGAACACTGTCCGTACCTTCAATTTCAACTGCGATGTTGTGGCTGCAGATACGGTTTTGAAAACTGATGAGAAGCATATTTCTCATATTGTTCTTGTCGGAAAAAACGTCTGCCATGACGTCCGAAATACGAAAAATGGTCTCTGGAGTGGCGAGAAATACAAGAAATTGTTCGATGAGTACCGGGTTAAGGATGAGAAGCGTCAACACGACTTGCTTGCCTGCCATGAGGGGCTTGCATTTCTGCGGGGAACCAATGCGATCTGTGAGTATGAGATGGTAAGACCATACAACACAGGCTTGAATGGCAAGCTGACGCAGTGGGGTAGCACAAAAACCATGGAAACACCATATCGCGAAGTGCTTGCTGCTGTTGGCTACCAGAATTAAAAGCTGCATCATGTGCGGGGGTGTATGGATTGAAATGTCGGAGTATGGTGTAAGAATCATATATATTCCTACGTTGTGCTCCTCCCGGTTGGTGCATGGGTTGAAATATAGTTCTAAAAATGGTTGGAAGACCTGTTTTTTGGTTACACCCATTGTCAGCTGTAAACCACAGTTAAGGCTTTCGGATGCGGTTAAAGTTTAAAAAGGCAACACCGCCAGATGGCTGTTCCTTTCGCGCCCTGAGATCAAGAAATCATTATGGGGCGGGCACTTACCAAATGAACTTGAAAGAAAGATCTACGTGGAATCCATGATCCACAGGACAAAGGATAATCCCATTGTCCTTTATGACTTTGATGACAGGTTTTACCAGTGCATGTACATGCTCCACTATGCGTGAAGATGGCACAGTCGCTGAAAGACGGTTCTTAAAACTCCCGGCAGAATACGACTCTCTGCAACATAAGATCGATCATATCAAACGTGCACGGCACCATGGTTCCAGACGTGTTTCAAACCTCTGGGCATATGCAGACGACGTCAATAAAGACATTGTTGTAAAAACAGCCCAGTTTGTTACGGATACTGCCGTGCTGCATGTTAACAGCATGCAGTTGCGGTGTTATCACTGTGTCCTCAGTCAGCGAGTCCATACGGGAAAACAGGTATGGAAGCACGCGAATTTAGTCATGTGAGACTTCACGGCCGGCCGCCGAAAGGACGTACACTACAAAAGCCTTTTGCACCTGACTTTTCTGTGGTATACTGAAAATATAAAAGATATTTCAAGGAGAAGGCAGAGAAAATGAGAAAAAGTGTGAAAGATTTTGGAAATTTTGTAAGAAAAGACAATTACCCGGAGCTTCCAGAAGAATTGAAAGAATTTAACTATTTTTTGAGTGATGGCGAGACGGGACATGTGATCATGGCTGTGCCTGAGCACACTTTGAATAAAGCAGAAGAAAATGTGGATGAACTGGATGATTACGAATGTCCAGTTCCAGTGGCATATGTTCTTAAGAATGGCTATCGGCTGTATAAGAACCATGTAATATGCCAGGTTCCGTACGATGAGAAACTGGGGATGCGTATTCCGGAAGAATATTACGAACCGTCGATTATTTCTACAGATGCCGGGGAAGCAGAGAATCCGGTGTCCGGAGAGTTCCCTTATGAGAAAAGGAAATGCTATCCAGAATTTGCAAACCATGCAGAAGCTGTAGTTGCGGATATCGTTAAGGATTACGTGCAGATCCGCGTATTTTTTAAAAATCCTACAGAAAACGAGATTGCACAGTTTTCTCCGGATGCCAGAATGAAAATTCGTTTTACGGAGATGGATGGAACCTGTCTGTTTACCGTTAAAGCTGGTGATTTGTCATGGATGGATGCACCATACCATGCAAAACTTGCAAAAGATTTGTCTGGATTCGACTTTACAGGTGAAAGTGAGATTCCGTTATATCTCCTCCTGATCGACTCATCGAATGGTGAGGTCAAAGCGGTTCGAAATGTCCAGTTGTCAGAAGAGTTTTCCAGCAAATTGAGAAATCTGGTGGATCGTCAGGTAAACTCTGATTTTGATAAAAAGAAATATGCGGATATATTGTCCAACATTTATCTCCTTTTTTCATCGGATGAGCTGGCGGATGCCAGCACCATTAAGTGTCAGTGGTAGGTAAGAAGATATACTTTACTGTTGCGCCCCATTGGGTGCATGGGTTGAAATCTTTATGACCTTCTGAAAAGTGAGGGCATCTTAGTTGCACCCCCGCAAGGGATGTATGGGTTGAAATTCAATAGAAACAGATGCATTCGAAGGCGTTACAAGTTGCACCCCGCGAGGGGTGTATGGGTTGAAATTGCAGAAAGCTCAGGATTGGAAGGTTGCATCCTATGGGATGCATGGATTGAAACGAACATATTTGTTATTATTTATTATTGAGATCAGAAAGGTCTGCAGTCAGTTAATCTGGCTGCAGATTTTTTTTGCAATTTTTTAAAAATTTTCCAAAATCTTTTGACGATTTTTTAAAAGGCGCAATATACATATTGAAGGGATAAACAGGGGCTTACCGTTTGTTTCTTCAATAAGAGTTTTTCTCTTATATGCCTCCTTAAGTTTCCTGCACTGCATTTACAGCATTTTGGCAGCGCAGGGGGAATCCACAGGACTGCATTTGACGTTGTGTGGCGGCCTGCTCATCCGGTTCAACCCCGGAGGATTCCCTTACCGCTTATTTTTGCGGAGACAAAAATTTTAAAAAATATTCAAAAATTCTTTGACGATTTTTTAAAAGGCGCAATATGTGTATTGAAGGAATAAACAGGGGCTTGCCGCTGTTGATTACCAGAGTTAAAAGTTGTGCCCCTATGGGGTGCATGGGTAATAAGAGAAAGGAATGGAAAAAGAAAAAATGGGAGTGAAACTAAAAGTCTGGGGAGATTACGCATTGTTCACCAGACCAGAACTGAAAACTGAACGGTATACATACGATGTGATGACACCGTCGGCGGCTAGAGGAATTCTGGAATCTATCTACTGGCATCCGGGACTTCGGTGGTATGTAGACAAGATTCATGTATTAAATCCGATTGCCACTACGAGCGTGAGAAGAAATGAACTTCTCAGTAAGATACCAAAGTTAAATATGCTGCAGGCATACAACGACGGGGATGTGAAACTGTATAACTCGTCAAGAGACGATATTATCCAGAGGGCATCTGTTATTCTCCGGGATGTCTGCTATGTGATTGAGGCGCATTTTGAAATGACAGGGAAAGCGAGCCCAACAGACAGCCCGGCAAAGTTTATAAGTATCTTTAACAACAGGGCGAGAAAAGGGGCATGTTATTCGATGCCGTATTTTGGTGTAAGGGAATTCCCGGCACACTTTGAACTCTGCGAAGGAGATGAAAAGATCCCATCCTACTATGAAGGACTTCCGGATAAAGATCTCGGGCTGATGCTTTATGATCTGGATTACTCCTGCGGTAGAGATATCCAGCCAATGTATTATCATGCGATTATGAAAAACGGCGTTATTGACGTTGGGAACAGTGAGGTGCTTCGATGATCCTTCAGTCACTTGTGAAATTATATGAAACACTTGCGGATCAGGGAAAAGTGTCCCGTCCTGGCTGGTGTAATGCAAAGGTATCCTATGCGGTGGTTTTAAACCATGATGGGACGATTAAAGATATTGTTTCCGTGAAACAGAAAGTGAAGAGAGGAAAGAAGACTGTTGAAATTCCAATAATTATGCAGGTTCCAGAGATGGTCACCCGCGCTAACAACATTGCCTCCAGCTTTCTCTGCGAAAATGCAAAGTATCTCTTTGGGATTGACGAAAAGATGAGTTTGCGTACACTGGAATGTTTTAAGGCGGCAAAGAAAAAACATCTTGATATTCTTGATGTTGTGGATTCACCTGTAGCACAGACGGTATGTAACTTTTTCCGTTCATGGGATCCGGAACAGGCGTTGGATCAACCGGCTGTTGCAAAACTTGCAGAAGAGTTTTATAAAGGCGGAAACCTCGTTTTTGAAGTAGATGGGGAATATGTGCATGATGATGAAGAAGTCCGCAGGGCATGGATGGATTACAGCAGTGTACCATATGAAATGGTAACTGGAAGATGCCTTATTACTGGAGAGGAAGCGGAGATTGCCCGCACGCACGGGAAAATCAAAGGAGTTCCGGGAGCACAGTCATCTGGCGCGTCGCTTGTATCATTTAACGGAGCATCCCTTGAGTCTTATGAAAAAACACAGAGCTACAACGCGCCGATTAGCACCTATGCGGCGTATGCATATGTGACCGCGCTGAATTACTTGCTTTCTACGGACGGGTATCACAGCAAGGTAGGAGATTCCATGGTGGTTTTCTGGACAGATTCCGGGGATGTGGATGATGTGAGCAGACTGCGGAAGATGATGGGAAGCATCAATGAAAAGGATCACACCCCTACAGATACGGATGAAAAACTGTACGTCCTCTGCCTTGCACCAAATGCCGGGCGAATTGCAGTCCGGTTCTTCTATGAGGATGCGATCGGGGTAATCTGGGAAAACCTGTCCGAACATGCCAGTCGGATGAAGATTGTAAAACCAGTATTTGAGGATCAAGAATTTATCAATATCTGGCAGATGCTCATGGAGACAGTCAACCAGAATCTTACAGATAAAACACCTGTCCCGCATATGTCAGCAATGACGTTACAGTCAGTCATTTCGGATACACCGTATCCGCAGAGTCTGTATGCAGGTGTGTTATCTCGTATCCGCGCGGAGCACAAAGGTGTTACTTACAGAAAAGCATCGATTATTAAAGCTTTTTTAATAAAGAACTACAAATGGGAGGAAGGAAAAAATATGGAAGCATTAAATGAAGGCTGTAAGGATCGGGCATATATCCTTGGAAGACTGTTTGCGGTTATGGAAAAGGCACAGAAAGAAGCAGTTGGCAATATCAACCAGACAATTTGTGATAAGTTTTACAATTCCGCGTGCACAACACCAAGATCGATCTTTCCAGTACTGATCAGGCTATCTAACAGTCATTTAAGTAAGTTGAAACGGACAAAACCGGGGAGAGGATATTATTTTACAGCTAAAATGCAGGATTTAATGGATAAAATTCCGGTAACAGATGATGATCCGGGATTCCCGCGGCGTTTCTCATATGAGGATCAGGGTAAGTTTGCACTTGGTTATTATCATCAGATGCGGGCGGAATATACAAGCAGTAAGTTAAAAGATAATGATTCAGAAGGTGATCAGACAAATGCAGAGAATATGGAGGAAAACTAAGATGAGCACACCAATTAAGAACAGATATGATTTCGTAGTATTATTCGACGTAGAGAATGGAAATCCGAACGGTGATCCGGATGCCGGAAATATGCCGAGAGTTGATCCAGAGACTGGCATCGGGCTTGTGACAGATGCCTGCATAAAGCGCAAGATCCGTAATTATGTGGAAACTGTAAAAGAAGATGCAGCCGGGTTCAAGATCTATATTAAAGAGGGGGTCCCGCTGAACCGGAGTGACCTTAAGGCAGTCGAAAGTCTTGGTATTGACGTCGGTGACGACAAAAATGCACTTGAAGATGTAAAGAAGCTGAAAAAGACAGATGAAGATGTGGATCTTAAGCTCCGTGACTATATGTGTAGTAATTTCTATGATATCCGTACATTTGGTGCTGTCTTGACTACCTTTACAAAGGCGGCATTAAACTGTGGGCAGGTACGTGGCCCGGTACAGATTGGTTTTGCAAAAAGTATTGATCCTGTTTTCAGCCAGGATATTACTGTAACCAGAGTTGCAATCACAACGGAAAAGGATGCGGAAAAGAAAAATACAGAAATGGGAAGAAAGAGTATTATTCCTTATGGACTTTACCGTGTGGAGGGATATATTTCTGCTAATCTTGCCCGTAAGACCACCGGCTTTTCTGAAGACGATCTGGAACTGCTTTGGGAAGCAATCATTAACATGTTTGAGAATGACCATTCCGCAGCACGCGGGAAGATGGCAGTGCGTGAGCTCATCGTATTCAAGCATAACAGCGAGCTTGGCAATTGTCCATCGTACAAACTGTTTGAAACTGTTGATGTTAAGAAGAATGATGGTGTTGAGTTTCCTCGTAAATATTCCGATTATGCAGTGACTATTCATGAGGATGCGATTCCGGATGGCGTGACAATGACTCGCAAAATCTAAAAAGATTTCCAGAGATTACAAGGCAACCCGCGTTTTGCGGGCTGCATCTGCTTGGGTTATGCCGAAATGTAGAATTCCGGTGCGAACTGAAAGCTTACATAGCTTCTCTGGGAGACTCGCACCGGAAATGGAGGTATTAGTGTACAAAAAGAACACAAAACCCAACTGTATAAGGCCGTTTGAGAACAATTAATTAGAGGAATTGTTTATATTTTGGCGATCGGGAGAGTTGTTTCTGTTCACTTTTACAGCTACGCCCCATGGAGGGGCGTATGGATTGAAAATGTATGTAGCTTTCTTTGGATATCTTGCCATAAGGCTACGCCCCATGGAGGGGCGTATGGATTGAAAATACCGCAACAATTAAAGGCAATGAAAATCTTGTACGCTACGCCCCATGGAGGGGCGTATGGATTGAAAATGATTGTTATTGTTTTTTATTCATGGAGAGGAAAGCTACGCCCCATGGAGGGGCGTATGGATTGAAAAGTAAGGTTTCGTCTCGAAGCCTTTATTCTGTTTTGCTGCGCCCCATGGAGGGGCGTATGGATTGAAATACCAAAATCTTTTGACATTCTTATAAATGGTAACAGCTACGTCTTATGGGGTACGTATGGATTGAAATCATAATAATTGTAGAGATCTCAATACAAAATAAAGCTGCGTCTCATGGAATACGTATGGATTGAAATGAAAAGGCGAGTTTGCGAAAGCAGATATTGGAATGTTGCGTCTCGTGGAGTACGTATGGATTGAAATTCCAACTTTAACTACATAACTATCCTGATAAACTTGCTGCACCCCATGGAGAGTGTATGGATTGAAATTTAAAAAATCATGGATAACATCTGCGATAAGACGTTGCACCTCGCTAGGGGTGTATGGGTTGAAATTTCCATAATTGGTAGCCAATTATTATCATTAGGTGTTGCACCCCATAGAGGGTGTATGGATTGAAATTATATAAAAATGATGAATATGTAAAAAAAATAAAAGAGTTACGCTCCATGGAGTGCGTATGGCTTGAAACCTCTTATTTTTTTAAAGATATCACAATTACGCCCAAAGTGGGCTTACGTAAATTTAAAGGAGAAAAGTACATGTCAAAAACAAAAGGAATATCAAAAAAGAAAGATATATTAAAGGTATTTTGGAATGAGTGTGCAGTATTTAAGGTAGTTGTTTGTATTCTTGCGTATGTGATACTCGGCTTTATCAATATACCAATTAACAGGTGGCTTACATTTCATGTACCTAAATGGTCAGATGGGAAACTACATGATATAACAGGATCATTTTTTGTTCTTCCTATCCTTGAAGTATTAGCGGTCACTTTAATTTATCTTATCGCTAATGGATGCTTTTATTTCATCAGCAAGATGATCGCGTACAGGAATTACTGTTACATTCCGCTTACGGAAGATGAAATTAAAGGAAAGAAATTTAAGAATGCAAATGAGTATTTTTCCTATGTCCTCAATGTCCTTTCCTATGGTTTTAAGAATGAAAAAGAAAATCTCCAGGTTAGTGATGATGATCTTCGAGAAATGCTTATAACTTGTCTGATTGTATTCCCTGATAATGGGACAATATTTCAGATAAAACCAGAAACTGCGTGGAATGTTTCAGACGACATCCTTTTCTCCGAAGCCGTTGAATTGAATTGCGGAAAAGCAGAAATAATTGATAAGCATGTTGTATTGTCTGGTGATAATAGAAACGGCAAAAGAGAAGAATATACAGTGTGAAAGTTGATAGGTCCTCATTCGAATTTTTTATCAAATTATGGAGGAATGGCAATGGAAACAATAAGAGATTACGAAGCAATGGTATACGTACTTGAACATAACCGGAAAAGTGCCGGAACAGGTGAAAATATCAGTTGGAAGAAAATATCATATGAAAAGTTAAGTAAAGAGATGAAAAGCTATACCGGACGGATTAAGCGTATGCTTGGAGAACTTATATTAAACGGACGGATAGAGATTAAAACAGAACGTCCTTTTGTTTACCGTGTTCTTATTAAATCCGTGTTTACAGAAGAAGAATTTAAGGAATACCAGGATACCTGTCTTCTTGGAAAATTCCATGACTCATTATCAAAATTAACTGATACTGTGGAAACTGCTTCCGAAACAATACAAGCTGTTTGGCGTCCAAGTGAAGCTATGCAGAAACGCCAGACGGGTGCGGGGAATACGTTTGTGTATAGCAAAGGGAATTCTTTAAGCGTGCATGAGAGTTTTGAACGGTCAAAACAGAACCGGGAATACCGGCCGGCAGGAGAAAAGGCAGGAAAGAGAAAAGCTGTAACGATATGGTAATTAAAAAGTAGGAAGGAAGTGAAGCGGAATGTATGGTCTTATTATTAAGAAAAAATGGTTGGATTTAATCATGAGCGGGCAGAAGACTCTGGAGATCCGCGGAAGCAGGACTTCCCATGCAGGAGAAGAGATTGCGCTTCTCGAAAGCGGATCACAGAAGATCCGTGGTTTTTGTACGATTAAAGAAGTAACGGCCTTGGATAAAGGAAAATGGGAAGCACACAGGGATCGCCATTGCGTGGATGTGCCGTGGGAAAATCTTATTAAACGATATAAGACGCCATATGCGTGGCACTTATCTTCAATCACACCAACGGAGGAACTTACATATGAGCATCCAAAGGGTGCCGTGATCTGGGTTAACCTGGATCATGTTCCTGTATTTAAAAAAATGAACAATAAAGGAAGAAATTGTCATGAACAAATCAAGGGAACCAGCTTGCACAAATATTTCATCTCGGGAGGGTTCTATGGAAAATATCATAACTTATAAAACGACAAACTTATTTTCAACACCAGATCTGGTTTCTCTTTTCACATCTGTTGGATGGGTTAATGAAAGTGCAGAATATCCTAATCGATTGGAAAATGCAATGTATCATTCAGATATTGTTTTTAGCGCATGGGACGGAGATAAGCTTGTTGGTTTATTAAGTACCATAAGTGATACAATGCATGTTTATATAACATATCTTCTAGTCGATCCATCTTATCAAAATAGAAAGATAGGTACTAAATTGTTAAATATGTTTGAAAAACATTATGTTAATTACAAAAAAGAACTTAAAACGGAGAAAGCATCAGATTATTATAAACGCTTTGGGTGGCATTCGGATTCTGTGGGGATGGTTAAGAATGATCTTCCCCCTTTATGATTATTGATTCTTAACAAATGCACCAATTGCGAAGTAGAAGGAGACGCAAATGTCATATATGAGTGAGTGGATTTATTCCGAAGAAGAATTACGGGAAGCTGTTAAGGAAGATCGGGATCGTATTCGGGAAGAAATCAGGCAAGCCATTGAGAATGGCGTCATCAAAATAGAAACCGGTTCAGAAAAGTTATTTGAAATATTAGAGTGAGGGAAATATTTTATGGGAAGTAAATGAGAGGCTGGTGAAGATTTATGAAAATCGTACCTTTGTTTTTACTGATAAGTGGGTTAATTTTATTAACCATTTGCATAATCTTACTCGTGCAGATTGTAACTTATAAATTGAGAACTAGAAAAAGTAGTTTACCTATCTGCATATGCTTTATGATTTTAGCAGTTGCTGATATTGTAACAGGGATTTTCAACACTTGGAGGTTTTAACCATGAATAACGTTGTATTGATAATTATAACTATTGCCGCAACATTTGTAATTGATAAAGTATTTGACGATGTTCTAAGTCCTGCTGCAAAGTCTATTGTGACATTGTTGACGGTATTGTTTTTTGTTTTTATTTATGCTTTTGGACAGTTTGCAGCTGGTTCTGCAGTTGCCGAACTACATAAACTTGGAGAGCAACTAGATACGGAACAGCAGAGTCAGGCAGTAGAGACAGAAAAACAATCTAATCACAAAAAGCAAACAAGAAAAGAGCAGGAAGAGAAATTACATAAACTTGTTACATCAGGTAAAGCGAAGATTGTAATAGATGGTGAACCGACAAGTGATGAGTTTGATATTGATGGCATTAAATTAAAAGATTATGATATCAAATTTAAGAATGGAAAAGTATATCTGATCAGTTATTGATTGAAAAAGCATGAAAGGTTACAGTTTTGTAACCCTCTATATTTTTAAAAATTTAAGAAAGGAATAATGATCATGGAAAAGTTTACTTTTATCATCGTTTTGCGGTGTTGGTAGAAGTTGCTGAGTCCGCAAAACAGGAAGATGCACCAATTTACAAAGGAGATAAAGAAGTAGACCAATGGGTGCGATTATCTGACGTGGAGAACGCAATCAATAAATACTTACATAAAAATTTTTGAATGAAAAAACTTATGCGAAAGGAAAGATTTAATAAAAGGAGTAATTTATGAGAAAGGTAACTTTATTAGAACTTATTGTCGTATGCGCATTTGCACTGGGATTAGGAATATTCATAATAGGCAGCATGGAAAAATTTTGTTTTAAAGATATGCAGAGAATAGATAAAATATCTGAAATTATTGAAAAAGAAGCAAACGAAAAGGCGAAAACTGTTAAGAAAGCTAAAGCTGAAAACGCCACTTGTTACATTGATGGAATAAAGCAAGACTCAGCTTTTGATCCGGATGGTCTTAATATCTACGATTATGATATTTCATATAAAAATAATCGTTTATATTTTAAAACCATTAAAAAATCGGAATATACATCGTCAATGAATAATGGAAGCGGTTGGTATTTTCCTTTGTATTTTCCGGTTTTTCGATAAGCTTAAGCAATCAAATGGAAATTAAGAAGATTATTGAACTTAAGGTCCTTGCAAAGGTTAACATGCTTCATGAAAACCAGATTGCTATTATTGATGATATGTATCCAAACCTTAAAAAAGCAGAAAGTGAGGGATTCGTTGCTCTTTCACCAATGCAGGTTGTTAATTTGTTTAATGAAATATCTGAATAGAGACCTACTGATACTGCCGAGATTGCACAAGATTACGATTTTCCATTGCAGGATATGTTGAGAGATAATTTGTTGAATTAGAGGTGATTATATTGGATTTATTTGGAAGAGATTTATGGACCCAAGCAGATGAAGATTTTTTAGGTAGAAAGTGTTATTTGTTGCATAGTACGGTTGGAAGGTGATTTTAATGAATAAGTTGGAAAATTTAAAAATGGTGCTGTTTGACTTTGATGATACATTGGCTGTGCATAGTCAAGGACATCGCATAAGCGATCATCTGATGAAATATATGATAAACGTGCATTCTGGAAGTAAAGAATTATGGAATACCTCGAAACCGAATTTACAATTAAAGAAATTCATGGATTATCTCGCCTGTAAGAACATTTCTATGGGATTGATTAGTGGAGTACATGATTGTAAAGCCGCGGAAAGAAAAATCGAATGGGTCAAAGAAAACTATGGGTATTCATTAGAGAATTATTGTGTATCCAGTCAAGAACAGAAGATGATTGAATTATCAACCATTGCAGAGGTTAATGGATTTCATGAAAGCCAGATTGCTCTTGTTGATGACTACTATGAAAATCTCGGAAATGCTGAAAAAATGGGATTTACAACATTTTCTCCTATGGAAATTGTTAATTTGGTTAATTGCTTTCAAAATACAGATTTGGAAAAAATGTTGATCAGCCATGATCCTGGGGGGGGAGAGATAAATTTACGAAATAAATACATATTCTGGGATATAGACGGCACTTTAGCGGCATACAGGTTTAACGGGCATGTTTCAGATCCGGAAGGTACCGATAATGGTATGAGTTTAAAAGAAATCGAGGATGGGGTTTTTCTTAAGAGGAAGCCATCTCATTATATGCAGAGGGTGTTATCTGCATGTGGCGCGAAGCAGAACATTGTGATGGGGCACTGCCAGGTGCAGAAAGAAATGGATGATAAACAGCTCTGGCTGGACAAGTATTATCCAAGCATCACAGAACGTTTACTTGTATCGGAAGACAAATCAAAAGCAGATACCATTTTGCAATACTGTAAGGATCATGATATTAGCTTACAAGATGTAGTATTTGTAGACGATGTGATTCCATTTTTACGTGAAGCAGAGCGAAAAGGAATTGAATCATTTCATATCAGCAGTTTCCTGGATTGGGATTTCGAAAGGTAACATAATGGATTTATGTATTGACTGCAACTTGTTGTATTGAAGAAATCCAGCAATATCGCCCAATCGGAACAATTGAGGAATGTCGAGTGGCGGTGAAGAAACAGAAAATAAAATGACATGATGACGGAAGATATAAAATGAAATAGGAGGTATAAAATTGATAGAAATTAAATCTGATCATGGAAATGTTGATATTTTATCTTTAAAAGGTTCGGATAAACGCATAATTGTGGATTTGGGTGCTGTGGTGCATAAAGTTCTTTTGCTTATTGCTAATCAAGAGAAATCTGCTGATAAAGTTTTTGCAAAATATCGTGCATTGGCAAAAGAGCTTATTCGTTACATCAATATGTCAATAGATAGAATTGATGAATTGAAAAATAAAGACAAAGATGTGGGAGATGAGCTTAATTGATATGGTTTTCGATTATTTGTATACACTTGAGGATGGTGATAATTCCGTTAATGCGCAGCAAGAGTTGCCAGATAATACGGATTCTTTGCCTCATAAATAGGAAGAAAAAGGAGGAAAATCATGGGAATGGATGTAAACATGCTTGCCTGCGTGCGAGCACTTGCAGAAAACAGAATACAGGATGCTTGAGTGTATGAGAAACGCGGCGCATGAGCCACAAGACGAAGGAAATTCACAGGTCGATGTCGCTTTTATCGGCAGAGAACAGAACGACATGGTTGAGTACAAAGATGAAGATGCCAGGAAGCTTGCTGTCCCGACCGCCTACGATCCGGACAAGGTTGTGGAACAGTTAGAGAAAGAAAAGAATCCGCTCTACAGAGAGGATGGGAATCTGATGGGGGAAAGAACAGTGATCGGAATTGACAAGGCAATTGAGATCGTGAAAGGCGGTGGTGTGGATGTCGATTAAACCGGTTTTGTTTAATACCAAGATGGTCAGGGCAATTCTGGAAGGTAGAAAGAGTTGCACCAGAAGAATTGTGAAACCGCAACAGCTCATAGGGATATTACCGGATAAATGCAAAAATGGAGCACCTGAAAAATTCTTGAAAGAAAAGAAACTCATGTTCAAACCATATTGCGATATGACAGATATAGAACTGATAAATACTGCATACAAAGCTCCATATCAGCCGGGCGATATTCTTTATGTCCGGGAAACATGGGAGAGTTTTGAGTGCTGGAATTGCGAGGGAGACGAAAGAGGAAATTGCCCCAAGGCTGATGTCAAAATAGGGAGGGATTGTATGAATCAGTGTAGCAAAAAATCAATGTTTAGATGTAGAAATTGTAATCATATTAATTGCGATATGTATACTAAAATATATGCTATTTTTACGACAGTGGTTAAATGTTTTATTCTGGCGTGTGGTATATCTTTATTACTATTTTTCTTTTATGATAATGAATTAGAACCAACAAAAGACAATATTAAATGTGTAGTTAGCATAATATATACGAATTTATTAACTGCAGTAGTAATTACATATTTATTTAAAAAATTAATCGGTAGTATTAAGGAAGACGTTGTAAATGCAAAGCCGTATGGAAAAGCGCAAATAGGAAATAAAGAAAAAACGTATGAGAATATAAGAGAAATGATTACTGTTCACGAAGCAGGTCATGCAGTAATGTCTTATTTAAAAAATGCAGATACAATTATTGTGAATGCTTCTCTTTGCGAACCAAATGTAGTATCGGGATATGATAGCGTAGTAAATGCAGAAATTGTGAAAAGCATGATACTTATTAAATACGCAGGAGCAATAGCAGAAGAATTAATATTTGGACATTATAGTGCAGGTTCTTTTTTCGGATCTAATTCAGATAATTCAGATTTTAAACGTGCGACGGAATTAATTAAGGGCTACATTACTATGATTAATCCAGAACGGAGCAAAACACTATTAGATGACGAACTGAAAGATCAACTTATAGATATATCAAAAGCTTTTTATCAAGAATGCAAAGAATTACTTAGCTGTAATATAAAATTAGTTGAACATTTATCTAATGTATTGACATACAAAGAAAGATTAACCACAGAAGAAGTACTTGAGATAATAAATGCTTTCAAGGAGAGCAAAGAAAGAAATACTTAAATTTTTATCATTTCAGGATGTCACGATTATAACGAAGCAAACAGAGGAATGGAGATTGGCTTTGGTATTTCTCTTATCCTCGCCCCAATTGTTGTTACGTTGACATATCTGGCTTTTGGAGGTGTGTTGTAATTTCTTGCGGAGCAGAGCAGAGGAGGCTCACCGGGCTCATGACCTGGGTGTCGGAGGTTCGATTCCTTCCTTCGCAATTAATTTTAAAAAAGGGAGGTTATAACATGTTCTAACTGATTAGAAAACATAAACAAGCATTCGTTCAAAAGAAAAATTCGTATGTGAAAAAAGGATGGGAGGAAAAGAAAGAAAATCATGGGAATGGATGTAAACATGCTTGCCTGCGTGCGGGCACTTGCAGAAAACAGAATACAGGATGCGAAGAAATACGCGTTCTGCTGTTGTGCCAATGACAATACGAAGAAAAATGAGAGCCAGGTCAGAAGATACAAAAATCTTCTGCTCAACGGTCCAAACATGATCGAGCTGCCGGCAAATCTCAACGGGCTCCTGCGTATGGAAGATGTGTCCGGCTTTCATGCCGAGCGGTACTACCTTGGGAAAACCCAGTGGGATCTTTTTGAAAAGATTAAGCGTGGTGTGGCGGTCACGCTTAAATTAAGGGAGTATGGGATTCCCTACAAAAACAGCACCCTCATATACGGCGTGCCCGGCACTGGGAAAACGGAGTTTGCCAGATATGTGGCGTATTCCCTGGGTATTCCTTATGCATACATTAATTTTTCCTTCCTGATCGACTCATTCATGGGGAATACATCGAAGAATATCCAGCGTGTGTTTGATTTCTGCAAAGGGCAGAAATGTGTCCTGATGCTTGATGAGATTGACTGTATCGGATTAAAGCGCGGCATAGGAGGAAATGGGGGATCAGATGGGGAAATATCAAGAACGACCATTTCTCTTATGCAGGCATTGGACGATCTGACAGATGGGCAGATCATCATTGCTGCTACGAACCGGTACGACCTGCTTGATCCCGCTTTGTCCAGACGGTTCCAGAACCATGTGGAATTCCGTCCATTCAATTTTGAAGAAAACAGGGAAATGATGGAAAAATTCCTGGCGGCAGTGGACGAGTCTTTGCTGAGTGCTATGGAAATTGTAACGTATGCAAGAGAAAACCATACGCAGGCAGAGGTAACCGGGCATCTCATTGAAGTACTGACGCGCAAGGTATCGCAGGAAGTGGATGTGGAAGCGGCGCTGGAAGCACTAAAAAGTGGGGATGGAAGAACAGATGACCGGGAAAACTTTTCTAACCGGTATTAATGACAATAAGGAGGGAAATCATGGATAATCAGATTAACATTAAATATATGTTCACCGTGATCGGTGGAGGCTGGACGCGTGTATCGAGGGCGTATTTTATTGCTGATGATAGGGTTTATTTTTTAAATAAGTTTTCACCAGATGATTTAAAAATGTTGGAGAATCATTTTGATGATATCACAGCTACACTTGCTTCCGTGAATTTTGATACAACCGGGCTGGATTTTGTGAATCATGGCACGAATGTAGGGTTTGATATGCCGACAATTACCATGTACCGGTATGAGGATGGGAAATACAAAAAATTGTGGTCAGAAGGGGATTATCGAAATTCAGAAGCTGTCGATACAATCCAGAGCATTTTTCAGGATTCCGGCTACCTGGCAAAAGGGGGAAACCCGGTCTGCAAATACCGCTACTTCATGAGTGGGATGTTTTACCCGACTGACGGAAACGAATACGAGATCAATATTCCATCTCCAGTGATACATGACTCTGAAGAAGAAGCTATGGCTGATGGAAACTTTGGTTACCGCTTTATACAGATAGATAGATCGGTTGGACCGGTAATCGTTATATTTGAAAATGAAAATTTCAAAGTCACAACTGATGAAAAAGGTCAGTCCTGTTTAGAACAATGGGTTGAAGGGAAAATCGTCGGTACTTATACGTTTGAACAATTCAAAAAAATGGGCGGATACATTCGAATGCTTAAACCGGAATGCAAAGGGAGAGGTTTCATTGATGGAAATACCGATTTTGTTCCAACGGAGAAAACGTTTGCGGACATATTCCCGGATATTCAGCCGCAAAAGCTTTATTACATTGATAACGAAGCATATTGGATTGGTGAATTAAAGAGAAATAAGGAAGAAACTCCGGATGGAAAGCCGAAGCTGTATACCGGGGATATTAACGAGCTGATCAAGAAGTTCCAAAAGTAATCAGATCCGCAAAGTTGCCTCATGCCGGGGCAGTTTCTTATCGTCAAATACGGATACACAGAGGTTTAAATATGTTGGAAAAATACAGTTATGAATTGTGGAATGGAAATTGTCTGGAATTAATGAAATCTATTCCTGATAAATCAATAGATATGATTTTATGTGATCTGCCATATGGGACAACTAAGTGCAAATGGGATATCGTAATACCATTTAAACCAATGTGGGATCAATATAGTCGTATTGCAAAAGATAATGCTGCAATCGTATTGTTTGGACAGGAGCCATTTTCTTCTTTATTAAGGGTAAGCAATATCAGCGATTACAAGTATGATATTTACTGGGAAAAAGAGCGGTTAACAAATATTAATCAGGTTAAACGGAGAGTTGGGAAAACTGTAGAGACAATATCTGTATTTTATAAAAAACAATGTACATATAATCCTCAAATGGTTAAGCATGAAGGGAAACTAAGGAAAAACAGGGTAAAAAATGGTAAACTCGGAAAACTTACAGATGAAAATGAAAAAAAAGTAATTGAGTATAATGATACTGGGTGGCGTTACCCTACGCAAGTTTGGAAATTCCAAAGAGATTGTCTGACTTCAAATTTGCATCCAACCCAAAAACCATTGCTTTTATGTGAGACACTTGTCAAAACATTTTCCAATGAAGGCGATATTGTCCTGGATAATTGTATGGGGTCTGGAACAGTTGGTGTAGCATGCAAACTTCTAAACCGTAAATTTATTGGTATAGAACTTGAAGAGAACTATTTCAAAATTGCAAAGGAAAGGATTAGCCAAAATTGAGAAAAGGACAGATTAAATTACTGGAAAAAGCAGAAAAAGAAGGATTTACAGAAGAACAGCTGGCTGTATTACGTGGTAATCAGATGTTATACACTTTAGATTATTATTACTTTTTGCTGAAGCGTGGTGTTTCTGCTTCTGTAATTAATGCAATCATCAAAGCTGGTGAAGGATGGGGAATGCATTCGTTTGGATTCCAGTTGATGGAATGTGGTTATTCATTGGAGGATATCCTTACATATATTGAGAAAAGCAAAAAGCTGTTACTTAATCATAATTATTTTTACGAAGAGATCATGACAGGGAAAAGTAAAAATGAAACTGATGTGTCTTTGCGTAAAAGCTATGCAGAAACACTTATACAGATTCCCGAATTATTGAGTTGCCATGATCAATATATTACAAGGGCTGTCGAATTTGCAATCAATTCACGAATTTCAGTGAAAGATTTTATTGAGGAATTTTTCCCAAAGGAAGAGGATAGCTGGAAGGTCTTTAGAAACGGAAATTATAAAGATAGCCAGTATACCGCTTTACTTTCGTTTTGGCGTAACCATATTCCACATTTATCAGACTTGTTATTGCCCAATGACAACAGTTTGTTTTACGAGCAGAAAGAAGTAGCTTTGGAAGATCAGATGAAACTTTTTATGGAAGCATGGAAAGCCCTTAACCATGTAACAGGGAAAGAACATTTCATTAAAATAAAAGACTGCCCCATGTACTACAGGAGTATTGACATTAATAAGTCAGCAGTTAATATTTATCTGGCTTCGTCTTCTTATACAAATATTAACAAAGGCGAATTCCATTTTGATGTACCGGAAGTATCTATGAAACTGGTCATTTTCCATTCCGGTGGATATTACTATAAGGGTTTCAAAGACCGGCTGTTCCCGCTTTCCTTAAAGAAATTAAGTTCCATTTGGAATGATTATGGAAATCTTGGAAAACAGGTGGTTACATTCATCCTTGGACATGCAATGGAAAAATTAAATGCCCTGGTCATGAAGGATATCCTGCGGACATTTGAAAAAGATAATTTTATGCTGCTTCCAATCAGACTTATCGACTGCCGGGATTCGTATAATTACAATCATCTGCTTCAGAAGAGGTGGGTTGCTGCGGATAAGATCAACTGGAGCAGGACAGACGTCAACCTTGCTTACCTCGTAATTAAAAGTCTTCCGTACCTGGGACGTGAAATCGATAAAAAACGATTATTACAGACAAAAGATGCATCCCTGCTTGATGTGGTGGATTCTTCCTTCTGGAAGAGGAGATGGAACAACGAATGTATTTCCACTTTCCTCGGATGCTTTATTGCAGGCGGTATCAGTGATGTGCCTGAAGACGGCGATCTGGATAATGTCAGAACCACAGCGAATGATTACATAAAAATGGCACACGAGATGCACCAAAAGGTTAAGCTTGGGTTCCGTAGCTGGAAGAAACTTAAGGATGCGCATGACAAAATATCAAAGAAATACAAAAATCGACTTCACCGGGTGCATGTTCCAAAGAACAGCAAGTTCAACCATCTGAGGGAACTGCTCCCGGAATCCTATGAATGGATCCGTACAGGCAGCCGTCTCCGCATGGAAGGTATTGAGATGGGGCACTGTGTGAATTCTTACTGGCAATACATAAACCAGGATACCTGTGCCATATATTCCTTTACAGCAGGAGAAAAACGCTACACTGCAGAATTCCGTGTTGGCAGTAACGGGAAATATACGGTCCGGCAGATCCAGTCAAAGTATGACAGGGGATGTCCGGCTTCTGTCCGGAAACAGGTGGGTAAGTTGATTTCCTAATCGGTACCGGAAACAAAACTGCCGTAAGGAAAACATGACATGCGGATTTTTATGTCATCCTTTAAATACGGAATAAGATCGGAGATTCGATAATAAATCATGGGTTTTAAATTTGAAGAAAAAAACGTCAGCTTAAAATGCACTGAGTGCGGTCAGGATTACGAAGATACGCAGATAATTGTGAATGGTGTTCCGAGCTGCAAATTCCACATATGTCCGGAATGTAAAAGAAAAGTAATTGAAAAAGCTTTTGGAAAGATCAACGAAGTTAATAAGAAAGGTGATAGGAAATGAATACATGTTTTTTGATTTTTGGAATTATTTTTATAGTTGCTGGAATACTTCTCGAAATATACGGATTGGGTAGTCATAATAAGAGGCCTATTGCGGTTTGCGAAGGTATTACGCTTGTATTATTAGGTATTGGTATGTTCATAGAACGGAATGAAAAATCGCCTTATGAAATACAGGCAGAACTTGAGTCGGAAGCTATTGAAAACTATGATAACGGTTCAGAAGTTTATATCAATGGCAAGAAAACCGATGACATAGACATTAACGGTATTAATCTTGATAGATACAATATTAAAATCAAGGAAGGAAAAATTTACCTGATTGATAAATAAGCAGCCAAAACACAGTTCCATATTCATGATATAGGACTGTGGTTTTTTTTGTAAGAAAATAAATAAAATTTTAAATTTCCTTTGACGAATTTTGAGATGGATAAATATATATACAGAAGATAAAAATTGCCATACAGGAGACAGAACGCATAGAATTTTCTGCCATCCTTTAAATATCAGAAAATTAAAGGAGAATAATTTCCATGAAAGAAAAATTTTTCCACCAGCTTCTTTCCATGTTTAGGGTAACACCGGAATATCCGGAAACGCTTATCCCGTCCGTAGAGGAAACCGCAAGAATTTTAAAAACAAACCCGGAAATATATAAGAGATTTGAGAATGCCTACCAGACTTCAGATGCTATAGGTATTCCCGGCTATCCCGTAAATGCAAAACAGGCTGCCAGAGAAAAAGAGGGAGTGGATACATCTGCTCCGGATCTTTCCTCTCTTATGAACAGGATCGTTAGAGAGTTGGAAAACGATACTTTTATCTGGCAGTACACGGATGGAACTGTTTCCCCATTTAGTATCAACATTCCGGAAATAACAGAAATACCGGAACCTGTAACGGTGGAAGAGTTAAACATTGTTCCAAGGGAATACCGCCCACAGCTTGCCGGGAATATCGTCTGCAGGGGCTGGAATGACCATGCAGGGCGGCAGGCTGCATACTGGTATAATCTTGCAGTTAGTGAAAAATCAGAAAAGAAAAGGGAAGAAGCTTATTCCATGTTCCGGAAAAGTCTGGATATCCTTAACCCTGATCCTGTTACATACAAAATGATCGGGATGCATGTCAATTCCATGGGTTACTGGCTTCCAAAGATGGTGAATGCCATAAAGGAAGACGGCTTCTTTAAAATTCCAGACACAACAATCATTAAAATCCCGCTTCCTCTGTTACAGCTCACATTTCTGGAATACAGCGACATTAACCGTACAACCCTTGATATCGTTGATGATTACTGCAGGAAGGTTTTTTCGTTGGACGAGACAAAGGAATACTTCATTAAAACCGGAGTTTTTTCATCCAAATATGATTTCAGAAATGCCCGTGTAAGTGGGTCAAAGGAAGTCCGTGAACTTGGCGAATACCTGCTGTATATCCATGGATTTTCAAGGGTTGTTGGTGGTCCAACATCCTATGGTGCTGCCACAACTAACGAGTGGGTGGTTCGTGACTTTATTCCGGACACAGAGAATAACCCAACGATCTACCATGGTCTGCCGCTCCATACGGAATACCGGGTATTTGTGGATTTTAATGCTACGGATCCCTTTGAGCAGGTGCTTGGTGTCAGTCCATATTGGGAACCAAAAACCATGAAAAATCATTTCAAGCCTCTTGCAGAAGGTCGCAGGGGAATGGATCCGGATGCATACCATGACTACTGCACGTATTCCGTTGCCGAGGAAAAACTGATGAAGAGGTACGAAGAAAACAAGGAGAGAGTTCTGGATCATGTTTTGAATATCGTCCGCTGCAATGAACAGATGCACGGACAGTGGTCCATGGATATTATGCAGAATGGAAATGATTTCTGGTTTATCGACATGGCAACAGCAAGTGAATCTGCATTAAAAGAATGTATTCCGAAAGGAAAATTAAAAAAGATGAAAGAAAACTGGATTCCGGAGATCAGATAGGGGGAAACTATGAAAATTATTTATTCTAAATATACATTTGAAGAAGTCCACAATACAAGAAGAAAATGGTTATCTGATGAACCTGGTACTTCGCATGAAAAAATAAAAATTGTATTACGATCCTTTCCATTTTTAGTTTATTTTTTATTTTGTGAGTATATCCTTCTCAAGTATACCCTTCTCATTAACATATTTGATTATTCACAGCCGCTGGCTTATAGAAATGTTATGAGGAAAATAATGAACCTTGATATTTATAAAAACGCAGGGGTTTATACGAAGTTTTCAATCGATATACTATCGTACATATGTTATATGAGCGCTATTGGCATTGCATTATGTCTAATAGCGATACTAATTTGCAAAATATATAAAAATATTGTATGCAGAATTATACCAATCAGTACGCCATGTATAGATAGAAATAAGAAAAATCGATACGGGTATGATAAAACAATTGATATTGAAAAATTACTTGAAAGACAGAAAATGTTAAAAGAATTTATCAGTGATCACAATGCAGTATTTGTTCTAACAGGGAACGTGTTAAAAGTGACAATTTGTGAAGATGGATATTGCGAAGAAAAGTCTTTCCAGTTATCAGAGACAGAAGCAGAAAACATTCGGGAAAATGGGACATTTGATTTTTCTTATCTTGATGAAGAATGGGAAAAAATAATGTCGTACATACGAGGAGAAGAGAAAATATGAACAGTGAAATATTTAGAGTAGGTCAAACCTACAGTTTCATGGGTTACGATTGGACGGCCTGTGAGCTGATCAATAAAGGTAAAACCCTTGTGATTCAGTCCCATGGTGTAACCCATGGGGAATGGCCGGGCTTTGTAATGCCACAGTTTGGCAATGGTAATTACTATGCTGATTCCATTGATGGACAGGATATCAGTGCCTATGACAACAAGATGCAGGCACTCTACGATGCCATCAAGGATGCTGAGGATTCATCCACTTCCTATGGTAAGGGATTGTTTCTTATTAGCAAAGAAAAAGTCGGTTTTACGGAATGGGGTAAATCTGGTTCCGGAAATTACTGGCAGGCTTTGAAAAAAACAGCGGAAAACGCCTGTTCGTTCGGGTCTCCCGACAACTATGCGTGGCTTGGTACCGTCTACGGTAGCGGCGGCGCGTGGTATGTCAACTCGAATGGCGGCGTCTCCTACAACGATCAGAGCGACGACTATGTGGTCGCGCCCGCTTTTAATCTCGACTTATCCAAAGTTGAGGTTGTTGAAAATCAAATTGTCAAAATAAGGTTAGAAAGGTGAAAAATATGAATAGTCAAATTACAAAAAATAACAATGTTTTAGAACTCGGAAAAACATACCAATTTGCCGGTTATAAATGGACAGCCTGTGAACTGATCAATAAAGGTAAAACTCTTGTGATCCAGTCCCATGGTGTAACCCATGGCGCATGGCCGGGATATGTAATGCCGCAGTTCGGCAACGGGAATTTTTATGCAGCAGATATTGATGGCGAGGATATTAGTGCCTACGATGACAAGATGCAGACACTCTACGATGCCATCAAGGAGGCTGAGGATTCATCCGCTTCCTATAGTAAGGGATTGTTTCTTATTAGCAAAGAAAAAGCCGGTTTTACGGAATGGCGTGAACCCGGCTCTGGAAATTACTGGCAGGCTTTGAAAGAGGCTGCGATGAATTATCAGTCGTTCGGGGCTGCCGACGGCATCGCGTCGCTCGGTACTGTCAACGGCAGCAACAACGCGTGGTATGTCTACTCGGATGGCTACGTCTACAACGACGAAAATCAGGACTACGACTTTGTTGTCGCGCCCGCTTTTAATCTCGATTTATCCAAAATAGAGATTGTTGGGGACGAGATTATCATTATGCATAAAGAAAATTTTAAAGATGAAGAAAAATAATATAATGAATTACGTTTTAAATTTATGGCGAAAAATCCACAGGCTTGCCTGTGGGATGAAAGCTACATTTTTCACTTACTTGTTTCAACAGTTGGACACATAAGTGAAACTACAGTGATCAAATACATTGAGGAGCAGAAAATACATGGATGCTGACGAGTACAAAAAACTTCTGAAAAAATTTCATAAA
>OMBQ01000643.1_pt1 | contig 38383 bp, 26 predicted proteins | sample 1674311 | NCBI WGS metagenome assembly OMBQ01 (sample SAMEA103958160, study PRJEB25191) | human gut metagenome | biome: human-associated habitat [ENVO:00009003]; feature: intestine environment [ENVO:2100002]; material: feces | place: Germany | collected 2013/2015 | reverse complement strand
TGGGCGGCAGACGCATCATCTTCCACTCCGGCAGCTGCGGCAAGCAGAGCCGGGAGGCGGCGCTGGAAAAGGCGCTGGATACCATGCGCCGCGCCGTGGCTGCGCTGGACGAGGCTGGCTTTGAGGATATGACCTTGTGCCCGGAGACCATGGGCAAGGTAGGGCAGCTGGGCACGCTGGACGAGGTGCTGGTGCTGTGCGGCGTGGACAGCCGCATCACCCCCTGCATCGACTTCGGCCACCTGAACGCCCGCACGCTGGGCGGCATCCAGACCAAGGCGGACTATGCCGCCATTCTGGACCGCATGGCCGAGGTGCTGGGCGATGACCGCGCCCGGCAGTTCCATGTGCACTTTTCCCGCATTGAATACTCAGCGGGCGGCGAAAAGCGCCACTGGACCTTTGCCGATACCCAGTTCGGCCCGGAGCCCCAGCCCCTGATGGAGCTGCTGGCACAGCGCCAGCTGACGCCGGTGGTCATCTGCGAGAGTGCGGGCACACAGGCCGAGGACGCGCAGACGATGCAGCAAATGTACCGCGCAGCGCGGAATGCGTAAAAGATTTTGTGTTTTTATCGTCTTTTTTGCCCAAACCCCTTGCCAAACAGGGGCAGATTGGGTAAAATAAATAGAGATATGCGTTAAGCATCTGAGATTAAATTTATGGAGGAATTCCTATGATTTCTGCAGGCGAGTTTCGCAATGGCGTGACCTTTGAGCAGGACGGCCAGGTTCTTCAGGTCGTTGAGTTCCAGCACGTCAAGCCCGGCAAGGGCGCTGCCTTTGTCCGCACCAAGACCAAGAACGTCATCACCGGCTCTGTGGTCGAGACCAGCTACAACCCCACCGCTAAGTTCCCGCAGGCTTTCATCGAGCGTAAGGATGTGACTTACAGCTACGAGGATGGCGATCTGTACCACTTCATGGACAACGAGACCTACGATGACATCCCCGTCAACGCAGCCGACGTGCCCGATAACTTCAAGTTCTGCAAGGAGAACGAGCTGTGCAAGCTGCTGAGCTACAAGGGCAAGGTGTTCAGCGTTGAGATCCCCAACTTCATCGAGCTGGAAGTCACCCAGACCGAGCCGGGTGTCAAGGGCAACACTGCTACCAACACCCTGAAGCCCGCTACCGTTGAGACCGGCGCCGAGATCCGTGTGCCCCTGTTCATCAACGAGGGCGATCACATCCGCATCGATACCCGCACCGGCGAGTATATGGAGCGCGTCTGATCATTTGTCGCATACCGGGCAGCGGGCAACCGTTTGCCCGGTTTTTGTATTACAAACAAGGAGGGCATTTCAGATGGAACTGAACAAGAAAGCAGCCTACCTGCAGGGCTTAGTGGACGGTCTGGGCGTGGATGAGAGCACCAAAGAGGGCAAAATCATCAAGGCCATGGCCGCTCTGCTGGGCGAGATGGCCGATGCCATTGCCGCCATGGACGAGGATCTGACCCACGCCTACGACCAGATCAACGATCTGAGCGAGGAGCTGGAGGATCTGGAAGCCGACCTGTACGAGGACGAGGATGCCGAGGACAAGGACGACGACGCAGCCGACGAGGATGAGGATGCGGGAGATGACGACATCGCCAGCGAGCCCTTCTACGAGGTAGCCTGCCCCGCCTGCGGCGAGACTGTCTACGTCAGCGAGGATGATCTGGATGCAGGCGAAGCCAACTGCGCCCACTGTGGTGTGACCTTTGAGGTCGCACTGGAAGGCGACGAGGACGAAGCCAAGGACGCCCCCGTGCAGTACGAAGTGACCTGCCCCGCCTGCGGAAAGACCGCCGTATTTGAGGAGGATGAGCTGCTGGACGGCGCACCCAAGTGCCCCAACTGCGGCGAGCCGCTGGACTTTGAGGTGACCGAGGAGTAAGATTTTCTCTTATTCTTGTGAAAATGGGATCCAGAAAATAGCGCTTTTTGCTGCTGTTTTCCTTTACGACCCCGCTCGTGAAAAGGCAATTTTGGAAAATCCGCAGATTTTCCAAAATTGTAATCAAAAAAGAAATTCCTATGAATATGGCCAAAGCGCACGCGGAGGCCATTCCAAATTGTCCCTGTAAAAACGCAATGCCGGGCAGTCCGCAGACTGTCCGGCATTGTTCATTTTAATTTGATTCAGCGGGTCTCGTTGGCCTTCTGCAGCCAGATGCCGCCAATATCCAGCGCGTTGTACAAGCCGTGCTTGGTGGTCTGGCGCGCTACGCGCTCCTGCGGTGCCTTGGTGGTATCGGTAGAAAGCAGCATCAGGTGTACCTTGTCGGCTACCTGCTGCTCGCCCACCGGGGTGGTGGTCAGGATCTGCAGATACAGCACATAGGGGTCGGTCATGCTGCCGTAATACAGCTCGTTGTCCTTGCGGACGAGGGGCTTGCCTTTATAAGTCAGTTTCGGTGTATATGCCATCGTGAAAGCCTCCCTGTCGTTTGATTCATCTTAGTATAACACATTCTGCCTATGGGATGCAAGCGTTTGCGGCAGTGCTCTGTCAGTTTTGCACCAAAACAGCCCCGTACCGTGCAAAACCGGCAGCACATTTTTGGCAAATGGGGTTTGCTGTTGGGTGCAGTTATGCTATACTATAAATAGAACAGCCCGCATTCCGGGCCGGAAGCGAGGGAACGACAATGGCAGATTATCAGGAATACCGGCGGCGCATCCTGCACCGGCGCTGGCGCAGGGTGTTTATCATCGTCGCCCTTCTGGCGCTTCTGGCGCTGCTGAGCGCCATCGGCATCCTGTGGAAGGTGCTGCACCGGGAGCGCGTGGATACCGCCCTGAGCCAGAACACCATTCTGCGGCAGGTGACCACGGACAACACATGGAACACAGTCAGCTACCCGCTGGCGCGGCAGCTCCGGGTGCAGACGCTGGAGGACAGCACCGAGACCGCGCTGGACTTCCGCATGGCGGCGCTGCCGGCCAGCGCTCCGGTGGAAAAAAGCTGGTTTGCGCAGGTCAGTTTTGTGGGTGACAGCCTGACACAGGGCTTGCAGATCTACGATACCGGTCTGCCCGGGGCGCAGTTCTGCGCTTATAAGGGGGTAGGCCCCAACGCCTTTGTCAACGGCACCAGCTGTAAGCGGGCGGACGGCGTGACAGAGATCCCGCTGGACGCTTTGACCGCCCAGCAGCCCAAGGCCGTCTATGTGCTGCTGGGCAGCAATGTGCTGGGACGGGACACCGATTACACCAGTTTTCTGACCTACTACCGCCTGATGCTGGACATGATCAGTCAGGCGCTGCCGGATGCAAAAATTTATGTGCAGTCCATCACGCCGGTAAGGCCGGAGGTGAGCGCGCAGGAAAACCACGCAGGGCTGAACCGCGACCGCCTGTGCCGCATCAACAACGAGCTGGCCGCCATTGCGCTGGAAAAGGACTGCTATTTCCTCAACCTGTGGGAGGTGCTGGCAGACGAAAACGGCGACCTGATCGAAAGCTACGCCCAGCCGGACGGTTACCACATCAAGCCGGAGGGCTATGCTGCATGGGTGGACTACCTTTGCAGCCACACCATGGAGTAAAAAGAACATAAAAGGCGCTGTCCCTGCGGACAGCGCCTTTTATGTTTATCAGTTTTTTATCAGAACAGGCCGGTGATTTTGCCGTCGGCGTCCACGTCGATGTTCACGGCGGCGGGCTTTTTGGGCAGACCGGGCATGGTCATGATGCTGCCGCAGATGACGACCACAAAGCCTGCACCGGCGGCCAGACGCACCTCGCGCACCTCCATGGTAAAGCCGGTGGGCGCACCGGTCAGCTTGGCGTTGTCGCTGAAGCTGTACTGGGTCTTGGCAATGCAGACGGGCAGGTTGCCGTAGCCCATCTCGGTCAGTTCGGCCAGCGTCTTGCTGGCGGCGGCGCTGTAATTCACGCCGTCGGCGCGGTAGATCTTGGTGGCAATGGCGTTGATCTTGTCCTTCAGGGGCATCTCCAGCGGGTAGGTGTACTGGATGGGACGATCCTCCAGAATCTCAAGCACCTTCTCAGCCAGTGCCTTGCCGCCCTCGCCGCCCTTGGCGAACACCTCGCTTAGCACGCAGGGCACGCCCTGCTCGGCGCAGACCTGCTCCACATAGGCCTGCTCCTCGGCGGTGTCGGTGGGGAAGGCGTTGATGGCAACCACCACCGGCAGACCGAAGCCGTTCTTCAGGTTGTCGATGTGACGGATCAGGTTGGAAGCACCGGCCTTGACAGCTTCGAGGTTGGGCTGGTTCAGATCGGTCTTGGCTACGCCGCCGTGGCTCTTGAGAGCGCGTACGGTAGCCACCAGCACACAGGCAGAGGGGGCAATACCGGCATAGCGGCACTTGATATCCAAGAATTTCTCCGCGCCCAGATCGGCACCAAAGCCTGCCTCGGTGATGGTGTAGTCTGCCAGCGAAAGGCTGAGCTTGGTGGCCAGCACGCTGTTGCAGCCGTGGGCAATGTTGGCAAAGGGGCCGCCGTGGATGATGGCGGGGTTATTCTCCAGCGTCTGCACAAGGTTCGGATCCAGTGCGTCCTTCAGCAGGGCGGTCATGGCACCGGCTGCGCCGATCTCACCGGCAGTCACCGGCTTGCCATCGTAGGTGTAGGCGCATACGATGCGGGACAGCCGCTCCTTCAAATCGGAGATGCTGGTGGCAAGGCAGAAGATTGCCATGACCTCGCTGGCCACGGTGATGTCAAAGCCGTCCTCACGGGGAGTGCCGTTCACCTTGCCGCCCAGACCGTCCACGATGAACCGCAGCTGCCGGTCGTTCATGTCCATGCAGCGCTTCCATGTAATGCGGCGGGGGTCGATGTTCAGCGGGTTGCCCTGCTGGATGCTGTTGTCGATCATAGCGGCCAGCAGGTTGTTGGCGGTGCCAATGGCGTGCAGGTCGCCGGTAAAGTGCAGGTTGATGTCCTCCATGGGAACCACCTGTGCATAGCCGCCGCCGGCAGCGCCGCCCTTTACGCCGAACACGGGGCCAAGGCTGGGCTCGCGCAGGCAGAGCATGGTCTTTTTGCCCAGTGCGTTCATGGCATCGGCCAGACCTACGCTGGTGGTGGTCTTGCCCTCACCGGCAGGGGTGGGGCTGATGGCAGTGACAAGGATCAGCTTGCCCTGTTTTTTGGCGTTGTGGATCAGCCGGTGGTCGATCTTGGCCTTATAGCGGCCATAGGGGATCACACTTTCGTCCTCCAGACCCAGCTGGGCTGCGATCTGGGTAATAGGCTTCATTTTGGCTTCCTGCGCGATCTCGATATCGGTCTTCATACAGACATCCTCCTTGATAGCAAAAAAGGGCAGCTTTGCGCAGCAATTGCGCAAGGCTGCCCAGACGGTCGGCATTGACATCCCATGCACCCCTGCACTGTGGTGCTCCACAAGGTTCCGTCAGCAGGGATGCGGTCTATGCTGTAAAGATAGCACACCACCGGGGTGTTTGTCAAGGAGGTACAGTTACAAAAATCACCCATAAATGCATAAAAATTTTTGCGTTATCCAAGGGTTTGTGCTATACTTATTCTGGGTTATTATGAAAACAACGACAGAAAGCAGGAAATCCATATATGCTGCAAAACCCTCAGTTACATTATCTGGACAACGCGGCCACCACCATCGTAGCGCCGGAGGTGGCGGACGTCATAAACAAGGCCATGCGGGAGCACTGGGCAAACCCTTCCAGCTTATACGGCCCGGGCGCGCGCAGTGAGGAGGCTTTGAATGCCGCCCGCGCCGCCGTAGCGCGCACGCTGGGCTGCAAAAGCCGGGAGCTGTATTTTACCTCCTGCGGCAGCGAGAGCAACAATCTGGCGCTGCTGGGTGCGGTGCAGACCCGCACCTTCGGCAAGGGCATCGTGGTGTCCGGCTTCGAGCACCCCAGTGTGCAGCGCCCGCTGGAGCGGCTGGCAAAGCAGGGCTATGATGTTACCGTGGTAGCCCCCCGGGCAGACGGCACGCTGGACATTGCCGCCATGCTGGAGCGGGTGGACAAAAACACCATCCTTGTAGCCTGCATGATGGTGAACAACGAGATCGGCACCCGCAACGATGTGGAGCGCCTTGCCGCCGAGGTGAAGCGCCGCAACAGCCGCACCATCGTCCATGTGGACGCGGTGCAGGCGTGGATGCGTGTGCCCATCAAGCTGGACAACATTGATACGCTCTCGGTGAGCGGCCACAAAATCCACGCTCCCAAGGGCATTGGCGCGCTTTACCTTTCCGACCGGCTGGTGCAGGCCTTCCAGCCGCCCTATCTGGGCGGCGAGCAGGAGCGGCAGATGCGCCCCGGCACGGAAAACCTGCCCTATGCTATGGGTCTGGCCGCAGCGGCCACCCGCCTGGCAAAGACCATGAAGAGCCGGGACACCGCCATGCGTGCGCTGAACCGGCAGCTGCGGGAGGGGCTGAAAGCCTTCCCGGAGGTGGTCATCAACAGCCCGGAGAACGCTGTGCCCGAGGTGCTGAACTTCAGCGAGATGTGCATCAAGAGCGAGACGATGCTGGCTTTTCTGGCCGAGGAGCAGATCTACGTTTCCTCGGCCAGCGCCTGTGGGCGCGGTCAGCCCAGCCACACGCTGGCAGCCATGGGGCGCGACCCGCTTGCCATTGACACTGCCATCCGGGTGTCCTTCTGTGCCGATAACACCCCGGAGGATGTGGATGCCTTCCTCAACCGCTTCGAGGTCGGCATGAAGCATTTGCAGAAGATCAGAAAGTAAAAACTGAAGCCGCAGAACGGCTGACAGTTTCTCTGAGGACCGTCCGCTGGGGTGGGACCCTGTTGCCCGCAGGGCAATAGGGCGGGCGATGGAATGGCTTGCAACAGCAACGACCGCCGCCAGCGGCGGAAACAGAGAGTTGCTGTTGGGGCAGCGGCCAGCAAGACGCAAGTGCCGCCCAAGGCACGATGCGGATGCTGGGTGCCGCAACCCGAACTCGTGTCCGAAGAGAAAACTGTCAGCCGTTCTATGGGGAGATACAGTTTGCCTGCGCGACCCCAATACGTGAAAGGGTGAATGGAAAATGACCGCAGTCATTTTCCATTCACAGATAAAAATAATTCATCCGCTGAATATGGTCAGAGCGAAAGCGGAGACCATTACAAATCCTACATCAGGAGATGCAACATTTATGAAGGAAATTATTATGGGCTATCAGGGCGAAATGTCCCTGAAAGGCCTCAACCGCAACCAGTTCGAAGCAGCCATGATGAAGATTCTGCGCTACCGCCTTAAGACGGTGGGCAAGTTCAAGGTGTACTGCACCCAGTCCACCTTCTATATGGAGCCCGAGGAAGAGGACGTGGATATGGATCTTGCCTTTGAGCGGGTCAGCAAGGTGTTCGGCCTTGCCGCGCTCAGCCGCGCCGTGGTGTGCGAAAAGGATTTCGATACCATCTGCCAGACCGCCGAGGACTATCTGGGCAGCGCGCTGCACGGCATCCGCACCTTTAAGGTGGAAGCCCGGCGCGCCGATAAGACCTACCCCATGACCAGCCCGGAGCTGATGCGGGAGCTGGGCGCTTACCTGCTGGGCAAGCACAACTACCTGAAGGTGGATGTGCATAACCCGCAGTTCAAGGTCATTGTGGAAATTCGCGATTACGGTGCGTATATTCACGGCCCGAAAATACAGGGTGAGGGCGGTCTGCCCGTGGGCACCAGCGGCCGTGCTCTGAATATGCTCTCCGGCGGTATCGACAGTCCGGTGGCGGCCTATCGTATGGCAAAGCGCGGTCTGGCACTGGATCACATCCATTTTGCGTCCCCTCCGTATACTTCTGAGCGCGCAAAACTGAAGGTAAAGGCTCTGGCACAGCTCATCACCGTGTATACCGGCAGCGCCAACCTGTTTGTGGTGCCCTACACAAAACCCCAGGAATACATCCGGGATAATGCCCCGGATGTGCTGTTCACGGTGCTGATGCGCCGCAGCATGATGCGCATTGCAAACGTGATCGCTAAAAAGCAGGGGTGCGAAGCGCTGGTCACCGGCGAAAGTCTGGCACAGGTGGCAAGCCAGACCGTCAAGGCTTTGCAGTGCACCGATGCCGCACAGGACCTGCCCATCCTGCGCCCGCTCATCGGTATGGACAAGACCGAAATCATCGAGACCTCCCGCCATATCAATACCTTTGAAACCAGCATCCTGCCCTACGAGGACTGCTGCACCATCTTCACCCCGCCGCACCCGAAGATCCGCCCCGAGCTGGAGGAGATCCTTGCCGCCGAAGCCGCCATGCCCGGCCTTGCCGCGCTGGAAGCCGAAGCCGCAGAGCAGACCGAGCGCATCCGGGTGCGCATCACCGATCAGGTAGAATTCGAGGGTTGATTTGTCCATGACAGCAGAGATCATCAGTGTGGGTACCGAGCTGCTGCTCGGCAACATTCTTAACACCAATGCCCAGTACCTCAGCCGGGAGCTGGCCGCGCTGGGCATCACCGTCCGGCGGCAGAGCACCATCGGCGATAACCATGGCCGTCTGGCGGAGTTTGTCAACGAAGCTAAGCAGCGGTGCGACCTGCTGGTGTTCACCGGCGGGCTGGGCCCCACGGCGGACGACCTGACCAAGGAGACAGTGGCCGCCTGCTTTGGCGACACCCTTACCTTTGACCCGGACGAGTGGCAGAAGATCGTGGACTTCTTTACCCGCACCGGGCGCGATACCACCCCCAACAACCGCAAGCAGGCCATGGTGCCGGTGCACGGGCATAAGGTGGTCAACCACCACGGCACCGCGCCGGGCGCATGGTTCGAGCAGGGCGGCCGCTGCGCCGTACTGATGCCCGGTGTTCCCCATGAGATGAAGGCCATGTGGGAGGAAAGTGTGCGCCCGCTGCTGCTGGCGCGGCAGAGCTGTGCCCTGCACAGCCTGACGCTGCGGGTGCTGGGTGGCGAGAGCAATCTGGAATACCGGGTGCGTGCGCTGCTGGAAAACCAGAACCCAACCGCCGCCATCTACTGCAAGACCGGCGAGTGCGAGATCCGCATCACCGCCCGGGCGCAGAATGACGCCGAGGCGCAGACGATGTGCCGCGCCTACGCCAAAAAGTTCTATGATCTGCTGGGCGATGCGGTGTATGATGAGGATGTCGCCGGGTTAGAAGAGACGGTGGTGCACACGCTGCAGGCCAACGGCCTGACCATTGCCACTGCCGAAAGCTGCACCGGCGGCATGATCGCCCAGCGCCTGACCAGTGTGTCCGGCGCAAGCGAGGTGTTTGGCTACGGCTTTGTGACCTACTGGGAGCAGGCCAAGGCGAAGCTTGTCGGGGTAGACCCGGCGGTCATTGCGCAATATAATGTGGTGTCGGCTCCCGTGGCGGCGCAGATGGCGCTGGGCGCGGCAAAAGCCGCCGGTGCGGATATCGCGGTCAGCGTTACCGGTCTGGCGGGCCCCGGCGGCGGCGATGCCGTCCGGCCTGTGGGCACGGTGTATCTGGGCGCTGCCCGGGGAGACAAGGTGTATGTGAAAAAACTGTTCGTCTCCCGCCCGGACCGTGCGCTCATCCGCGCCCGCGCCGCACAGACTGCGCTGGAACTGGCGCTGCGTCTGGCACAGGGCAAGACCCCGGCCGGTACGCAGGTGCTGGCCGAAAGCGCACAGCATGACCCCGCCGCCCTGACCGCCTTGGACGAGACCCTGCGGGCAGAGTGAGAGCGGCCCCTGCGGCCGCAGGGGGGATGCGTCATGACAAAGGAAGAAAACCGCCCGGCAGGCTGCGTGCTGCGGCTGTTCGGTACACCGGAGCAGACCGTGCAAAAGGCTGTGGAAGTCCTGCCGGACACTTGGCAGGGCACGGTGCACTGCCGCACCCGGGGCGCGGAAACACTGGTGGCGCTGCAAAGCAGCACCCCGCAGCAGCTGCACCGGGCGGTACAGCTGCTGCGGACAAGCTTTGCCCCGGCGCTGTACGGGGAAGGAGAGCAGACCCTTGCCGCCGCCGCAGTGCAGGCACTGGAACAGCACCGCAAGCTGCTGGTGTGCAGCGATGCTGCCGCCGGGGCGCTGCTGGAGACCCGGCTGGAAAACCTTCCCGGCGCAGAAAAAGTGTTCGATTTTGGTGCTATGAGCTATGCCAATGCCGCACTCAACGCCCGGCTCAGCCGCAAGCTGCGCAAAGCACCGCAGGCAGAGCCTGCCCGCACACTGGCGCGGGTGCAGGCCATGCAGCGGCTGACCGGTGCCGCGCTGGCGGTGGGCTGTGTGGAGCTGCCCCACAGTCGGCTGTTGCTGGTGGGCGGCAAAAAGGGCTGCTGGCTGCGGTGCGTATCGCCGGACGAGAACCCCGGGCTGTGGCTGCTGGATCTGCTGCGCCGCGCTGCCTGCGGTCTGCCGCAGGCAGGGGGCACAAGCTGGCAGCCCTACGGTAAAGCAGTACCGGATACAGCTCTGATGCCTGCCGCCCTCACGGCTGTACCGCTCGTGCCGCCGCGCCCGAAGCGCCGCAGGTTGGGCAAGGCGCTGGCAGTGCTTTTGCTGCTGGTACTGGCAGCACTGGCTGCGGGCTGGTACTATACCGGCGGCGACCTTGCCGCCCTGCCCCAAAAGCTGCAAAGCCTTGGTGCAGAAAGCCTGCCCCACGCCGGGGCAAGGCTGATATAACAAAAAGTGCCGGAAACGATCAAGGTCGTTTCCGGCACTTTTGCTGTTTACTGGTGATCTGCCAGCCAGCGCAGCGCCATATAGGTGTAGGCTGCTGTGCCGCGGTACAGGATGCTGTCGTCAAAGCGCACTTTGGGGTGGTGCTGGCCGTAGGTGTAGCCCTCCTTGGCGTTGCCTGCGGCTAAGAACATACTCACGGTGGGCACTTCATGGCTGACGAAGGCAAAATCCTCACTGCCGCCGCCGGGCTTGCCGCCGGTGAGCGGGGTCATGTCCATAGCGCCCTTACCCAGCAGCTCGGTCATATAGGTCAGGGCATTGCCTGCCAGCGGGGTGTCTACTACCATGCAGGGGCAGTAATCACTGAACTCCACCTCGGCTGTGCAGCGGTAGGCGGTGGCCACGCCCTGCGCAATTTCGGTCATGCGCTGGTGGATAAGGGCGCTGACCTTCTGCTCCGGGTCTACGGTGCGGATAGTGCCCCACATATCGGCAGTATCCGGGATGACGTTGGAAGCCTTGCCAGCCTCGAACCGGCCGGTGGTGAACACGCCAAAGCCTGCGGGGTCCAGCTCGCGGCTGTTGATCTCCTGCAGGGCAATGTGGATGTGCGCTGCTGCGGTGATGGGGTCGATGCAGGCGTTGGGCATGGAGCCATGCCCGCCCTTGCCGTGCACAACGATGTGGTACTGCTCGCAGCTGGCCATGGTGATGCCGCCGCCCGGCACCAGCACCATACCGGCGGGCAGGGGCATCCCGGCCAGCACATGGAACATGACCGCTGCGTCCACTTTGGGATTTTCCAGCAGGCCGCTGTTTATCATATCCAGCGAGCCCTGAAAGATCTCCTCTGCGGGCTGGAACTCCAGCTTTACCGTGCCCTCGATCTCGTCCTCGTGCTCCTTGAGCAGCTTGGCTGCACCCAGCACCATGGCGGTGTGCATATCGTGGCCGCAGCCGTGCATCTTGCCGGGCAGCTCAGAAGAGAATTCCTCGCCGGATTCCTCCTGCAGGGGCAAAGCGTCCATATCGCCTCGCAGCAGGATCACCTTGCCGGGGCGCTTGCCCCCTGCAAGCGCCACCACGCCGCACTTGCCGCAGTCCTGCGGGGTGTAGCCCATCTCGGTCAGCGCCTTTTTGACCAGTGCCTTGGTCTGGGGCAGGTCAAAGCCCACCTCCGGGTGACGGTGCAGCGTGCGCCGCCACTCCTGCAGCTGGGGCTCCAGCGCCTTGGCGGCTTCCAACAGTTTTTCCGGTGCGATCATTGTAAAATCAACTCCCTCTGAATTTATGCGGAAAACCCTCTCGGCCACGGCAGGGAGGGCTTTGCCTTACAGTTATTCTTCCCCGCCGTTATTGCCATTGGGGTGATACTGGGCGCAGGTGCACTTTTTGAACTTCAGGCCGCTGCCGCAGGGGCAGGGGTCGTTGCGGCCAATCTTGACCACACGCACCGGCTGACCTTTGGGGCTGCCCTTGACGCCGGGCGCGCCGTTGCCGGGCACAAAGCCCTCGCCGGTGGGCTTTGCCACCTGCTCCCGCTTGGGAGCGGAACCGGCGGCGCGCAGTTCAATGGTCAGCAGCATCTTGACGCTGGACTCCCGGATGGAATCCACCATCTGGTCGAACATATCAAAGCCCTCGATGCGGTATTCCACCACCGGGTCCTTCTGGCCGTAGCCGCGCAGCGCGATGCCCTGCCGCAGCTGGTCCATGTTGTCGATGTGGTCCATCCACTGGCGGTCTACGCACTTGAGCAGGCAGATGCGCTCCAGTTCGCGCATGACGGGTGCACCGTAGCGCACCTCCTTAGCCTGCAGGATCTGCATTCCGCGGTCGTACAGCATATCGGCAATGCCCTGCTGGGAGAGATTGTCAAAGTCCGCCACAGTGTAGTGGAAGTCGGCATCGGTGGTCAGCCAGCCCTGATAGTGGCGGCGCAGGGCACCAAAGTCCCACTCGTCCTTCACATCTCCGGCCAGGAACTGCTTGCAGCTGGAATCAATGTTCTCCCGCAGCATCTTGTGCATCTCGGTGCTGATGTCCTCACCGTCCAGCACCTTGCGGCGCTGCCCGTAGATGATCTCGCGCTGCTGGTTCATCACGTCGTCGTACTTCAGCACGTTCTTACGGATCTCGAAGTTGCGGCCCTCCAGCTTTTTCTGGGCGCTTTCCAGCGTATTGGTGATCATGCGGTTCTCGATGGGGGTGTCCTCGTCAATCTTCAGAGTGTTCATCAGGCCGGACACCCGGTCGCCGCCGAACAGGCGCATCAGGTCGTCCTCAAGGCTCAGGTAGAAGCGGGAAGCGCCCGGGTCGCCCTGACGGCCGGCACGGCCGCGCAGCTGGTTGTCGATACGGCGGCTCTCGTGGCGCTCGGTACCAATGATGAACAGACCGCCTGCGGCGCGCACCTCGTCGGCTTCGGCGTCGATGGCGGGCTTGTACTGGGCGTACAGCTGGTCAAAACGCTGGCGTGCCGCCAGAATGTTGGCATCGGTGGTCTCGCCGTGGCCGTTGGCTTCGGTCAGCAGCAGCTCCACAGCTGCCGGGTCGGCATCCTGCGGGGTCTCGGGGTTGAGCAGATTCTCGCAGAAGTGCTCCTTGCGCATCTGGGCTTTCGCCATGAACTCGGCGTTGCCGCCCAGCATGATATCGGTACCACGGCCTGCCATGTTGGTGGCGATGGTGATGGCACCCTTTTTACCGGCCTGCGCTACGATCTCGGCTTCGCGCTCGTGGTTCTTGGCGTTCAGCACGTTGAAATCCCGGGTGTGGCGCTGTAACATTTTGGCGAGCGTCTCACTCTTTTCCACGCTGACGGTACCCACCAGCACGGGCTGGCCGTTCTTGTGGCACTCCATCACCTGCTCGATGACGGCGCGGTACTTGCCCTCCACGGTCTTGTAGATGGCGTCCGGGTAGTCCTTGCGCTGCACCGGGCGATTGGTGGGCACGCTGACGATGTTCAGGCCGTAGATCTCGGTGAACTCGGTGGCTTCGGTGCGGGCAGTACCGGTCATACCGGACAGCTTTTTGTACATACGGAAGTAGTTCTGGAAGGTGATGGTGGCCAGCGTCTTGCTCTCGGCGGCGATCTTCACGCCCTCCTTGGCTTCGATGGCCTGATGCAGACCCTCGTTGTACCGGCGGCCGATCATCAGACGACCGGTGAACTCGTCCACGATGATGACCTGACCGTCCTTGACCACATAGTCAATGTCCCGCTGCATCACGCCGTAGGCCTTGATGGCCTGATCAATGTGGTGGGCAAGGGTCATGTTCTCGGCGGCGGCAAGGTTCTCTACCTTAAAATAGGCTTCAGCCTTTTTGATGCCGGCAGCGGTCAGGGTGCAGGTCTTGTGCTTTTCGTCCACAACGTAATCACCATCGGCCTGTTCATCGGTGGAGACCTTATCTTCCAGCTCCACCACCACGCTCTTGTGCAGGGTGCGCACAAAGCGGTCCACCTGCGTATACAGGCTGGAAGAATCTTCGCCGCGGCCGGAGATGATCAGGGGAGTGCGGGCCTCATCGATCAGGATGGAGTCCACCTCGTCCACGATGGCGTAGGCGTGGCCGCGCTGCACCATGTTAGCCTTGTAGGTCACCATGTTGTCGCGCAGGTAGTCAAAGCCGAACTCGTTGTTGGTGCCGTAGGTGATATCGGCGTTGTAGGCATCCCGGCGGGCGTCGCCGTCCATGCCCTGCACGATCAGGCCGACGGTCAGCCCCAGCCAGCGGTAGAGCTTGCCCATCCACTCGCTGTCGCGCTTGGCCAGATAGTCGTTGACGGTAACGATGTGCACCCCTTCGCCGGTCAGGGCGTTCAGGTAGGCGGGCAGGGTAGCCACAAGGGTCTTGCCCTCACCGGTCTGCATCTCGGCAATATCGCCGCGGTGCAGGGCAATGCCGCCGGTCACCTGCACGGGGAAATGCTTCATGCCCAGCACGCGCCATGCGGCCTCGCGGCAGACGGCAAAGGCATCCGGCAGGATGTCATCCAGCGTTTTGCCCTCGGCCAGCTGCTGCTTAAAGGCGGCAGTCTGCGCCTGTAAGTCGGCATCGGACATGGCCTGATACTTGGGCTCCAGCGCCAGCACCTGTTTGGTGATGGGATTTACCTTTTTCAGCTCCCGGTCAGAGAAGCTGCCAAAAAGTTTTTCAACAAGGGACATATGTCACACCTCATAAATCTTAAAAATCGGGCTGTGATGCGCCCGGGATCGCGCATAACAATACAAGTATATGATACACCAAAGCGGCAGACACGTCAAACCTGCAAGGCTATTTTAGCCCGTTTTTACATGAACTTTCTGTAAAAAGATGCTGCAGGCCGTTCACAGTTCCCCGATACCCCGGCAGCACGCTTTATTTTCGCCCTATCGCTTTTGGGGGAATCGTGGTAGAATAGGGCTATCATTGATAGGGAGGGCTGTACTTATGCTCAAACGGCTGCGCACCGCGCACCCCATTCTTTATTGTATCCTGTCCGAGGTGCTGTTCCTTGGCAGCATGGTCGTGTTCAGCCTGCTGGCTACCATCGTGCTGGCAGCGGCAGGCGCGGACTTTGACACCATGGACGGCTATCTGTTTGGCTCTGTGCAGGAAGCTGTCGGGCTGGCGGTGGCACTTTTGCTGCTGACCCGCACCGGCAGGCTGGATCTGCTGCGCCGGCGCGGCTGCGGCTTTCTGAACGGGCTGCTGGTGGGAATGTACCCGCTGTTCTTCATCGGGTACACGGCCTTTGGGACGCTGGCCTTTGGCCGCCCGGACACGCCGCTGCTGCCGCTGCCCCGCATCCTGACCTTTTTGCTGAACATGATCCTTGTGGGCGTGGCCGAGGAGCTGGTGTTCCGGGGCATCATTGCCCAGACCCTGCTGGAGCGCTACGGCACCGCCCGCGCCGGGGTGTGGAAAGCCTGCCTTGTGTCCGGCGTGCTGTTTGGCGCGGCGCACCTGAGCAACCTGCTCGGTTCGGCGCCTTTTGGCGTGCTGATGCAGTGCGTGTTTGCGGCTTCGCTGGGCGTGATGCTGGCCGCCATCTACTTCCGCACCGGTAACCTGTGGGTAACGGTGTTCCTGCACAGCGCCATGGACATTGCCGCCATGCTCATCGGCGGGCTGTACGGCACCACCAGCGTGGCCGAGAGCGTAAGCGGCTACGATGCTTCGCGGCTGCTGTCGGTGGCGGTGTACCTGATCCCCACCCTGTTTCTGCTGCGCAAAAAGAAGCTGCCGGAGGTGCAGCTGTACTGGGGCGGAATTGTAAAAAATTAAGGCTTGCGGACAAAAATCTTCTTGCAATCTGCCGGGCAATCTGGTATACTGTATCTGTTACCGTGGTACGGGGCTGGGAGTATGCCCGCTTTTGGGAGAACCGTTTCCCGCCGCTGTGCCATAGGCAGATAAATTACTTGAAAGAGGTACTGTATTATGAATAAGCAGGAAGTTATGGCCAAAGTCGCTCTGACCGAGAAGGACACTGGCTCCCCCGAGGTTCAGGTCGCTCTGCTGACCGCTCACATCAACGAGCTGAACGAGCACCTGAAGAAGAACCCTAACGATCACCACAGCCGCCGCGGTCTGCTGAAGATGGTTGGCCGTCGCCGCAATCTGCTGGCTTATCTCCAGAAGAAGGACATCGAGCGTTACCGTGCTCTGATCGCAACTCTGGGTCTGCGTAAGTAATTTTAACGGAGGGCAGGTACCGCAATGGTACCTGCCCTTTGCTTTATGTATAGCTCCATGTATCCCATGCGCACAAAATAGCGGTGGCAGCGTATTGCAGCAGTAAATCGAACGCCCGTGCCTGCGGGCAGGGACGCTGGATTTATTGCTATAATGCGCACGCCACGGCTTTTTGGATAGAACGATCCGAAAAACAAGGAGGCAGAAACAATGGCAATCGAATTTGGTTCCCGCAAAGAGACCTTTGACAACTTCAAGGTCTACGAAACCATGCTGGCCGGCCGCCCGTTCAAGGTTGAAATGGGCAAGATGTGTGGCCTGTCCAATGCCAGCGCACTGATCCGCTACGGCGAGACCTGCGTGATGTGCAACGTGGTCATGAGCCCCAAGCCCCGCGAGGGCGTGGATTTCTTCCCGCTGAACGTGGAGTACGAGGAAAAGCTCTACGCCGCAGGCCGCATTCCCGGCAGCTTTATGCGCCGTGAGGGCCGCCCCGGCGAGCGCGCCATCCTGACCAGCCGCGTGGTGGACCGCCCCATGCGCCCGCTGTTCCCCAAGGAGATGCGCAACGACGTGTGCATCACCATGACCGTCATGAGCCTTGACCCGGATTGCAGCCCCGAGATCGCTGGTATGATCGGCGCTTCTCTGGTGACCGCCGTGTCCGATATCCCGTGGAACGGCCCCATCGGCGGCGTGCAGGTGGGTCTGGTTGACGGCGAGATCGTGCTGAACCCCACGCAGGAGCAGCGCAAGGTGAGCGACCTTGCCCTGACCGTTGCCGCCACCATGGACAAGATCGTGATGATCGAGGCCGGTGCCAACGAGGTGGACGAGGACACCATGCTGACCGCCATCAAGACCGCACACGTTGAGATCAAGAAGATCATCGAGTTCATCAACAAGATCGTGGCCGAGCGCGGCAAGCCGAAGATCGACTTCCAGGTTGTGGGTCTGGACATGGACGTGTTCCACGCCATCCAGAACAAGTATCTGGACGACTTCAAGGCCGCTATGGACACCGACGACAAGAACGTGCGTGACGCAGCCCTGCTGCCCATCATGGACAAGATCGCCGAGGAATATCCCGAGCTGTCTGCTGCCGATCTGGATCTGGTAAGCTACAAGATGCAGAAGTTCGTGGTGCGCCGCTGGCTGCTGGATGAGGGCAAGCGCGTGGACGGCCGCGGCATCAACGAGATCCGCCCGCTGGCCGCAGAGGTTGGCATCCTGCCCCGCGTGCACGGCTCCGGTATGTTCACCCGTGGCCAGACGCAGGTGCTTACTACCTGCACGCTGGGCGGCACCAAGGACAACCAGCTGATGGACGATCTGACCGACGAGCAGACCAAGCGCTATATCCACCACTATAACTTCCCGCCGTATTCCGTGGGCGAGGCACGCGCACCGCGCAGCCCCGGCCGCCGCGAGATCGGCCACGGTGCACTGGCCGAGCGTGCTCTGGTGCCGGTGCTGCCCTCTCTGGAGGAGTTCCCCTACACCATCCGCTGCGTGTCCGAGGTGCTCAGCTCTAACGGCTCCACCTCTCAGGCTTCCATCTGCGGCTCTACGCTGGCACTGATGGACGCAGGCGTGCCCATCAAGGCTCCGGTTGCGGGCATTTCCTGCGGCCTGATTACCGAGGGCGAGCGCTGGATGACCATGCTGGATATTCAGGGCGTGGAGGACTTCCACGGCGATATGGACTTTAAGGTCGGCGGCACCCGCAAGGGCATCACCGCCATCCAGATGGATATCAAGATCGACGGCCTGACCTACGACATCATTGCCGAGGCCTTCGAGAAGTGCCGCAAGGGTCGGCTGTATATTCTGGACGAGATCATCAAGCCCGTGATCGCCCAGCCCCGTCAGGAGCTGAGCCGCTGGGCACCCAAGATGTTCAGCATGATGATCCCCACCGACAAGATCAAGGACGTCATCGGTAAGGGCGGCAAGGTCATTCAGGACATCTGCGCCACCTGCAACTGCAAGATCGACGTGCAGGAGGACGGCCATGTGTTCGTCTCCGCCGTGGATCAGGAGGATGCAAAGCGCGCCATCTTTACCATCAAGACCATTGTGGAGGACCCCGAGATCGGTGCCATCTACAAGGGCAAGGTGACCCGCCTGATGAACTTTGGTGCCTTTGTGGAGATCGCTCCGGGCAAGGAAGGCCTTGTGCATATCTCCAAGCTGGACACCAAGCGCGTGGAGCGGGTAGAGGACGTGGTTGCCGTGGGCGATGCCATCGTGGTCAAGGTGACCGACATCGACCAGCAGGGCCGCATCAACCTGAGCCGCCGCGACGCCATTCTGGCACTGGAAGCCAAAAAGGCTGCCCAGCAGCAGTAAAACATAATACAAACTGCATAAATCAAGAGCCGCTGTACTTCTTGTACAGCGGCTCTTTTTGCGTGTACCCCCTCAGTCAAACCCTGCGGGTTTGCCAGCTCCCTCGGGGAGGGAGCCTCTGGCGCTGCCGGACACTTTGCGGTTGCGCCGGAAGCTTTGCCGCCATGCCAAAGGCCCCATCTCAGAGGGGGCTGTCGAGCGAACGCGAGACTGGGGGAGTTTTCCCCCAACAAAAAAACTCCCCCTTGCGGGGGAGAGGGCACGGCGCGCCGTGCTGGAAGGGAGTAGGGTTCAGTGTTCCTTTTTGCCCTGACGGTTCAGCACCCAGCCGACGGCAAACAGCAGCACACCGCTGCAGGCCAGCACCGGCACAGGCCAGTTCAGCTGACCAGTCTGGGGCAGAACGGGCTTATCCGGGTTGGAAGGGGAGACCGGGTTATCCGGGTTCTCGGGGCTTACGGGGTTGTCCGGGTTGCCGGGACTTACCGGGTTATCCGGTGTGCCGGGGCTCACCGGCGTATCCGGGGTGTCCGGCTGCTCCGGAAGATCCGGGGTGTCCGGCGGCGTGTCCGGCGTATCCGGGGGAGTGTCAGGGGTGTCTGGGGGCGTTTCGGGGGTGTCCGGCGGGGTCTCCGGCGTATCCGGGATGGTAGCGCCTACCTTGGGGGTGGCGTCCACATCGTAGATCCAGCTGTCGCCATCCGGCAGGGGAATGGACACAAGGAAGGGCTTGATGGCTTCGTAGCCGTGGGAAGCCTCGGTCTGCATGACCAGATACAGCCCCTGCGGCAGCTTGGTAAAGTCGGCATAGCCTTCCTCGTCAACGTTCTGCTGGGCGGCAACGGCGGGCACGGTGGGCAGATACTTTGCCAGCTGGTCAGCCAGCGTGCTGTCGGAAAGATCGCCCAGCGGCACGCCGCAGCCCGTAAAATCGCCGGTATAGGCGTAGGACAGGTTGCCGCCGGTGCGCTTGACGGCGGCAACCTGATACAAGGTCAGCTCGCCGCCGCGCAGGGGCACATCGTTGTGGGTGTCGTACAGACGGACGTGGAGCGAGCCCAGCCGCCCGGACACAAGGCTGGCACTGGTGGCAAACGCCGGCAGGGCGCAGCATACCACAAGGCACACAGCCAGCAGCACAGCTGCCAGACGATGACGCAGATCAATGCTTTTCATGTTCTTCACCTCTTGTTTTCTTGCGTTTGCGTGTGGAAAGCAGCATACCGATCAGCAGGATCAGCAGCATGGGCAGCGCCATGACGGGCGCAACGATGATAGGCTCTATCTTGAGCGCTTCGGCAGTAACACGGATGTGCTTGTACTGATCCGGGGTCTCCACGCGGTGGCCGCGTACCAGCAGGCGGTGGGTGTTGATGCCGTAGGGGGTGCAGGTCATCAGGGTGACGTAATCCTTGCCTTCGGCGATCTTCAGCTCGTCGGTCTCGGTGGGCAGCACGATGGAAATTTTGTCCACCTCGTAGGTGAGCACCCGATCCAGCACGGTGATGGTAAAGGTATCGCCCACTTCCAGCTGGTCAAGGTTGGTAAACAGCTTTGCGCTGGGCAGGCCGCGGTGCGCCGAGATGACCGCGTGGGTGGACGCGCCGCCCACCGGCAGGCTGGTGCCCTCCAAATGGCCTGCGGCGATCTGCAATACGCTGTCGCTGGTGCCGTGGTAGATGGGCAGCTCCACGCCTATTTTGGAGATGGTGATGTAACCCATAATGCCCGTGCCGGTAATATCCAGCGTGTCGGCGTAGCCAGTAAGCTGATCCGGGCGGTAGAGCGCGTACTCGTTGGCGGCTACCTGTGCGTTAAAGGCATCGGCGGCGTCAAAGTATCCGCTGTAATCCGCATCGGTCATGTTGTCCACGTCCTGCGCGTAGCTTGCCACCGCGCGGGACTGGTTGCGCTGGTTGACGTAATCGCTGATGGTGGGGTATAACATCACGGATAGACCCACGAAAAAGACGAGGATCAATATAATGGTGCTTTTGTTCTTTTTCATGGGCTACTCCCTAACGTTATAGTTTCAGGACCAGAGCAGGTGGCTTTACAGCCCCGCTCTGTGCAGGGGAAAAGGAGAGCTTAGTGGTTCTCCATGCGCTTTTTGGTAATGAGCAGGATGGCTGCAGCAACCATCAGGCCGCCGCCGACCACGTAGAAGATGGTGGTGCCGATGCCGCCGGTGCCGGGCAGGGTAGTACCGATATTATTGACGACATCTGTAGTCAGAGTGCCAGCTTTTTTATCAACATTAAAGGTGATTTCGCCAACCTTCTTCTCGCCGCTCAAAGAGGTCAGAACATTATCACGAGTGGAAATAGAATCCCAATCAATTTTATGATCAGCGGTGACAGTAAAGGTGATGGGGCTGATGGTGTTATAGTGGGCGGGGGTTACAGTCTCGGTCAGCGTGTACTCGCCGTCATCCAGACCGGACAGCGTAAACTGAGTCAAGGTAGTGTTAACGTCCATAGTCTTGACAACATCCGTGCCGTTCTTGGTCTTTTTGGTCAGAGTGAACTGTGCACCTTCCAGAGGATCACCAGCCTGATCGATCTTGTTCACAACCACCTTATAGGTAAAGACGATGACGTTATCCCAAGGAGTTTCGCCCTTGCCGTCACCGCGCGGGTTGTTGGAGTACTCCAACTGTGCCTTGTTGACGTTGCCGTGTTCGCCCAGAACAGCGTTCCCGTTCAGCTGAGACTTGTAGGTAACGGTAATGATAGAATTAGCAGTAACACCGGAAACTTTTTTCAAATCATCAAATACGATCTCAAAGGTGCAGCCATCGGCCGGGCTGGTATCGACAGTATAACCAGTAGTAATCTTCGTACCGGTCACTTCATCGCCAACAAAAACTTCCACAGAGTCGGGGTCAAAGGTTAGACCGGCTTCTTCCACATCGTGGAAAGCGTAGTAATACGTCTTATAGGAATCAATGTCCTTGGAAACAGTGCCCTGCAGGCGGAAGGGGATGTCATCGCCGATATCATAGTCGGCAGAATCCTGCCAGCCGGAAATAGCGCCGGTAGTATCGTTGGTGTCCTTCAGCTTTTTGGTAAATTTAGGAACCTCATTGCTCTTCGGCTTGATGGTAATATCGCAAACAACGGAAACGATGTAAGGAGTATAAGTCTCAGAGGAAGGCACAGTACCATCCTGGTCCTTGATCAGGTAGTAACCGCCAACAACATCATTAGCAGTACCGCCATTTGTAATAGTCACTAGAGGAGCGGTGCTCAAATCAATATATTTTTCGATAACGGTAAGCTTATCATTGTCGCTTGTGTAGGAAGCAACCTTGGAAAGTGCGTCCAGAACAGTCTGCTCAACAGCATCACCAGCCGTACCAGTGCCGTTTTTGCCCCACTTGATGTTGGCGAGCATGGACGGTTGGGATGCATCATAATCACCGGTAAAGATCTGGTAGATCTCGTAGGTGTGACCGTTTTTAGGTGCGGTGATCGTGTACCGGGTAACAGCAGCAGTGCTGGTAGAGCTGCTGCCATCTGCAAACGCCGGGATCGCCATGGCGCAAACCATAGCAACTGCCAGCAGCGCAGCCATGAGTTTCTTCATTGCTTTTTTCATGGAAAAAGCCCCTTTCTTTTCTGCCCCTTGCCGCCCCCTGTGTTTTTGTACAGGGGGGGGGTAGGGGTGTGGTTTTGTTCGGACTATCGCGTAAACTTTGTGCTGGGCGGGCGGGGTTTAAGCTCCGGGCGTCCGGCAGGGAAGTGCAGTTTAGTCATCTGCCCTCCCTTCATGTCTGCGCTTGCGGTGGATAAAACTATATGCCAGCGCAGACAGCATCATTGTGCCGCCCACGGCTGTGTACGGGAGTGTACCGGACCCGCCGGTAGAGGGGAGTTCGTAGTTAGCATCCTCGGGCACCTGATTGTAAAGCAGGATGGTGCCGCCGGTGATGCCGGTGTTGTTCAGGTCGTATTTAAACGTACCGGAACAAGCTTTTTCCTTAACGTAGTACTTGTAGGTGATACTGCTGTCAGCGGAATCAGTCAAAGGAAGATTGTTCCAGCTATAGCTCCAGTTGTTGGAACTATCCAAGGTGACGGTGGTATACAGTTCATCATTCGGCTGCAAGTTGCCCCACTGATAGACCTTGCGCCGCAGCTCTACGGTTGCGGTGTAGGTGGAGTTGACCTTGTCCAGAGCAAGCTCTGTCTTGCCGTCCGTATCCAGCCAATGCTTGGCAATCGTAATGCTGTTAGCGGTGTTAGGCACATAGACAGCACTGCTTTCGCCACGGGCAAGGTAAGTTACATTGTGGCTGCCGAGGTCTTTATTATAATCGTTGTCCTTGACCCAATTTCCACCGGTAGCAGCTGTAAACGCGTTGTCGGCGGTTGTGCTGGGATGTGCACCCCACAGCAGGTAGATCGGGCTCTTGCTAAGCGCATAGCCGGTAGGGGCATCCGTCTCTACAATACGGTAGAGCGTATTGCAAAGCAGCTGGGCACTGCTCTCAGTGATGATCTCCAATGTTGCAGAAGAACCCTGCAGACTGAAATTGATCTGACCGGAAGCGTTTGTTGGCAGAGTGCGAACCACGTCAAAGGTCTTTGCTGTTTTATTCCACTTTGCAAGCTCAAAGGTTGCACCGGGAAGTGTGACCAGATAATCGTTGGAATCCACCTTGTTCAGGTCAAACTTGCTGAACCGGACGGTAGCCGAAGAATCGTAATTCACAACCTTGGTATCGACATATTTCGTCTCCAGACCGGAAAGCTCTGCGGCGTTTTTGACCGTTACTTCCGTAGAGGAGGGGTAAGAGATCTGATAGGTGTATTCCAGCACACAAGCCAGTTCATCTGGGACGGTGACGGTCATGGTGTGGTTGGGGCTGTCGTAGGTTACCGTAAACCGGTCATGACCGATCTCATTTGTATGGTCTGCAACAATGTTGCCGGTGGTAGTATCAAGGGTCACACCATACAGATGGATCGAGCTCAGATCCAGTTCAGCAGAAGTGTTGGCAGAGGGGTTAAAGCTAAGCGTATCCTTCAGGGTCAGGGTGTTGCTGGAGGTCAGCAGCTTATCGCCGGTGGGGTTGATAACAACGCTGTAGTTGATCATTTTGGTCGCAAGCTTATTGCCGGTGGCATCGGTGCCTTCATCGACAATAGTGCCGGTCTTATAAAGCTTTTCATAGCTGCGCTTGACGGTGGTCTCCGTTTCTGCCTTGTCGCCGTTCCATTTCGCACTGTTGCGGTATGTGTTTTGCGTACGAAGATCGTCCCAAGAGACATCTTCTGCAACGCTGACCGAGTAGCGGATATAGAAGATTGACGGTTTAGAGGAAATGTTGTAGCCACTCGTGATCGTGAACTTGATCGTGCGATCGGTGTCGGTTGCGCCAATATGAGTTTTTGATACATTAAAGTTTTCGGATGTCGAAATCTTATAGTTCGGAGTGCCGCCGATAGAACTATAAATTTGGTTATCAAGCCAGCTACTATGGGGTACAGAACCATCATCATTGTAAGTGCGTACACCAACCTTGACATCGCTTATGTCAAAGGTAACACCAGCAGGCAGGGTATCGGTGATCTCCAGAGCATCCTTGGTCAGCTCGTCTTTACAAGTAAGCGAGGTGGGGATGGTCAACTCATAGTAGATCTTACCGTTGTTCTTTTGGTAATCCAGCTCACTGATCTTGCTGCCAGCTGCATCAAAATTGTTTTCATTGTAGACCAGCTTTTCAAGCTTTGCTTCCTTGGGCTTTTTATAGGTGTAGCTGGCATCGGTGGTCTTATCACCGGAAGCGGCAGTGTTTACAAACCGCCACGGCTCTTCTATGCCTGCATTACTGATGTCGGCAACGGTATGGTAGTTGCTCAGCTCCATGCTGGTGGCATCCAGCGTTTTGCCATCGGCAAGCTTAGCGGTGATGCTAAACTTGGTCACATGAGCATCATCGTTCGTAACCACAGCATTGTTCTCGTCATAATAGGTGACGGTAAACGTGACATCATGCTCGGACGCATTTGCCATTGTAACGGTCTCGGTGGAGTTGAACAAGGTCAGATGCAGATTATTCTTGATCTCATCCTTCAGTTCGGACAAGACCGCATAATGTGTGTCGTCCTGCTCTGTGCCATTTACCTCGGCATCATGGATCGTATCCGTAAGGGTGATCTTGTTCCAACCGGTGGGGATGGAGACCGAGGTTTTCCAAGTCAGCTTTTTCTTGCCGGTTTCCAAGTCCTCTGCCTTAGACAGGCTCTTGTTAAGATAGGAGCTGCGGTCGGTCACAGTAACATCACCGGAAGCGCCGCTGCCATCAAAATCAGCCGTATTTGTATAGATAGTACCGACTGTGGTGTTGTCAGGAACTTTCGTCTTGATTTCAATCGTGTAGAACGATTCAGTTTCCGGACCATGCGCCAAATCTGTCGGGAAGGTGTAGGTGTAGTTATCTTTCTTGAAATCCGCAGCAGAGACGGGCTTAATGTCGTCGCTATAGTAGCCGCGCTGAATTTTAACTTCACCTACGACCTCCAGTTCGGCAGGCAGAAAATCTTTAAAGGTTTTGCCGCGGAGATCCTCTCCATAGGGGTTGTTGATCTTGACTGTCCAAGTGATGATACGGCTGCTGGCGTCATAATTGCCGCTCTTGGTAAGGCGCGGATTGGTGTTTTTAACCTCCGTGCTCGTGTAACTGTCTTTGCCGTCGAACTCAGCCTTTACCTTATTGATGGCTTTATAGGTGTAATCATCATTAACAGGAATGGTGGCGTGATACCGCAGAACGTATTGCTCACCGGCTTTCAGTTCGGGCAGAGCATCGTATTTGAGCTCAGTGCCTACGGTAAGTTTGCTTTGATAGTCCGTTGTGACATCCTTTTCGGTGCCATCCGCAGCAATCTTTATCAGTTTGATCGTATCTTGCCGATAGGTAGCGTTGCTGGGAAGAGAAGAATTTACGGTATCAAAGAAATCGGTAAGATTTACGGTATCACCGGTGCCGTTTGTGGTTTTTGCAACCACTTCATAGGCGATATCAAGCGTTTTCGCCGTCGAATCGTATTTGATCAGCTCTTTACCGCTTGCATCCTTCTGCACATTCTTGGAAAGAGACAGGTCGGAGATCAGATCCTCTTTTTTGATGGTAACAGAACCGGTCGTACCACCAAAATTGATTTTTTGGTTTTCCATGGAGGAATCAGAGGAAGCAGAAGCCTTAAACTCAAAGTCACCGTCAAAGGCTTTGCCGTCGGCAAATGTTTCGTTGTAAGTAAACGTGACGGTGTCACCAACAATATTGTAGGTGCCAACGACAACGTCTTTACCAGTACTGTCACGCCAAGTGATATTGCCGGAGTCTGAAACACTGTCCAACAGCGTAATACCGTTGGGGAGCTTGTAGGTTGCGACGCGGTTGTCTGCGGTGATTTCATTCTCATTAAAGCTGTAATTCAACTGCACCTTAACGGTCTGACCGGGACGCACGATGCCGTTTGCATCTTTCCAAGAGGTTACAACGCCGCTGCCATCCGTGGAGTTGGGAACCTGAACAGAAACGTTCGTGATATGAGTGCCCATATCAACAGGAGTAGCAGACACGGCAGTTACGGCATAGGTGGAGGGTGCAGCGTACCTTGCAGCGCGGGAACGGGAAGGACGCACCGCAGATGCGGATGCAGTTTCGTATACGGTAGTAACGGAGCAGGAGAACACCGGGTCGGTTTCAATAATATCAGAAGCGGTGTCATCGTCCGAATCGGAATCGCCTTCGCTCAGCTCTATCTGCGCATACGCCACAGAAATAACGTTTTCCACCTCGGTGTTGAACAGTGTTACCTCAGCCACCTTGCCATCCACGTCGCCGGAAATAACGGTCAGCGTGTCGGCATCCTCGTCAACACTGCTCACGATGCCCACGGTCTCCACGGGCAAAGCGTCGGTCACGGTGGTGGTCTGCGGCTCAGCAGCGGGGGATACCACGCTGGGGGCAAGGGTGTCCGCGCCGGACACGGAGGTCACGGTGCTGGGTGCAGCGGTGTCGGCGCTGTCCACCGGCTTTTCGGCGGGCTGCTCCGGCTGCGGGTCAACGGGCTCGGGGGTAAGCACAGTGTCCTGCGTGCCGGAGGTGGCTGCGGTATCCTGTGCGCCGGTGCTGTCGTCAGCACTGGGGGCTGCATCCAGCGCAGAAACGCCGGAGTCCTCAAGCTCTGCGCTGTTTTCAAACTCTGTATCCACGCTGAACAGGCCGTCCAGATCCGGCTCTGCACTGTCGGCGCTGCTGTCCACAGCCACGGTGCGGGTGACGTACTTATTATAAATAACGATGTCGCCGGGCTGAGCGGTGCTGCCGTCCTCTTCCAGCAGCCAGTCCATGCCGCTCATGGAGCTGCGCAGGGCAAGCACGCTGGCCTCCTGCGGGATGGCGCTTTGGGGAATCTCGGCGTACTTCAGGCAGTAGGCAAGGAACATCACGTCCCACTCGCCGTAGGCATTGCCATAGGACTGACCGTAGCGGGAGTAGTAGCGCAGGGTCACGCCGTCCGCCGGGTCGATCTCGAAGTTTTTCTCGCTCTGCTCGTAGCCCAACTGGGTCTTTGCCACGCTGAGCAGATCCTCGTTCCACTCGCCGGTGATCACGGCATCGGCGTTGGCGGCCTGCCACTCCTCGGGGGTCTCAAGGTCGGCAGAGGTATCGCTCAGGCAGCTTACAGTGTGGTGATGCTCCGGCAGGGGGCACACCAGCACTTCCTCGTAGCAGGCATCGGTGTGGTGGTGGTAGATGGGCTCCACAGTGTCCACCACCGGCTCCAGCGCCACAGGCTCTGCCACCGCCATGGCCACAAGCTCGGCGCTCTGGGTGGGCTCTACCACCTGCTCCACAAGCTCGCCCTCTTCCAGGCCGCAGGTCAGCTCGTACTCGGTGGTGTAGCAGCTTTCATCGTGGGTATGCTCAAATTTTTCACAGATCAGGGTGCCGTCCTCGGGGTCGTAGCAGTCATCATCGTGGACGTGCTCTTCCTCCATGCAGGTCAGGGTCTGCACTTCGGTGTAGCAGTCATCGGTGTGCTCGTGGGGCACAAACTCGATCTGCGGCTCCAGCTCCAGCGGCATGATCTCTTCCTCGGCGCTGCTCTGGGCAGCACTGGCGGCGGCAGCTTCGGCAGCGGCAACTTCGTCCGCATTTTCAAGCTGGCCTTCCATGTAGCCGCAGATCAGCACCTTGTCGTAGCAATCCGCCGTGTGGGCGTGCTCCACCTCGCCGCACTGGTACTGCGCGGTCATAGAGATGCCAACGCCGTGCAGCTGCCAGTTGACGAACAGGGTGGTGATCATGGCAAGCGCCAGCACAAATGCGGTGTAGCGCCGCAGCGTGTGCCGGTTTTCGCGGAACTGCTCCTTGTAGGTTTTAAGGATGTCGTTCATAACTTAGAGTACCTCCTCCCGGGCTCAATGGATCAACGAGAAACTGGACAGGGGCCATACCCTTAAAAACACCCTGCCAATGATCTGACTTTTTTCCACGCAGCCTATCACGCTGCTGCGGCTGTCGATGGATGTGGAGCGGTGGTCGCCCAGCACGAAGTAGCGGTTTTCCGGCACCTGATAGGGGAACCGGATGTCGCATTCGCCCACGGTCAGCGCGTCCACATAGGGCTCGTCCAGCACCTCGCCGTTTACCGAGACCACGCCGTTCACGTCCATATCGATCACGTCACCGGGCTGCCCGATGATGCGCTTGAGCAAAAGCTTGTTCTGCCAGTAAAACCCGCATAACTCACCGTTTTCAATGTGGTTGGATTTTACAAGCAGGATAATGTCCTTATCCTTTAATGTAGGGTTCATGCTGTCGCCAGAGACCTGAAGCACCGGTAAAAACAGCGTAGCCAGCAGCACGGCCGCTGCGGCCACCACCACCAATATATAGACCGTACTGCGCAGCACCCGCTGGTAGCGGTTCTGGTACGCAAGACGTTCACGTTCTGCGGCTACTTCCTCGGTGGAGGGGATGGAAGCAAACCGGATATCGCGTTTTTTCATGTTTCCTCCGAAGGCTGGCTGTCGGCGCTGCGGTACTGGTCCAGCAGCGCGTTGGCCTTGCGGTCAAATGTCTGCCAGCGCTGCTGCACCTCCTGCTCGGCCTGCTCTACCATGGCGCTGCATTCCTGCCGGGTCTGCGCCTTCAGGCTGTCGGCGTCTGCCTGTGCCTGCTCCAGAATGCGTTTGGCCTCGCTGCGCGCCTGCGAAAGGGTGTTGGCAGCGGCGGCGTCGGTGTCTGCAAGGTTGGCCTGCACCGAGTGCAGATAGTCATCGGCGGCGGCCTGCGCGGCGGCGAACACGTTGTTCAGCTCCAGCGCAGCCTGCGCGATGGAGCCGGCCTTTTCCAGCCGGAGCTGCCGGTCCTGCAGCTGCGCGGTAAGCGCGGCGTTCTGTGCCTTGAGCTGATCCTCGCTCTGCTTCAATGCATAAATAATCTCTATCAGTTCAGCGCGGTGCATCCGCCGCAGTTCACGATCTGCCATGTATGTCCAAACTCCCAAACTATAAAGTACAAGCCAGCGAAAAGGTTTTCGTAAACTACGAAAATACTTAACAAAAACGGCTTAAAATGCGCTTGCCGCCACAGGATTTGCGGGGTGTAAAGGGTGCGGAAGCGCTCCTTTACAAGCTACCTTGTTTTACCACATCCCATGTAACAACAATATAACAAAACAGACACAAAATCAAGAGATAACGCCGAAAAAATATCGCATTTTTTTGTATTTTGTGTGTATTTTTCCCCAAAAACGACTGCAAGACCCCAAAAACTTAAAAAGTTTGTTCATAATTTTGAGATGTGAAGTTTTGTGCACTACTGTACTGAACTGCTGCGCGCACGAAAAAACGGGAGCCGCACTTTTTCGAAAAAAGCGCGGCTCCCGTATGCAGACTTTGGGGTCAGCCTTTTACTTGCCAAAGCTGGTCAGCAGGCTGTTCAGCGAGACAAAGGACTGGTAGATGACGTTGACGTTGTTGATGATGGAGCTTGCACCGGAGAAGATGCGGGCGATGTAGTTGAACACCTTGCCAACGTCCAGGAAGGACTGGTAGGCGCTGCTTGCACCGCCGTCCAGATAGGTCATCTCCTCAGCGTCAATCACGGCGTAGCTGGCGGGCAGTTTCATGGTAGAAGTAGTCATGGTAAGATCCCTTTCTTCATTGGTATCAATGCGTTTTACAGCGTTGTTCAGAACATGGTGGAGACCAGCAGGGTGGTAAGCAGGGCACCGGCTACCAGTGCGGGCCCTACATACTTCTGCCACTGAATCGCGGCGGACTGGGTGGCGGGCTGCGGCACGGTGGAAGCACCGGCCTTGGCGATCCAGTGCGCGTAGATGGTAGCGTCGGAGGTGAACACGGTGGAGGTGGTCACCTTGCTGCCGCCTACCGGCTCGGTGTACCAGCCGTCAAAGGTGTAGCCCGTCATGGTAGGCTGCTCGGGCGTGCTCTCCAGTTTGCCGGACAGGTTCGTGTAGGTTACCACAGTAGAGCAGATGCCGCCTTGGGCATCCATACCAATGGCGAACACGTTCTGTTCCTTTTTGCTCCCTGAAGTGTTGCCGGCAGCAAACGCAGCCGGCAGCGCACAGCACAGCAGGGTGAACAGGCAGATCCCGACCACCAGCGTTTTCAGGAATTTTTTCATGAGATCCCTCGCTTTCCTTCACAAAGATGGAGACCCTGCCCCACCCGGGCGCAGCCCGGACAGCGGAGAAGTTTCTTCAATCTATATTTATCACATCCAGTGTACCAGAACCGCAACAAAAAATACAGCTTTTGGCTGAAAAAATAATAAAAATTATGAAAAAACGATTTTTACCCTTGCAAGATGAATTTTATGCCCCGATAGACCGTATTTTTTGAAAATCGCATCCTTTAAAACTTGTCTTTCGTAAAAACATGGCAGGAAATGGAAAGCATAAAAACAGCGTCTAAAAGCCCAAAAAACGACAAAAAACGCCGCAAACGCTCTAAGTGCTGCGGGGAAAAGGCTGCAAAAATGCAGTGTCCCTCTTGTGGAACGGCAGAAAATATGCTATACTTAACTACATGATGCGCCATCGCCAAGCGGTAAGGCAGGGGACTTTGACTCCCCCATCGTAGGTTCGACTCCTGCTGGCGCAACCAGAATGCCCCGGCGGCCTTTGCGGCTGCCGGGGCATTTTTGCGTCTGTTCAATAGCGGCGGTGGATCTTTTTAGTGGGTTTGCGGCGGTTCCAGTTGGCACACAGCAGCCACAGCCCGTAGATCAGGGCGGCGATCAGGCTGAGCACCAGCACCACCTTCAGGTACAGGCTGGTGAAGAACTCCTTCACCTTGTCCACCCCGAACAGCAGCGGGTTGCGGGCTACGTCCTGCCCGGCGATCAGCTCCACCACGCCGATGGTCTCGCCTGCCAGCTTCAGCTCCACTGTGCCCACTACATCGCCCTGCTGGATGGGCGCGCAGACGTAGTCCGGCAGGTGGAAGTATTTCTGGGTGACGGTGCCGTCGCTGGTGGAGGGCAGCAGGGTCATCATGCTGTCGTTGGGGTACAGCTGCAAGGTGTCGGTGTCGGAGGAATATTTGACCGGGATCTCCGCAATGGTCAGGTCGGTGTCCAGCGCAGCCTGAATGGAAAAGCTGTCGAATACCCAGTCCATCAGTTTGACCGTCTCAAACAGGGCGGGGCGGCGGTTGGCGTAGCCAAGGATATCGCAGCTGTCGGGGCTTTCCATCACGCAGAAGATATAGGTGGCACCGTCCTTGTTGCCCCATGAAACATAGCTCTGGGTGCCGGTATCGTTTTTAAAGGCAGTCACATTGCACATACCGCCCTGCATGGCGCTGCGGTAGTAGCTGCCGCCGCTGGCTTTGCTCAGCGCGGCATTCTGGCTGACCAGCACCGAGGAGGAGCGGTGCTTCTCCTTGGCGGGCATGGTAAAGCTGGGCGCACCGGACACCTCTACAAAGGCGTCAAAGCTCATCAGGTAGCGCAAAATCAGGTACATATCCACGGCGCAGGTGGTGTTGCCGCTGTCGATGCCGCAGGCGTCCGTCCAACTGCTGGCGGTGGTGCCGATGCGCTGGGACAGGGTGTTCATCTGCGCCACCCAGCCGTCCAGATCGCCGCCGGAAAGGGTGTACGCCACACCCATGGCGGCCTCGTTGGCGTTGCGGGTGAGCATGGCGTACATGGCTTCGCGGTAGGTGAAAGTTTCGTTGGAGCGCATATCTGCGTTATTGGTATTATAAACATAGTCCGAGATGGCAAAGGGCATCTGGAAGGTGTTGTCCAGCTGGTCGGCGTAGTTGGTCAGCAGCACGGCAAGGGTCATATATTTGGTCAGACCGCCGGCAGACACCTGCTTTGTGCTGTCTTTATCGTAGACGATGATGTTGGTATCGGTGTTGACGATATAGGCGCTTGCAGCCTGCACCTGATACACCGGGCTGGGGTCGAACATGGCCCCGGCGGGCAGCACAAGGCAGCTGAGCAGAAATACAAATGAAAGAACCAGTGCAAAAATACGTTTCATGTGGACAATTCCTTTAAAAAGCGATAAAATATACTAAATAAGGCTGCGCGGTGCAGCGCGCCGGAGGATCAATTTTGCAGCAAAAGTGCTGTGTTCTATAATAATAACAGGTTTGCCGGGGTGTTACAAGAGCCTTGCGGTGTTTTACACCGTTCTTTCGCTCCGGCAGGGAGGGCAGGAATGGTATATCTTACAGGGGATACCCACGGCGATATCCAGCGCTTCAAGCAGGGCAAACTGCGCTGGCTGGGCAAAAAGGACACCGTGGTGGTGCTGGGGGATTTTGGCTTTGTATGGGACGGCAGCGCCGCAGAGCGCAAGCGGCTGGACTGGCTGCGCAAACGCCCCTACACGGTGCTGTTTCTGGACGGCAGCCACGAAAACTACGACCTGCTGGCACAGTACCCGGAGACCGAGCTGTTCGGCGGCAGGGTGCAGAGCCTTGGCGGCAACGTGTACCATGTGCGCCGGGGCAGCGTGCTGGAGCTGGAGGGCAAGACCTATCTCTGCTTCGGCGGCGCGGAAAGTCAGGATAAGGACGACCGGGAGCCGGGCGTGAACTGGTGGAAGCAGGAGATGCCCAGTGACGAGGAGTACGACACCTGCCGCCGCAACTTAGAGACAGTAGACTACAAGGTAGATTATGTGCTGACCCACGATGCACCAAGCAGATTTTTGGATTTTACCGCCCTTGCCCTTGGCGAAAGCAATCGTCTGCACCTGTTTCTGGACGAGATTTTGCTCAAGCTGACCTACGAAAAATGGTTTTTCGGCTGCTACCACAAGGATGTGCAGCTTTCCACCAAGAGCCGGTGTGTGTTCTGTGATGTCATCCCTATGGGCGAGCGGCGCACCGGGCTGTTCCACCGATAGGAGGGAATATGCAGGTCACAATAAAACTTGCCACCCGGGAGGGTGCGGCGCACGTCAGCGGCATTCTGGCGGGTTTTACCCTGCTGGCAAAGCGCGGGGAGCTGACTTTGCGGGTGCAGGACGAGCGGCAGGGCAGTCCCATTGCCCGGGAGGCGCTGCTGGAAACGGAAATTGACGGCCGCACGGTGGTGTTTGACCTGATGGACGGCTACTTCTACAACGACCCTGCGGCGGTGCTGGCGCTGTTCCACCGGGCAGATGTGGTGTTCAAACGCAGCTTTTCGGCGGAGAAGAACCGGCAGTTCCCGGGCGGTATCCCCGCAAAGCTGCGGCCATTGGGGCTGAACTACTACGTTACCTGCCCGGGCTCGCCGCTGGAAGCGGAGCGCAGCGCAAAGAGCCGCCTGAAGCAGTGGGCGCTTTCCACCCGCTGCTACCCGCAGGACTTTGAAGCCTGCCTGACCCGGGTGCGCAAAAAGCCGCGCATCCTCTTTCTGACCCGTCTGTGGGACCCGGATGAGCCGGCGGTGCGGCAATACCCGGAACTGCAGGCAGAGTGGCGGCAGGTGAACGCCGACCGCATTGAGCTGCTGCACCGGCTGCAAAGCGCCTTCCCGGAGCAGTTCACCGGCGGCGTATCCGACAACGCCTGTGCCCGGCAGCTGTGCCCGGAGCTGATCGTGCCGGACAAGCTGACCGGCAAACGCGCCTACCTGCACCGGATGCAGCACACGGAGATTTGCGTGGCTTCTACCGGACTGCACGGCTCTACCGGCTGGAAGTTGGCCGAGTATGTGGCGGCGGGGCGCGCTATCGTCACCGAGCCGCTGCGGTACACCCTGCCGGGCGGCTTTGAAGAAGGGAAAAACTATAAAACGTATACGTCCCCGGCGGAGTGTGAGACGCAGCTGCGGCAGCTGCTGGCAGACCCGGCGGCGATCTTAGCTATGGCGCAGCACAATGCGGCATACTATCAAGCGTGGCTGCGGCCGGAGCAGCAGGTGCGGCAGGCCTTGCGGCAGCTGGAAACAGGGGAGAGATAAGGGGGAAAACGGGGTATGGAAGAACAAAAGCGGCACAGCGGCTTTGAGACGATGCGTATCCTCAGTATGGTGATGATCGTGCTGATGCACGGCATCGGGCACGGCGGGCTGGGCAGTGCGGCACCGCAGGGGACAGCGGCATTCTGGATATACTGGCTGCTGTTTATTCTGGCGCGTGTATCCACCAACTGTTTTGTAATGCTTTCCGGCTATTACCTGTCGGAGCGCAAGGGGTCTGTTCATGCCGGGCGGCTGTTCCGCATTGGGGCACAGGTGTGGTTTTACTCCATGCTCACCTTCTGCGTTGCGGTGAAAGCGGGGGCGGTCCCGCTTTCGGCTGTTGCACTGCTCCGGGCACTTTTACCCCTTACCTCCAACGGCTACTGGTTCGCTTCGGCCTATTTCCTGATGTATCTCTCGGTGCCGGTGCTGAACGCGGTGGTGCAAAGCCTTGACAGGCGGCAGTACAAAACGCTGCTGCTGGTGGCGCTGCTGCTGCAAAGCGTGTGGGATACGCTGTTCTACTGGGCAACGGATGCGACCTTTGTGAATAACGGATACAGCTTTATCTGGTTCTATACCTTGTATTTTATGGCTGCCTATTTCCGCAAATACCGGGTGACCGTGCCCAGCGGGCTGTGCCTGCTGGCGTATCTGGCGGCTTCGGCGGCGGGATTTTTCAACCGGATGCTGGCGCTGCGGGTGGAAAACGCTTTGCACCTGAACGGCTTTGTGAATACCGTCAACGGCTATCAGGCACTGGCTACGGTTATCGCTTCGGCAGCGATGTTTTTGCTGTTCCAGAATATCCGCATTCGTTCAGACTACTGGCGGCGCTGGGTCTTTCGGCTGGCACCGCTGTCCTTCGGGGTGTACCTGCTGCACGACAGCGATTTTACCCGGGCGCTGCTGTGGCAGCTGGTCGACCTGCCCCGGTTCGGCGGGGCGCTGCTGCCCTCGCTGGCTTACCTGACCGGTGCGGTGCTGCTGATCGCCGTAGCGGGCTACGCGGTGGATGCCGTGTATCAGCGGTTCTACCGTCTGCTGCACCTGCCCGCACTGGAAGAAAAGGTGGATGTTTTTGCAACCCGCATCCTGCAAAGCGTTGTTGGGAGCAAGGAAACGTAAAGAAAAGCACTGTCGCACGAATTTTTCGTGTGACAGCGCTTTTTTAGTTCATCGGCCCGGCCTTGTCGAACATCTGCTGCACCTGCGCAGCCAGCAAAGCGTGGGCAGGGCTTTCCAGCAGCGGGTCAGCGGCAAGCAATGCAGCGGCTTCGCTCTGGGCGGCGTGCAGGGTACGGGTGTCGTTCATCAAATCGGCGATCTGTAAGGTGGGCAGGCCATGCTGGCGACTGCCGAAAAAGTCGCCGGGGCCGCGGGTCTCCAAGTCGTACTGCGCCACGGCAAAGCCGTCGGTGGTGGAGCAGAGAAATTTCAGCCGCTTCTGCACGGCTTCGCTGGTGTTGTCGCTGACAAGGAAGCACCAGCTCTCGGCGGCACCGCGTCCTACACGGCCGCGCAGCTGGTGCAGGGCACTCAGACCGTAGCGCTCGGCGTTTTCGATCACCATCACGCTGGCGTTGGGCACGTCCACGCCCACCTCAATGACGGTGGTGGACACCAGTGCATCCAGCCGCCCGGCCTTGAAATCCTCCATGACGGCGGCTTTTTCCTTGGGTTTCAGCTTGCCGTGCATCAGCCCCACCCGGCGGTCGGGCAGCAGCGCCTTGGCAATGTCCTCGTAGTAGGTCTTGACGGCGTTCAGCCCGCCGTCCGGCACATCCTCGATGGCGGGGCAGACCAGATACACCTGCCGCCCTTTGTCGATCTCGCTGTCCAGAAAGCGGTACAAGTCCTGCCGCCGCTTGCCGGTGATGCACCGGGTCTTGACCGGGGTGCGTCCGGGGGGCAGCTCGTCCAGAATGGAGATGTCCAAATCACCGTAGATCAAAAGCCCCAGCGTGCGGGGGATGGGGGTGGCGCTCATGACCAGCAGGTGCGGGTTTGCGGCCTTTTCGGCCAGCGCGCCGCGCTGACGCACCCCAAAGCGGTGCTGCTCGTCAATGACCGCCAGACCCAGCCGGGCAAACTCCACCCCTTCGCTCATCAGGGCGTGGGTGCCCACCACAAGGTCGGCTTCGTCACTGCGGATAGCGGCCAGCGTGGTGCGGCGGGCAGCGGCTTTCATGCCGCCGGTCAGCAGGGCGACCCGCATCCCGAAGGGGGCAAGCAGCCGGTTGAGCCCCTCGGCGTGCTGCGCGGCCAGAATTTCGGTAGGGGCCAGCAGCGCAGCCTGATACCCCGCCCGGATGCACGCCCAGATGGCGGCAGCAGCTACCAGCGTTTTGCCGCTGCCCACATCGCCCTGCAACAGGCGGTTCATGGCGGTATCGCCCGCCATATCGTTTAAAATTTCCTCCACTGCGCGGCGCTGCGCCCCGGTGGGGGCAAAGGGCAGACTCTGCCAGAAAGGAGCTGGGTCGGCGCGGCGCATGGGTGCGCCGGTGGCCGCAGCGCCACGGCTGCGCATCCGCCCGATACCCAATTGCAGCACCAGCAATTCCTCGTAAATGAGCCGCCGCCGCGCCGCTGCAGCCTGCTCCTCGGTGGCAGGGCAGTGGATGGCGCACACCGCTTCGGCCTTGGGGAGCAGACGGTATTTTTGCAGCATCTCCGGCGGCAGCGGATCTGGCAGCAGCTCTGCATGGGGCAAAAGCTGCCGGATGCAGCGGGAGATGGCGCTGCTGGTAAGCCCCTCCGTCTGGGGGTAAACGGCTTCAAAGGGCGCGGCTTGTATCTGCTCGGCGGTGCGCACCTGCGGGTTGACCATCTGACGGCGCAGCATTCCGCCGGTGACGATGCCCTGAAAATAGTATTCCTGCCCCAGCTGCAATTTCTGGGTGGCGTAGGGGTTATTGAACCATGTGATCTCCAGACTGGCTACAGCGTCCCCGGCGGTGATGCGCTCCATCCGCCGCCCGCCTGGCAGGATGCGTCCGCCGGGCTTTGCGAATACCTCGGCCTTCACCACACATTCGGTGTCGGCGGGGGCTTCTGCGATGGAGTAGGGCTTGGAAAAGTCGATATACCGCCGGGGGTAGTGGCACAGCAGATCTGCCAGCGTTACGATGCCCAGCTTCTCGAACCGTTCTGCGGTCTTGGGACCCACCCCTTTCAGGTAGCGCACCGGGGTGTCCGGCGTTAAGGTGGTGCGGTTTTCGGTGGGCATGGCGTTTCAACTCCCTTCCAAGCGTAGTATAGCCATTGTAACACGGACGGAGAACAGATGCAAACACTTTGCCTTTGCGCGGCAGCTGTGGTACACTGAATAGAAAAAAGAGAAGGGGGAGATACCATGGAGATACGCAACGCAACTACAGAGGATCTGCACGCTATTGCCGCCGTGGAGGCAGCCTGTTTTCCGGCAGCAGAGGCTGCCACGGCCGAGGAATTTGCCGGACGGCTGGCACACTATGCCAGTCATTTCTGGCTGTTGTTTGAGCATGGGAAACTGGTGGCCTTTGTGGACGGCTTTTGCACCGACACGCCCGACCTGACCGATGAGATGTACGCGGACGCCGCCCTGCATGATGAAAACGGCGCATGGCAGATGATCTTTGGGGTGAACACCCTCCCGGGCTGCCGCCGCCGTGGCTATGCCGGGCTGCTGCTGCAAAGAGCTATCGCAGATGCCCGCGCACAGGGGCGCAAGGGGCTGGTGCTGACCTGCAAGGAGAAGCTTTTGCGCTATTACGCAAAGTTCGGCTTTGTGAACGAGGGTGTTTCCGCTTCCACCCACGGCGGGGTGGTGTGGTATCAGATGCGGCTGCGGTTCTGAGGTAGCGTTACTTTTATTATAGCAATGCCGGAGCGTCTGCGGACGCTCCGGCATTGCATTTTCACGGGAGGGGGTGCTGCGGCAGACTTTTTGGTTTAACCGCAAAGTGACCGGTTTCGCCAGAGGCTCTCCCTTTGAGGAAAGACTTCCCCCGGCCGGGGGAAGATGTCGCGTAGCGACAAAAAGGGGAATCAGTCACCGCAGCTGACTGAGAAGGCGAGGACGCCGGCAGGGGACAGTGAAAAACAAAAAATCCCGGAAGCCGAAGCTTCCGGGAATCTTTTGGAGGTGACGACCAGATTTGAACTGGTGGATGAGGGTTTTGCAGACCCTTGCCTTACCACTTGGCCACGTCACCATATAGGGAGTGATGAATACCACTCCAATGGAGCGGCCGACGAGGCTCGAACTCGCTACCTCCACCTTGGCAAGGTGGCGCT
>OMBQ01000612.1_pt1 | contig 39725 bp, 30 predicted proteins | sample 1674311 | NCBI WGS metagenome assembly OMBQ01 (sample SAMEA103958160, study PRJEB25191) | human gut metagenome | biome: human-associated habitat [ENVO:00009003]; feature: intestine environment [ENVO:2100002]; material: feces | place: Germany | collected 2013/2015 | reverse complement strand
GTGCAGCTGGCTTCCGGCCGCACATGGGATGCACTGCCGGAGGAATACCGGCAGACCCTGCAGGCGTGCGCCCGGGCATCGGCGCAGTATGAGCGCCAGCTCTGGGCACAGGAGGAAACAGCTGCCCGAAAAGCGGCATTGGCTGGCGGGTGCCGGGAACTGCCGCTGCCCGAAGAAGAAATGCAGAACTTCCGGCAACTGGTGCAGCCGCTATACCGGAAATACTGTGCCGACTATCTGCCGCTGGTGGAGGAGATACAGGCAGAGTGACAACAGAGAAAGGGACGAGTTAAATAAAAAGGCTCACAGCTTTGAGGTTATGCTGCGGAGCACTTTTCCTCCACGCCCCACTCCGTGGAACAGCAAACAAGCCAGACCTGCGGGTCTGGCTTGTTTGCAATATCAAAATAAATGTTTCCGCTGAATATACCCAAGGTGCAGCGGAGGACCTTCTGAATCAAAAAACTCTCCCTTAGCTCACATATCCATCGGTCACGCTGATGATGTTGGCATTGCCTTCTAGACTTTCATACACGTTCACAACGGCATAGTGCATCTCAGCACCCGGATAAACCGTGGTTGCTTCGCACAGGATACGGTAGTTCGTGCCTGCCACGGTCTGGGTGCTCAGCAAGGTCACTGGCACATAATCCACGCCCACAAAGCCCTCGGTGGCCTCGTTGAACGCCGCCGTGGCTTCCTCCGTCATGGCGGGGGATTCGGCTTCCTGCCAGGTGCCCACAGCGCCTTCTTCATAGTCCAGATTTGTCAGGCACAGCGAGTCGCCAATGTCCAGAATTTCTGCCTTGCCCATCCAGCCGCGCTGCAGCGTGACCACAACATACTCTTCCTGTGCGCCCGGTACGACGACAGTCGCCTTGCACAGAATGCGGTACTGGGTACCGAAGCCGGTGGTGCGGCTTGCCAGCAGGGCCACGGGCGTGTAGGAAACGCCCTCCAGACCATCAAAGGCCTTGTCGAACACTTTGCGGACTTTCTCGGTCAGTGCCGGGTCGGAAGTACGCTTCCAGCTACCGGAAATGCAGTTTTCCTCAGCCACGGCAAAAACCGGCTCCGCCGTCTCTGCCGAAAGTGCGTATGCCTGTACCGCACCGCCTGCCAGCAGGGAAAGGGCCATCACAGCCGTCATGCAAACAGAAACCGTCTTTTTCATAATGATATCCCCTCTTTTTATTGTGTGTTGCTGCCGGGGTGTACACCCGGTTTTGTCGCTTCATTCTGGATACGAATGAGCCGCCCCCGGAATTGCACTGGTTTGAAATATTTTCCAAAAAAAGAAAAAAGCCTCGACCTCTCAAGCCCTGTTATTCCGCAGGTTGTGCCCGGCTTTGCCTACGGCGGCGACTTTGGTGACCGCCCCACCGACCGGGAATTCTGTGTGGACGGCCTTGTGCTGCCCGACCGCCGTAACACCCCCAAGATGGATGCGGTCAAGGCGGCATACGCCCCCTTGAAAATCACCCTGACCGACACGAAAGCAATCGTTGAAAACCGGAACCTCTTTACCGACCTGAGCGCCTACGACTTGGTGTTTGCATCTTCGGTCAACGGCAAGCAGGAGCGCCGCGCGGTGCTTCGGGCAGACTGTGCACCCGGTAAAACCGTGCACATCGCATTCCCGTTCGCTCTGTCGGAGGCTGGGCTTGCCTGCATGACCGTTACCGCTGTGCAGCGGGCCGTGCTGCCCGGCATCCCGGCGGGCTATGAAGCCGCTTTGGGGCAGGTATGGCACAACCACGTCGCCGCCCGGCTCACCGCTGCCGCGCCGGAATTGGTGGCAATGGACTGCAACATCGGAATAAAGGGTGAGGGTTTCGAGTACATTTTCGGCCGCGGCAAGGGGCTTGTGTCCATCCGCTATAACGGCGTGCAGCTGCTGGACGATACCGTGCGCCCCAACTTCTGGCGCGCGCCCACTAACAACGGCAAAACCAGCCGACACCACCCGGAGCACCGGGTGGAAGTCTGCTGGTTTGCACGCATTCCGTGGCGTGCTGCGGGTACTCCGCCCGGCAGACGTTTCGGAATCAGAATGAAGGAATGGGTGAAAAAGGAGGAAGGTGTTTCTTTTGGTGAGACCTCAGAACAGCAGCCCACAGGCTACGCAGCCCACAGCGACCATAATAGCAGATGCAACCCATGCATAGGGGAGGGTGTGCTTCTGGTGGTCGCCCAGGTCCTGGTCGGAGCGGGCCAGTTCGTTGGAGGTGTTGGTGGTCTTTGCTTCGGTCAGACCAGTGACCTCCTGCGCGGGGATGCCTGCAAGCAGCAGGAGGTGTGAAATAAAAGGACAGCCGACTGGTGGTGCGCAAACAGGTCAAAGCGCTGACGGTATTGTATCTGGTTCCCTGCCAGCATTTTGGAGTGTACTTTGCGCCGTATCAGATTTTGCTGGTGATGGGCGCTGTTTTTGTTCTGCTGGCGATCCCGTTCCTCCTGTTCTATGATCGAACAGTGCTGCCCCTATGCAACAGATGCCTGCCGCGGCAGGAATGCACCTGTATGCCAACGGCTACCGCCCTGTGATGGATGCTCTGCTGCCGCTGCTGTTCTATTGCTTGCTGCCCTGTGTTGTGCTAAAATCATTCTGTATTGAGTATTCGGAAAAGGGAGCTGTGGAAAGGGAGCTGTGGAGCTGGCTGTCGGCATTGCGGCAGGTGCCGGGGCGCTGCTGCTCTCCATGGCGGTGTCGTGGCTCTTTTTTCGCAAAGCCCCATGGCGGCAGATCGGCACGGTGCTCATCATTGTGAATGCGGCTCCCATCGGCAGCAACATCGCGGTATATGCCCAGCGTCTGGGGCTGGATTCTTCCTACGCTGTGCAGATGGTCTGCCTGAGTACTCTGCTGTCACTGATCACGCTGCCAGTGATGCTCAGCCTGGCTGCCGCGTTGGGCTTTGCATGAGTCTGAAAACAACCAACAGAAAGCAGGAGATAAGATGAAACAGTATCTTTTGATCGACATCGGCGGAACCTTCATCAAGTACAGCCTGGCCGATGAACAGGCCCGGAAAATCTCTGGTGGAAAGGTTCCGACACCGCTGACGAATATGGATGACCTTCTGGCGGCCATCGAGGGCTTTGCCGCTCCCCTTCAGGGGCAGTTCGTGGGCTGCGCCATCTCTATGCCGGGCCGCATCGATACCAGAAACGGCATCGCCCATACCGGTGGAATGCTCAGTGCCTTTATGTGGGAGCAGCCCTTTGCTGCGCAGGTGGAGGCACGGCTGGGCGTGCCGGTGACCATCGCCAACGATGGCAAGTGTGCCGCAGCAGCGGAGGGCTGGACCGGTGCGCTGGCCGGTGTGGAGAATGGCCTTGTGCTGGTGCTGGGCACCGGCATCGGCGGCGGCATCATCCTGAACGGGAAGGTGCTGATGGGCGCTCACGCTGCCGCAGGCGAGGTTAGCGGCCTTGTCTCGGATATTTCAAAGATGACCGACGATGATTTCAAACTGACCTCGGTAGAGCGGTATTCCGAAGCACCCCTCTGGTCGGGAATGGCCTCGGCAAGTGGTCTGATCTTCGAGTATGCCCGGCAGAAGCATCTGCCGACGGGCAGCCCCATGCCCACCGGGGAAGAAATCTTTGCGGCTTACAATGCCGGGGAGCCGGAAGCGCAGAAGGCTCTCAAGATCTTTGCCCGGCGGGTGGCCGTTGGCATCCTGAGCCTGCAGAATGTGCTGGATGTGGAAAAGGTGGCCATCGGCGGCGGTATCAGCGCAGCGGAGGCTCTGCTGCCTGCGATTCAGGCCGAGTTGGATTGGTTGTTTGAGCGCTGCACAGTCATGCCGACGGTCAAGCCGGAGCTGGTGCGCTGCCACTATGGCAACGATGCCAACCTGATCGGTGCCCTGAAGCTGTTCTTTGAACAGAACCCCGCCTGAACCAGAACAAAATAGGATAGGAGTAGAAACTTATGAGCGTTTTCCGTGATGATTTCCTGTGGGGCGGTGCCTGTGCAGCCAACCAGTTCGAGGGCGCATGGGACGTGGATGGCAAAGGCCCCAGTATCCCTGACCTGTGCACCAATGGCTCTCACACCAGCCCGAAATGGGTGACAACTGCTGTCCGTTCCGACCGGCTGTATCCCAGCCATGAGGCCATCGACTTCTACCACCACTACGAGGAGGACATTGCTCTCTTCGCCGAGATGGGCTTCAAGACCTTCCGCACCTCCATCAACTGGACCCGCATTTTCCCCACCGGTATGGAGACCGAGCCAAACGAGAAGGGCCTTGAATTCTATGACAAGGTCTTTGACTGCTGCAAGAAGCACGGCATCGAGCCGTTGGTCACCATCAGTCACTACGAGCTGCCCTATGCGCTGGTGGAAAAATACAACGGCTGGGCCAGCCGGGAACTCATCGAGTTCTATATGAACTACTGCAAGGCTATTTTTGAGCGGTACAAGGATAAGGTCAAGTACTGGCTGACCTTCAACGAGATCAACTGCGGCACCATGCCCATGGGCGCGATCCTGGAAACAGGCACCATCCGGGGCTTTGAAGGCCCTACCGACAAGGTGCCGGACAACAAGCAGGAGCGTTTTCAGGCGCTGCATCACCAGTTTTTGGCCAGTGCAGAGGCTGTTCGGTATGCCCACGACCACTACCCTCAGTTCAAGATGGGCTGCATGATCTGCTTTATCACCAGCTACGCACTGACCTGCGACCCGGCCGACGAGATCGCCAACCAGAAGGCCATGCAGATCAGCAACTGGTTCTGCTCTGATATGCATGTCCGCGGCGAGTATCCTTCCTACATGAAGCGTTATTTTGCCGAGAATAACATCACCATCCGGCAGGAGCCGGAGGATGCTGCCATCCTGAAGGCCGGTACTGTCGATTTCTACACCTTCAGCTACTATATGTCCAACTGCATCACCACCCACAAGGATGCCGATGATGTGGGCGGCAACATCATTGCTGGTAAGAAAAATCCTTACCTGAAAGCCTCCGACTGGGGCTGGCAGATCGATCCCGTTGGTCTGCGCTACACCCTCAACGCGATCTACGACCGCTACCGCATTCCCCTGATGGTGGTGGAAAACGGCCTGGGCGCTTACGACAAGAAGGATGCCGACGGAAAGATCCACGACAGCTACCGCATTGACTACCTGCGTGCCCACATCGAGCAGATGGCCGAGGCTGTAAAGGACGGTGTAGACCTGATGGGCTACACCCCCTGGGGCTGCATCGATCTGGTGAGTGCCTCCACCGGTGAGATGGCAAAGCGCTACGGCTTCATCTACGTCAACAAGTTTGACGACGGCACGGGTGATCTGAGCCGCGAAAAGAAGGACAGCTTCTACTGGTATCAGAAGGTCATTGCCACCAACGGCGAAGATTTAGGATAACAAAAACAGACCTCCGGGTGCCATGTTTGCAGTACCGGGGGTCTGTCTTTTTGAAAGAAGGAGGTCATTTATGGAAAAGGAATTTTGCTGTGCGCCGGATTTCCCGGTGGTTCAGACAAATTACGGTCCGGTGCGGGGATATCGCTTCCGGGAGATCAGCAGCTTCAAGGGCATTCCGTATGGACGGGCGGTGCGCTTCCATGCACCCCAGCCGCCCCAGCCGTGGGCAGAGCCGCTGGACGCTTCCAGTTACGGCTGCGTCTGCCCGCTGCTGAGCATCGACAAGCCCAGCGGCGAACTGCGTGTGCCCCACCGCTACTGGGTGCAGGATGAGGACTGCCTGAACCTGAACATCTGGACCCCGGCCTGCGATGCCCAAAAGCGGCCGGTGCTGGTCTGGCTCCATGGCGGCGGATTTTTTGCCGGCTCGTCCATTGAGCAGGTGGCCTACGAGGGCGGAAACATGGCGCGGGAAGGGGACTGCGTGGTGGTGTCACTGAACCACCGGCTGAACATCCTGGGCTACTTGGATCTCTCCGATTTTGGAGAGGAGTACGCAAACTCCGGCAATGCGGGTGGGGATGATATTATCCTGGCACTGCAGTGGGTGCGGGACAATATTGCAGCGTTTGGCGGCGATCCCGGCTGCGTGACGGTATTCGGCCAGTCCGGCGGCGGTGCCAAAGTGACAACGCTGCTGCAGACCCCGGCAGCAGATGGCCTGTACCACAGGGCGATGATAATGAGTGGTGTGCTGGAAGGTTTGCTGAACGACAGTGTCGGCAGCGGCAGGGACTGTGTGCAGGCACTGATGCAGGAGCTTGGCGTGCAGACAGTACAGCAGCTGGAAACTGTGCCCTACCACCAACTGGCGCAGGCTTACCGGAACGTCAGCCCGGCTCTGAAAGCAAAAGGCGCGAACGTGGGCCAAAGTCCCCACCCGAACCGCTTCTATCTTGGAGATCCGCTCCAAAACGGCAGTGGGTTTCGGCCCGAGACTGCAGACGTTCCGGTGCTGATCGGTACGGTTTATTCGGAGTTCTACGGTTTCTTTGATGGACTGAAAGGAGTCGGCCCGGAGGAAGCAGTGGGTCTGTCTGCCGCAGAAACCCTGCGGGAGCAGTTCCGCACTGCCTACCCGCACCGCCCGGAGGAAGACCTGCTGCTGGCAGATACCAGCTTCCGCGCCCCCACGATCAAATATGTCCGGGAGCGTGCCAAGGCGGGCGGAAAGGTGTACAGTTATCTGTTTGATCAGGATTTCCCTCTGATGGGAAAAAGTACCCCGTGGCACTGTGCGGATATCCCATTTGTGTTCCACAACACAGAGCTTGTGCCAGTGTGTGCCTTTGAGGGAGCAAAGCAGCTGGAAGCGGAAATTTTTGGCGCTGTGATGCAGTTTGCCCGTACCGGTGCGCCGGGCTGGGCTGCCAGTACGGAGGATGTGGAACAGACCATGCTTTTCGGCCCCCAAAGCCGTCTGGTGCAGAATCACGATCACGCACTGATCGAAGCATTGGCACCCTTCACAGATTTACGGATGAAAAAAGCGACCCGGGCAGGCGGACAGATCCAGCATTAAAAAGCGCCGTTCAATACGCGGGAATTCCGGGAAACAGAAAGCAGAACAGGCATCCTGCCCGATACCGCCAAGCGGTAACGCAGGATGCCTGTTCTGCTATGATGACGAAAAGTGGGGGAGAATGGCTCAGTTAGATAAAAACAGCGTGCAGCTTTTCCGCATTTATGCTATACTTGACACAGTGGATCACAGGATCCTCCGGATGGGGAAAAGGAGCAAAAACGATGCGGAAACTGGACCTGAATGCGATCTATATTTCGGAGCGGGTGCAGGAGACCCTGCGCCCTGTTTCAGTCAGTGCACTGACGGCAGTGGTGGCTCCCATGGGCTATGGCAAGACCACTGCCATCAACTGGTTTTTGAACCAGCGCAAGCAGACGGAAAATGCAGTCATCCTGCGGGTGAATATTTATTCTGACAATCACTCCATCTTCTGGAAAAGCGTGCAGAATGCCTTTGCGGCAGCGGGGCTGACCGCACTGGCGGGCTGCGAGTACCCGGAGGATGCCAGCAGTGCGGCCCAGCTGATGGATGACCTGTGCACGGTGCTGGCGGGGGACAGGCCCTGCTACCTGTTTCTGGATGATTTCCACCTGTTAAAGGACGAAAAAGCGGCGAAGTTTTTGTGCGGACTGGCAAATCGCCTGCCGGAGAATGTTCACCTGATCGTGGCAAGCCGGAACAACTTTCTGCCCAAAGAGGAAATCCTCCGGCTGGGGCATCGCCTGCACCGCATCGGCAAGGAACAGCTGCGGCTCAACCATACCGAGCTTGCCCACTACGCCCACCGCTGCGGCATGGATCTGACCGAAGCACAGGTGGATAGTCTTCTGCGCTCCTGCGAGGGGTGGTTCTCCGCCATCTACCTGAACCTCCACTCCCTGGCCGAACGGGGCATCCTGCTGAGTGAGGACGCGGACATTTATTCCATGTTCACGGCGGCGATGCTGGAAAACCTGCCGCCCAAAATGCAGGAATTCCTTGCCATGATGGGGCTTGCGGATGAATTCACTGTGGAAATGGCACAGGCCGTGACCGAAATGCCGGACGCAGCGGAGATCCTGCGGACCCTGACCGAGCAGAACGCCTTTGTGACCCGTCTGTCGGACGGAAAGACCTTCCGCTTCCATCACATGCTCAAGGAGTGCGCCGAACGGCTGTTTGCCCGGCTGGCACCGGAGAAGCGGGATGCCTGCCGGAAGCGGTACGGGGCGTGGTATGAGGCAAAGCAGCAGTATCTCCACGCCTTGACTGCCTACGAGGCGTGCGGGGATTACGATGCGGCATTGCAGGTCATTGAGCGGGATGCGGGGATCCTGCTGACCTCCCTTGGCTCGGCAGAGCTGCTGGAACGGCTGGGGCGCTGCCCGGTGGAAACGCTCAAGCAGCACCCGTTTGCCATTCTGGTGCTGATGCGCTGCATGTTCAACTGGCGGCAGATCCCCAAAATGATGGAACTGAAGGAGCTTCTGCTGACCACGGTGGCAGAGCATCCGGAGTGGTCTCAGGAGGAAAAAGGCAACCTGCTGGGAGAGTGTGACCTGATCCTGAGCTTTCTCATGTATAACGATATCTCTGCCATGAGCCGCCTGCACCGCAGTGCCAGTGCACAGATGTCCCACCCGGCCATCAGCATCCAGAACAGCGGCGGATGGACCTTCGGCTCGCCCTCGGTGCTGATGATGTTCCACCGTCAGCCCGGTCAGCTGGACCGGGAGCTGGCGGAGATGGATGAGTGTATGCCCCACTATTATAAGATCACCAACGGGCACGGCATGGGAGCGGAGACCATCATGCGGGCAGAAGCGGATCTGCAGCAGGGGCAGTTCGACGATGCGCAGATCCTGCTGGAGCGTGCCTATGCACAGATCGAGGGGAACGGTCAGACCAACATGACCCTCTGCTGTGATTTTCTGGCGTGGCGGCTGTCCCTCTGCGGGCCGTACACGCCCCGGGTCCCGCTGGAAGTGCGGCGGGAAGAGCTGCTCCGGCAACACAATATGGCATGGCGCAATCTGTTCCATGCCATCTGTGCCTATTATTACGCGCTGCGGGGGCAGACGGACGGCATTCCGGAGATGTACGCCGCCCACCGCATGAATACCGTAAACACCCTTGCTCCCGGCAAACCCATGATCGAGCTGATCGAAAATCAGGTCTATCTGGCACAGGGAGAATGGGCCCGGGTGCTGGGCCGCGGCCCGGGGCTGCTGGCCATGTGCGAGGCCCTTCACTATGACCTTGTGGCCCTGCATCTGCGGATCCAGATGGCGGCAGCCTGTGCCCGGCTGGGCAGGCAGGACGAGGGGCGCAGCCTGCTGGAGCAGGCGTTGGCGCAGGCCGCCCCGGACGGCTTTGTAGTGCCCTTTGCAGAAAACTTCCGGGATCTGGAACCTCTGCTGGAAGCAGCGCAGGAAGGGCCGTATGCCGATGCTGTCCGGCGCATCCTTGCTCTGGGCGCAGCGCAGCAGGAGCGCTGCCGGGCGTTGAACCAGAGCGAAGCCCTGCCCGAAGCGGCCGCCCGGCTCACAGAGCGGGAGCTGGCTCTGGCAAGGCTCATTGCAGACCGCTGCACCAACAAAGAGATCGCTGCCCGGCTGTTCCTCTCCGAAGGCACCGTGAAGCAGTATACCAACCAGCTTTATTCCAAGCTGGGCATTGGCGGCGGCGCGCGCACGAAGCGTGCCCAGCTGGCAGAATTGTTTGCAAAAAAATACTAACCTCAGGTTAATAGCATTTTTCACCGGCCCGTTGTACTCTTTTGTTAGAGGAATAACAGGCCGGTTTTTCTGCGCCCGGATGCAGGCTGAAAAAGCAGCGCACAGGGCAGCGGAAAGGCGGAAGGAGGATGCTTTTATGAAAAATAAACTCCGGCACACCCCAAAGCTGCGGTTGCTCAGCGCCTTTCTGGCAGCAGCCATGGCCCTGACCATGCTGCCTGCGGCTGCATTCGCGGAAGAAGCGACAGATTACGAATCGATTGTGAATTTGGGGATCACCACCGGCAACCCCGCTGCCACACATTACACTGTCACCTTCGATCTCAACGGCGGCACAGACTGGGGCTGGATCAGCGATGACAGGTGGAATGAAAGCCACGATCGGGTGAGCTTTCCCACACAGACTGAAGGCACCGGCGAAGGGCTGACCGTCCCGCTGATGAAGGGCATGGGCCCGGAGCGGGAAGGCTATGAGTTCGTTGGCTGGTACACTGCAGCTGTCGGCGGTGAGCCGGTGGAAGAACAGTCCTATTATATGCAATCGCAGCATCTGGAGCCAATCACCGACAACATCACCCTCTATGCCCACTGGCAGTGGATCGGTGAGGGCCCTGAGCCTGGCCCCGCCCCTGACCCGGACGAACCGGTGACCGACGGTGGAGACGGCTCCGGACTCGGCGCGGTGCTGGCCGTGGCAGGCGGCGCTGCTGTGGTGGGTGCGGCAGGCTTCGGCATCTACGAACTGGCCACCCGCGCCATCCTGAAAGACCTGCTGCCTGAGGGCACGGCAATCCCCGCGACCCGCGGCGAGCTGGCCCTGCTGTTGTGGCAGAACGCCGGAAGGCCGGAACCCGCTGCACTGCCCGCCTTTGCGGACACAGCAGATACTGAGACTGCAAAGGCCGCCCAGTGGTGCACCGAGCAGGGCCTGCTGACGGCTGAGGACGGCGCGTTCCACCCGGAACAGAAGGTCACGAAGTACCGCGTGATCCGGGTCTGGAAACAGGCTGCGGCACCGCAGCAGTGATGGGGCAGCTGCAGAGCTGCGAGGCCCATGTCCGGCACCCCTGCGATGCGGACATGGGCCTTTTTTCCTGGCTGCCTCACGGTCGGGAAAACACTTTGCGGATCAAAACAGGAAAGGAGAAAAACGAGATGAAATGGAGAAAGACCATCGCTGCCCTGAGCCTGCTGCTGGCAGGGTGCATCTGCCTTTCCGCCTGCGGAGGAGGCACGGCAGAGCCTTCCCCCAGCTCGGAAGCGGAGGAAGCGCCCTATTCTGCACAAAGCCCGGATACGTCCTCTGTGACCGAGTTGAGCGACGAACAGCAGGAAGCGCTGGACGACTGGCTCTGGTATGAGCGGGGCGACTACACCTCGGAAAACTGGTACCACATCGGCTCCGACGGCACGGTGGAGATGCACGGTGAATACGGTTCCACCGAGGACACCTACACCGCCTACCCCATGAAGGGAATGGTCTACAACATGGAGGGTTTTGACATCGGCCCGGACGATGTGCCTTTCCTGAGCCTTCAGATGGAGGAGAACGTCTTCAACAGCGTGGAGATCATCGAGGACGGACGGGCTTTTCTGACCGGAAATGCAAGCTCCTTCCCGAGTTACTACATCCGCTCCGACTACACCGATGACGAGGACCTGCACAACGCCTGTGTGCTGATGTACCGGCAGTGGCAAATGGATGAAGAGCACCTGTACCTCAACTTCTACCCCAACCACGGCTTCATCCTGTATGGCCAGAAAGATCTGGGGGACAGTGTCTATGGCTTTGATGCCGACAGCGTGTATACTGGCCAGTGGATGGTGGACGGCGATGCCGTAAGTCTTTTCTGGGACGATGGCACCGAGGACACCGCTGTCCTGATCCCCAATGAGCATCCGGGCGATGTGGGGGAGGACGTGAGCACCCTGAGCCTGAACGGTACCGACCTGCTTTTCAACAACAGGTGGTAAAAAAGATGAAAAAACAAATCGGTATCCTGCTGGCGGCAATTCTGATCCTGCTGCTGGGGTGGAACCTCCTTTCAGCTCCTGCAGTACGGGAAACTGACCCGCCGGAGGAGGACATTGCCGGAAACGACTGGCGCACCTGGGGCATCATCGACGATCAGGGGACGCTGGTGCGGGGCGGGGAAACCATCGACTTCTGCGCCTGCGTCCACACCGGGGACACCGCCCTCTACTATGATACAGAGGATCAGGTGCTGCTGGCCGAACTGGTCTACCCCGCCCCTGTGGAGAATGCGAAGGAACGCTATCTCGGCATGGAGATCACAGACCGGAACGGCGATGGCAGCAGCGATATCCTGCTCCGCTTTTCGCAGGAAAAAGGAACCCTGGAACTGCTCTTCTGCTGGGACCCGGAGACAGAGAACTTTCTGTCTGTTCCGTCATAACCAAATCTGAAATCATTTTGCAATAGGGAGGCATTTTTATGAAAAATACGATGAAACGCACCCTTGGGCTGTTTGCGGCTGCGCTGCTGACCATGACGATGGCACTCAGCGCCTATGCATCCGGCCACGACCTGACCTTTACCGACAAAGGCAACCGGATGCACGTCAAGGACAAGACCGTTCATGTGCAGACCTATTACCCTTATGAGTATTATGTGCTGGACGTTCTGGACGACGCACTGGTGGTGGCGAACCCCGAATGGGACGACTGCGGTTTTGCGGTCTGCCGCAGGGTCACCGACGATTACATGGACTATACCGGCTCCGATGATGACTTTGTTCTGGACTACGCAGAGGAATATCTGGAGTATGATTTCCAGCAGCTGTACGGCGGTCAGTGGCCCGATACCTCCTGGGAAGTGGTGGATGAGAGCAGCGCCACCAACCGTGTTGCAACCATGCGGGGCTATATCTGGAACGATGAGATGGATGCCTATATGTGGACTGTGATCTACTGGGACACCAGCTACAACAACGTGATGGCCAAGACCTTCTTTGTTCCGGAATACAACGGCTACGATAAGGCTGATAAGATGGGCAAAAAAGTGAGCAGCACCGTCGGGTGCTGATGGGAGTGATGCGGTATGAGGAAACGGAACCGTGTCCCGCAGGAAAAGATGCCGGATGAGGAGCTTTCCCGCCGCATCCTGTTTTACGGCCATTTGGCAAACCTCTGCGCCTACGGCTGCATTGCAGGTGCCGTGCTGGGCGTTCTGGCAGGCATCCTGCTTGAAAGCTTCGCAGCGGGCTGCGTCATTGTGATGCTTGTGATCGTAGCAGCGGTATTTTTGATCCAGCTGATCCACGCCATGCAGAGCGCTTTGATCCTCGGGCAGCTGGGCGACGGCTTTCTGGATGCGCTGCACAAGGCCTTTGGCCCGCAGCCGGAGCACAAACAGTGGCCCATGAGCAATGAACTGGTGCGGCGTTCCGGGCTTTTTCCGGAGGAATGGGAATCGGCCAGCGCCCGCGGCAGCTACGAGGGCAGCTATCAGGGCATCCCCTTTGCCATGCACAACGCTTCCCTCACCCATGTCTGGGAGGTGCGGGACCCCATGCCCGACGACCCCAACAACACCCGCACCTGTTCCAAAACGATCTTCAAGGGGTTGTTTCTGGTCTGCCGGATGCGCAGGCCGGTGGCGCAGGAAGCGTTCGTCCTGCCCGGAAGCCCCCGCCCCGGCTTTGGCCCGGAGCTGGAAAACTGGGAGCAGCAGCTGCGGAGGGCAGTGGATGCCCGGGAACTGCGGATGAGCTTCCGGGGGGATCTGATGTTTGCCGCTTTTGCCACCGACCGGCAGATCATGGCTGTTTCCAAGGACATCGACCCGAAGATCATTGAGGAATACCGCCGCAGTTTTCAGGACTCGGTTGACCTGATGAAGGGTTTGATGGAAGCTGTGGCGCAGAATACGGAGCTTTTCTGAAACAGGAGGAACGACAAATGAAACACATTGCACTTTTGCTTGCCGCACTGCTGGTCTTTTCCCTGACCGGCTGCAGCAGTTCCGAGGCCGCAGGCACGGCTTCGGACACCGACAAGGCGGGAGCCTATGAAGTCATCCCGCCGGAGGACGGCCGGGGCGACCTGATCCCTGCCTCTTCGGACGTGGCGAGTATCCCGGTGCTGGTGGGCGGCGGCCTGCCCTTTACCAGCATGGAAAACCTGATGAACGAGAACTATGAGGATGGCACTTACACCTATGAGGATATGACCCAGGACGGCTCGGTGCTGGTGGTGGATATGGCGTTCCAGTCGCTGCGGACCGACGAGACCGTGGAGGAATACGCAGAATATGCAGCCCGGTTTGCGGCCCTGGATACCGGCGAGGGAGAACCCTATAACGTCACCTGCTTCCAGGATGAGGACTACACCCAGAATCTTTCCTACCCGGTGTACATCGTCTGGTACACCACAGGCTCGGGGGAGGATCAGCGGGAATGGATGGTCTACACGGTGGACACCGACGACTACACCTATCTCTATGCCTTTGGCACCATTGCCGATGAGGCAGATGACATGCAGGATGTGTTCTACAACATCTGCGATCAGCTTGAGCTGGTGGATTGAGGGCTGAGAATATGACACTGGAACGATCGATTCTGCTGCTTGCACTGATGCTGGCCGGGCTGTATGTGCTGCCCCGGCTTTTGCCGCGGAAGCCCCGGCTGCGCCGGGTGCTTCAGGTCCTGTGCATCATGGCGGCAATGCTGGATGCGGCGTATATCCTGCTGACGCTGCTGTTTGTCTGGGCAGCGGGGCAGAAGCTTTGAAGAGGAGAAAACGACCATGAAACACAAAACACGTCTGCTGCCCCTTGTGAGCCTTCTGCTGGCGGGAGGCATCCTCTGTACCGGCTGCGGCGGTGCTGCCCCGGCCAGCAGTGCGCCGGCTGCCGTCAGTACGGCTTCCCCTGTGGAGGAGATCAGTGCCATGGATGGTTACGACTACCTCAATGATTATATCGGTCTGTGGGGCTATTACGACATCGACCTCTGGCTCCGTGTCCATGAGGACAGCACCTTTGAATTCGTCAACTCTGAGGATGAGGCCATTTACACCGGCACGGCAGATGCGGACGAATACGGTATGGATCTCTATTTCGACGATGACACCCCGCAGATGCGGCTGGATCTTTCCGTCAGCGGCGACCTGCTGGAGGTGGGGTCTTCGGATGCGCTGCACCCGGTGGATGCCATCGTCTCCCGGGCGACCTGCTTTGAGAAAAATGGGCTGGAGATCAATGCCGCCGTGGATTCCTCTGACCCCATCCAGCTGGACAGCGGCGTGTGCAGCTTTACCGGAAAGGGCAGCGGCTACAACACCGACCTGTGTTACTGGCAGGTGACAAAGTATAACGATGTGACCCATGACGGCATCCGGGAGATCCAGTTCGATGCGGTCTGCTATATCCCGGATTCCTCCATCCCCTACTTTGGACAGACCTACGAAACCTACATCTCCAGCGAGCTCTACGATGCCTATACCGGCACATGGCTCACGGCATCCACCGCCAGAGGGGATACGGGCCGGGACAAGAACCATTATTATCACACAGTGTACTGGAACGACAACGCTTACGACATCGAGTTCTTCTTTTCTACCGACTGGAACATGAGCAGTACCAGTGACGACAAGATCTTTACCAAGAGCTATGTGGTCTATCTGCCCGAGGATTACGATGGGCTGGTGTTTGCCGCACAGGCGCAGCCGGACAATTATGCCGATGCCATGGCGCTGGACAACTTGGAAAATGTCAGCCCTGAGGGCAACATCATGGATCTTTCCCCGCTGGACCCCTACGCCAGCCTGTACTTCAACATCTGCGGCTGAGCCGGACAGAGGAAAGGAGGACACTATGCCCTATGGAATGCTCTTTGTGATCGCAATGGTGCTTCTTCTGGGGTGGCTGCACAGCAGCCGGAAGGAGGCCGCACGGCAGGATGTGGACCGCCGCATCGTTCCGGCGGTACTGGATGCCGTGTTTCAGGAGGTGCAGTTTGCACCCAATGGCCGGATCACCTGCTTTGGAGAAGCGGGGCTTCCGCTGCCTCAGTATGACCGCATGACCGGCGGGGAACACGTCCGGGCAAAGTACCGGGGCTATGAGGTGGAGCTGTGCAGCATCGAACTGGACCGGGATGTCAGCTATACGGACCCGGGCGACCCCACTGTGGTCAATGCGCCGTCCTATGACACGGTCTACGCCGGTCTGTGGGGCATCTGCCGGTACGGTACACAAATGCCGGTGAGCCTGACCTTTACCCCAAGAGGGAAGCTGGGGCAGCTTGTCCGGAGCGCATCGGTGCAAAACCCCGTGGACGGCTTTGAACAGCAGTTCAAGCTGACAGCAGACGATGACACCGCCCGGAACGCCTGCCTGACGGAGGAAAAATGCCGGAAGCTGCTGGCCCTGGCCGGAACAGCCGAGGGCAGCTTCAGCGGAAGCCTGCACCGGGACGGCACCCTGTATTTTGCCGTGGAAAACAACAAGGGGATTTTCAAGGGCAGCGGCAGTGACGATGTCCTGCGGGAAAAGTTTGCCCGGCAGCTGAAGTGGTGTACCGATGTCATGGATGTTTTTGCACCCTGAATGGGGCTGAAATTAAAAAATGCAGTACCTTCTCTGCGCTTTCTCGCATGGAAGGTACTGTATTTTTGCTTGCTGCCTTATCTGTGCGGAATGGATGCCGCACGTGGCATTCAAGGGTCAAACCGGTCTGCATTCTGTAATTGCCACTTGACCCAACCCGTGGTATAATGAAAGAATCGAATACTATGGGAACAAAGGACAGGGGTCAGAACAGAAAATGGCAAAACGAAAGCGAAAAACAACTGCAAAGCGCGCGTCTGCACGCAGAAAAAGCCGGGCCGAGGAGCGGATGCCGGCGGGGCTGGGCACCCTGTTTGTGGGGCTGCTGCTCATCGTGCTGGCGTTCGTGGAGGGGGACTCCGTCTGGAAGAGCGCCCACCAGATCCTATTCGGGCTGTTCGGCTGCGGCAGCTTTGTGCTGGGCGCGGCGGTGTGCTATCTGGCCATCCTCTACACCCGGGGGCAGGACCTGCTGATGCAGGTGTTCAAGCTGCTGCTGGGGCTGATCTTTGCCAGCGGCACGGTCATCGTGTTTTCGGATATCCCCGCCGACCTGACCGCTGCCCAGATGATCGCTGCCTGTTACCAGAACGGCGCAAACGCCTGGCTGGGCGGCGGCGTGCTGGGCACTCTGCTGGGCGGCAACCTGCTCCTGCTCTGCGGGCGGCCTGCGGCCAATCTGGTCATGGCGGTGCTGGCCCTGTGCGCCAGCCTGTATATTTTTGATATCACCCCTGCCGAGTGCTGGCAGTGGCTCTGCAATGTGGGCGGCGGCGTGCATGAAAAAGGCGTGGCGGTCTATGAACAGAACGCCGCCCGCCGTGCTGAGCGCCTTGCGGCCCGGCAGGCGGAAGAGGAGTACTGCGCCGAGGAGCCTGCGGACGATTACGATGATAATTTCGATGAGGAAGACGTGCCCGGCGGCATTCCGGTGCCCGGGTGGCTGTCCGGCGTGTTCAGCTGGGGCCACAAGGTGACCAAGGAGATGGAAGGCGAAGCGGAACCTGCTCCCGTGGACGATTCTCTGGGCTACGAGCCGCCTGCGCCGGTGGAGCCGGAACCGGCTCCCGCCCAGCCTGCCCCAGCCTTTGAGCCGGTCAAGGTGACCTCCAACCATCCCCGCGCGGCGTTTGATATTGATCTTGGGCCGGATACCTCTGTTTCCGAGGGCGGAAGCGAGCCCATTGAGCCCATCATCATCGGGCCGGGCGGCACCTTTGGGCAGGACCCGCTCCAAAAGGCCCCGCCCCGGGCCATCGTCAAACCGGTGGTGCCGGATGCCGTGGAGACTGCCGCCGAGGATTTCTTCGCGCCCGCCGGATCGCCTGCTCCGGCCCCTGTGGTGAACCCCACCGTGCCGCCTGCGGCCCCGGAAGCCCCTGCGGCTGCACCGGCAGAGCCCGTGCAGCCTGAGATGCCGGTGTTCCAGACCCCCACCCTGCCCACTACGGACGAGCCGGTGGTGCCGGTGCGGGTCAGCGCGGAAAACGCGGTGGCCATGCGCAGTGAACCGGACGAGGACGGCTGGATCAGCATTACCAGCGAACCGGTGGAGGAAAAAGACCTGAACACGCTGGTGGCGGCCGCCATGGAAAAACCCGCCGCAGGCGAGCAGGCTGCCGCCACCGCCCCGGCCGAGGAGCCGGAGGTGGTGGAGACCTTCCAGTATCAGTACCCCAGCATCGAGCTGTTTGAAAAGTCTGCCGAGGAGAGTGACCCCGGTGCCCAGGACGAGCTGAAGGCCAACGCCCAGAAGCTGGTGGACACGCTGGAAAGCTTCGGCGTGCGCACCCGGGTGCTGGATATCTCGCGGGGCCCCTCCGTTACCCGGTACGAGGTCCAGCCCATGGCGGGCGTGAAGATCAGCCGCATCACCTCGCTGGCCGATGATATCGCCCTGAACCTTGCCGTGGCCGATGTCCGCATGGAAGCGCCCATCCCCGGCAAGCCTGCCGTGGGCATCGAGGTGCCCAACCACAAAAAGACCCCCGTTTTTATCCGCAGTGTCTTTGAAAGCCAGGCCTTCCTGCGGATGACTTCGCCCTTGGGCGTGGCGCTGGGCAAGGACATTGCCGGTGTGGCCCAGGTGGCCGACCTGTGCAAGATGCCCCATCTGCTCATCGCAGGCAGCACCGGCAGCGGTAAATCTGTTTGTGTGAACAGCATCATCATCAGCATTCTGTTCCGCTCCAGCCCCGAGGACGTGAAGCTCATGCTCATCGACCCCAAGGTGGTGGAGTTGGCAGAGTATAACGGCATCCCCCACCTGCTGATGCCTGTCATCACCGAGCCGAAAAAGGCAGCGGGTGCTCTGAGCAGCGCGGTGCAGGAGATGGAGCGCCGCTACCACCTGTTTGCGGAAAACAATGTCCGTGACATCAAATCCTTCAACAAGCTGGCGGCCACCGACCCCATGCTGGAAAAGATGCCCTATATCGCCATCATCATCGACGAGCTGGCCGATCTGATGATGGTCGTGGGCAAGGACGTGGAGGATTCCATCTGCCGGATTGCCCAGAAGGCCCGTGCCGCCGGAATGCACCTCATCGTTGCCACCCAGCGCCCCAGCGTGGATGTCATCACTGGCCTGATCAAGGCCAACATCCCCAGCCGCATTGCCTTTGCTGTGTCCAGCCAGGTGGACAGCCGTACCATTCTGGATGGTGCCGGTGCCGAGAAGCTGCTGGGCCAGGGCGATATGCTCTTTATGCCTGTGGGCGCGCCCAAGCCGGTGCGTATCCAGGGCACCTTTGTGCGGGATGAGGAGATCAGCCGCGTGCTGGACTTCATCAAGCAGAGCGCCACCGTCCAGTACGACGAGGCCATGATCGAAGCCATGGAAAAGCACGCCATTCAGGATGGCAAGAAGGGCGCATCCTCAGCAGATGCGGATGAGGAGACCGGCAGCGACCCGATGCTCAAGCAGGCCGTTGAGGTGGTCATAGATGCCGGGCAGGCATCCACCAGCCTGCTGCAGCGCCGCTGTAAGCTGGGTTATGCCCGCGCCGCCCGCATCATGGATGAGATGGAGCAGAAGGGCATCATCGGCCCCTATGAGGGTGCCAAGCCACGCGCTGTCCTCATCAGCCGCCAGCAGTGGCTGGAGATGCAGATGAATCAGCCGGAGGAATAATTATAGTTTTATATAGGAGCAATAACTAATGCGACGGCCTTTAACGTGTGTTGAAATATGTGCAGGTGCGGGAGGGCAGGCTTTGGGTCTTGCAATGGCGGGTTTTGTCCATGTTGCACTTGTTGAATATGAACAAGAGTACTGTAATGTTCTGAAAGCGAACCGTCCGGAATGGAATGTTATTTGTGCAGATGTCCATAAGTTTGATGGTCATCCATATGAAGGAGTGGACTTGCTGGCTGGTGGTGTTCCGTGTCCGCCGTTTTCTGTTGCAGGAAAGCAATTAGGTAAGGATGATGAGCGTGACCTGTTTCCGGAAGCAATTCGTTTGATTCGAGAGATTCGTCCAAGAGCTGTTATGCTGGAAAATGTTCGAGGTTTTCTGGACTCTGGCTTCGAGGAATACCGAGACCATATTTTTACAGAGATAAAGAAGCTAGGGTATGTTACACACATTAAATTATTGAATGCCTCAGATTATGGGGTGCCCCAGCTTCGTCCAAGGGTTGTTATAGTTGGAATCCGAAAAGATCAGGCAGGGGCATTTGAATATCCACAAGAGCATCCAAGAGAATCTCCTACGGTTGGAGAGACACTGTGCGATCTGATGTCACAAAATGGATGGAAAGGTGCAAAAAAATGGGCTGAAGGAGCTGATAGGATTGCACCTACACTGGTTGGAGGCTCTAAAAAGCATGGCGGACCGGACCTTGGCCCGACAAGAGCAAAAAATGCATGGGCAGAGCTTGGCGTTGACGGAAAGGGAATTGCAAATGAGGCACCGGAACAGGATTTTGACGGGATGCCACGTCTGACCAGTCGAATGATGGCACGCATCCAAGGTTTTCCAGACACATGGACTTTTGGAAGCAAAAAGACTATTGCCTGTAGAATGATCGGCAATGCTTTTCCGCCACCGGTGGCGCAGGCTGTTGGAATTGAAATCAGGAGGTGCTTAGAAAATGCCGAAAGATGAAGTCTTGATTGCAATGGAACGCAAGAGATACCATGAGAGACTGCTGCAGACTGGTACATTGGCAATCAATGCAAATGGTGTTGCCACAAATGCAGACAAAGACAGTGTGATATCTGTAATGATTGCTAAAGGAATTGCCGAGCAGCTGATGGCAGAAACCAATGAGCGTGTTGCAGGTCAAACAGCAGGAGCGTCATTTGAAATGCTTACGATGGAGTTTGTAAAGAGAACGTTCCCACAGCTGCAACATCTTAGACCGGGCAATTGGGAAGTCCTTAAACTTGGAAATAGAAGCAGGACGAAAACATCAACATTCGCTCAATATGAACATTTGGCGTATTTGACCGAACTGACAAAAGCTAACAGAAAATTGTCAGCTATGATTGGAACTGACTATATGGTAGCACCTGATATTGTTGTTTACCGAAACCTTTGTTCTGATGAGGAAATAAACGCAACAGAACCTATCGTAAATGATACTGTGTGTCGGTATGCTGATTTGAGAGAAAAGAATGGTGGCAAAGCAATCTTACATGCTTCTGTTTCGGCAAAATGGACAATGAGATCTGATCGAGCACAAAACAGTCGTACGGAAGCATTAAATCTGATTCGTAATAGAAAAGGGCATCTTCCGCATATTGTTGTTGTCACGGGAGAACCTCTTCCATCCAGAATTGCATCACTTGCACTTGGGACAGGGGACATTGATTGTGTATATCACTTTGCATTGCCGGAATTGATTGCATCAGTTAACTCAACAGAACGGGCAGATGTGATAGAAACACTTAAAACATTGGTGGAAGGAAAAAGATTGAAAGATATTTCGGATTTGCCGTTAGACCTTTCCGTATAATGAGATGAATTGCGTTCTAAAAGACTTCATAAGTGTGAAGTGAGGATATAAAGGATATGCAGGAAAATACTTCCCCGATCTATACCGAATTTCTTCCCATCAGCCGGGCGGACATGGAAGCCCGGGGGTGGGATCAGCTGGACTTTGTGGTGGTGGGCGGCGATGCCTACGTTGACCACCCCAGCTTTGGCACCGCCATCATCAGCCGCCTGCTGGAGGCCGAGGGCTATAAGGTCGGTGTGCTGGCCCAGCCCCGCTATTCCGACTGCGAGGACTTCAAGCGGTTCGGCAGGCCGAAGTACGGCTTTTTCATCGGCGGCGGCAACGTGGACAGCATGGTGAGCCACTACTCCGTGGCAAAAATTCCGCGTGCCGAGGACGAATACTCTCCCGGCGGCATCGGCGGCGCGCGGCCTGACCGCAGCGCCACCGTTTACACCAGGCTGGCCAAGGAGGCCTACCCCGACCTGCCTGTGATCCTGGGCGGTCTGGAGGCTTCTCTGCGCCGGTTTGCCCACTACGATTACTGGCTGGACACCGTTCTGCCCAGCATTGCGGAGGACTCCGGAGCCGATCTCATCAGCTTTGGCATGGGCGAGCACCAGACCGTGGAAATCGCCCGGCGGCTGGCGGCAGGGGAGCCGGTGGAGTCCATCACCGATGTGGACGGCACCTGCTACCTGACCGACTTCGACCACCTGCCCGAAAAGTATGTTGAGTGCGCCGGTTTCCGGAAAGTGGCCTCCGATAAGGTGGCCTACGCCAAAGCCTGCCGCATCCAGATGGACAATCAGGATGTGGTCAGCGGCCAGATCATTGTCCAGAAGCAGAGTGAAAAGTACCTTGTGCAGAACATCCCGGCAAAGCCGCTGGTGCGCTGGGAGCTGGACAAGGTGTATGCGCTGCCCTACACCCGCCGCTACCACCCCATCTATGAGAGCATGGGCGGCGTGCCTGCCATCCGGGAGGTGCAGTTCTCCATCATCCAGAACCGCGGCTGCTTCGGCGGCTGCAACTTCTGCGCCATCCAGCTGCATCAGGGCCGCCGGGTCACCAGCCGCAGTGCCGACAGCATTGTGGCCGAGGCCGAGCGGATGACCCACGAGCCTGATTTCAAGGGCTACATCCACGATATCGGCGGCCCCACCGCCAACTTCCGGTTCCCGTCCTGCCGGGAGCAGATGCTGCGGGGCATGTGCAATGGCGGCAAGCACTGCCTGGCCCCCACCACCTGCTCCCACATGATCGTGGATCACAGCGATTACCTCAAGATCCTGCGCCGTGTCCGGGAACTGCCCGGCGTGAAAAAGGTGTTCATCCGCAGCGGCATCCGGTTCGATTACCTGATGGCCGACCCGGACGACACCTTCTTCAAGGAGCTGGTGGAGTATCACGTCTCCGGCCAGCTGAAGGTGGCCCCGGAGCACTGCGCTCCCAATACACTGGCCTACATGGGCAAGCCGCCCATCCAGACCTTCAACAAGTTCAAGGATAAGTTCTACGAGCTGAGCAAGAAGGCGGGCAAAAAGCAGTACCTCGTGCCCTACCTGATGTCCAGCCACCCGGGCAGCACCCTGAGCGATGCCGTCTATCTGGCCGAGTATCTCTACAAAAACCACATGCGCCCCGAGCAGGTGCAGGATTTCTATCCCACCCCCGGCACGGTGAGCACCTGCATGTTCTACACCGGCCTTGACCCCTACACCCTCAAGCCTGTGTTCGTGGAAAAAACTGCGGAGGGAAAAGCGCTCCAGCGCGCCCTGCTCCAGTATTACGAGCCCCGCAATGCCGAAAAGGTCATCAAGGCGCTGAAAATGACCCACAGGGAGGACCTGATCCCGCTGCTGGTGCCCGCCGAGGGCCGCCGCGCGGTCCAGCGCTCTGCCCGCCGGGCCGAGCCTGCCGAGGTGACCATCCACAACGACGGCACTTATACCGTCCGCCCCAACAAGGGCAGGGGAGGCAGGAATCAGAGCCGCGGAACCGCCCCGGCCCGCACCGCAGGCGGCCGCCAGCCCAGCCCCGGCGCACGTTTTGCGCCCAACGGCACGGCACCCCGTAAGCCAAAGAATGATCAACAGAAAGAGAATACATCGTGGAAAACTTCAAAAAAGAAAAAGTAAGCCTCTGGCGGCGCATTGCCGCTCTGGCCCTGGCGGCGGCGCTGGCCCTTGGCCTTGCCGCCTGTGATGCCTCGGCGGTGGTGCCGGGCAGCAGCGCCCCTACGGTCAGCACTGCCCAGCCTGCCGGAGACGGCCAGACCGCCAACTTTGAGATGCACTTCCTGGATGTGGGGCAGGCCCTGAGCGTGCTGGTGGAATGTGACGGCCAGTATATGCTCTACGACGGCGGCAATGTGGACGATGGCAGCTATGTCGTCTCTTACCTGCAGAATCTCGGCGTGGAGGAGCTGCAGTATGTGTTCTGCTCCCACGCCCACGAGGATCATGTGGGCGGCCTGTCCGCTGCGCTGGCCTATTTCCCGGCAGACCATGTGTACAGCCCCGTGACGGAAGCCTCCACCAAGTGCTTTCAGGATTTCGTCAAGTACACCGGGCAGCAGGGCCTGCAGGTGGAGGTGCCCGCCGCGGGCACGGTCTGGCCGCTGGGCAGTGCCACTGTGACCATGCTGGGCCCTGTGGCGCAGTATGACAACACCAACGATACCTCCATCGTTCTGCGGGTGGATTACGGCTCCACCAGCTTTCTGCTCACCGGCGATATGGAATCGGATGCGGAGCGCGACCTCGTGAACAGCGGTGCCAACCTGAAGGCAGATGTTCTGCAGGTGGGCCACCACGGCTCCAGCACCAGTACGAGTTACATCTTCCTGAACGCCGTCCTGCCCGAGATGGGCATCATCTCCTGTGGTGTGAACAACAAGTACGGCCACCCCCACGAGGAGACCCTGAGCATCCTGCGGGATGCGGGCGTGGATGTTTACCGCACGGACCTGCTGGGGGCCATCGTGATCGGTTCCGATGGACAGAACTATACCATCCGCACCGAGAAAACGGCCACCGATGCCGAGCTTAACCCCACCGACCCGGCGGCAGCATCCACCGCGCAGCAGGGGTATATCGGCAACGTGAACAGCAAAAAGTTCCACCTGCCCAGCTGTGCCAATCTCCCTGCGGAAAAGAATCAGATCCTCTTCTCCAGCTACGAGGAGGCCATTGCGGCAGGGTACAGCCCGTGCTCGAGCTGCATCAAGTAAACGCATATCAAACAAGCAGCGCCCTGCCGGGGCAAACCGGCAGGGCGCTGCTGTTTTCTGGGTTCATTTTTTTCGCTTCTTGAAATCGACCGGCAGCGTTGTCCACCGCTTCCGGAAGAGGTACGCCGCATCCTTGGGCTGGCGCTGGCGGGTAAAGATGCCTTTTTTGTTGCCGTCCACCCGCAGGATGCCTTCGGTGGTCTGGAAATCGGCAAAATTCCACACCAGCTCACCCTGCACGAAATCGTAGTGGTCGAACACGGCGTGGGTCATCTCCAGATATTCATTCTGGTACTCGGCACTCCACATCACACTGGGGAGCTTGTGTGCACCGCTCAGGTTGTCGGTGCCGTACTCAGTGAAGATGAGCGGGCGGCCATGCAGGACTTTTGCCCAGCCGTCCATCTCATGGTGGAAGGCGGCTTCGGCATCCGCCAGCCCGGCCCCGCCCAGTACATACCAGCCGTAGTAGCGGTTCAGACTGACGAAATCGGCAAAGCGCTGGCCCTTGCTGGTGTCGGGCAGGCTGGTCATCAGGACCGTATAAGTACGGGGGCGCTTCTGGGGGTCGAGGCGGCGGGCCAGCTCGAACAGGGGCTTGAAGTATTCCTCCGTGCCCGCGCTGGTGCACTGAGGCTCGTTGAGCAGGCTCCATGCGATGACCGAGGGATGGTTTTTGTCCCGGTCGATCATATCGGTCAGGGCTGCCTTGTGGTTCTTGAGCAGCGCAGGCGTGGTCTCCTTCTCAAAAAAGCCCTGCTGCCTGCCGTTGCCCTGATTGGCGGCCAGGAAGTTGGCCGTGCTCTGCATAAAGCCCACGGCGGGGACTTCGTCAATGATAAGGAAGCCCTCCTCATCGGCCATCTGGTAGATCTCCTCAGCGTAGGGGTAGTGGCTGGTGCGGAAGCAGTTTGCGCCGATCCACTTCATCAGCTCAAAATCCCGCTTGACGGTAGGCAGATCAAGCCCGCGGCCCCGGATGTCGGCATCCTCGTGCCGACCGAAGCCCCGCAGATAGACCGGGCTGCCGTTGAGCAGGAAACGTCCGTGCCGGATCTCAAAGGTGCGGATGCCGATCCGGTCCAGATACTCGTCCACCACCGCGCTGCCCTCGTGGATGCGGATGACCAGATCGTAGAGATAGGCGGCGTGGACATTCCACAGCTTGGCGTTTTTGACCACCAGCGTGCCGGTGGTGCCGGAGCTTTCGGCCACCCGGGTGGTGCCGTCGTAAAGTTCCACAGTCACGGGGTGGGTGCCGTTGGTGGTCACGGTATAGTCGATCTCGGCCCCGGTCTCGGTCAGGCGGTATCGTGTGGAATAGTCCAGCACCCGCTCCTTGGGCAGGGCCATCAGCCAGACGGGCCGGTGGATGCCGGCGTAGTTGTAAAAATCAAAGTAGGGTGCGGCGATCTTTCTGCCATCTGCAAGGGTGCGGGTGGTGCCTGCGGGCAGCATCGTCTCGCTGAGCTCGTTATTCGCCAGAACACTGAGCTTGTTGAACTGGTTGTAGCGTACGATGTTGGTCACGGTGGCATCAAAGGGCAGGAAGCCGCCCTCGTGCTGGGCCACCTCCACGCCATTGACAAAGACCCGGGCCCGATGGGTGACCGATCCAAACCGGAGAACGATGTCCCAACCGCTCCATTCCGCAGGGACAAAAAAGCTGGTCTCGTACCAGAAATCACCGCAGTATTCGCGGGAGGCCTTGTCGGTGAACAGGTCGCAGAAGGAGGCAGGCACCGGCATGGAAAGAGAGGAGGGCAGGTCCAGCGCCCATCCGGCCTCCACACCCTTGCTCTCGGGGTCGAAGCTGAAACGCCACATCCCGTCCAGGCCGATGAGACGGCGGGTGGTGGTAGCGCGGGGATACAGCAGGGAGCGGTTCATCAGGATGACCTCACATTCATCAGCCCGGCGGCATTTTGCGTGCCACAGGGGCGTTTATTGTCTTTGTACCAAGTATGACAGAAATTTTATAAAAGGGATAGAAAGATTTTTGAATAAATCCAGACTTTTTTCAGGAAAACAGGCGCTGCTCTGGGCAGAATACCTATTATCTCCGTCCGGGTTTGAAAACTTCCGTAAAGAGTGCCACAAAAAGTGAATGCTGGGAAAAAGAGGAAAAAACAAAATGTGAACGAACTGTGAAAATACACAAAAACAATACCTTAAAATTGTACGAATTCACCTAAAAAATATTCTAACATTTTTTGATAAAAGTTTGTCATAATATTGGAGTACAAACTTGGATACAGCAGAAGGGACGCTGTACCGTTTTGAATTGACCACCGAAGGAGAATACAATGGCAAATGAAATGCAAAAGACCACCCCGTTTGGGATGCGGGACAAGGTCGGCTATATGTTCGGCGATTTCGCCAACGATTTTACTTTTATCCTGTCGTCCAGCTTCCTGATGAAGTTCTATACCGACGTGATGGGCGTGAGCGCCGGTGTTGTGGGCATGATCATGATGATCGCCCGCTTTGTGGATGCTTTCACCGATGTGACCATGGGCCAGATCGTGGACCGCTCCAACCCCACTAAGGACGGCAAGTTCCGCCCCTGGCTCAAGCGGATGTGCGGCCCTGTGGCCATCGCATCCTTCCTCATCTTCCAGTCCGGTCTGGCCGGGATGTCCTACGGCTTCAAGGTGGCATGGCTCTTTGTGACCTATATCCTGTGGGGCTCCATCTTCTACACCTCCGTCAACATCCCTTACGGCTCCATGGCTTCCGCCATCTCTGCTGACCCCAAGGATCGCGCAGAGCTGTCCACCTGGCGTACCATCGGCAGCACCCTGGCCAGCCTTGTGATCGGCGTTGGCACCCCCATGGTGGCTTACGTCACCGTCAATGGCCAGACGGTCCTCTCCGGCAGCCGCATGACCATCATTGCAGGCGTTTTCTCTGTCTGCGCCATCCTCTGCTATCTGCTCTGCTTTAACCTGGTGCGTGAGCGTGTGGACGTGCCCGCCAACAACAGCAAGATGGACATTGGCAAGATGCTCAAGAGCGTGTTCACCAACCGTGCCCTGCTGGGCATCATTGCTGCCGCCCTCTTCCTGCTGCTGGCCATGCTGACCATGCAGGGCATGGCAGGCTATGTGTTCCCCAACTTCTACGGCAGCGCCGCCGCCCAGTCTACCGCTTCTCTGCTGAGCAGCGTGCTGATCCTGCTCGTCTGCGCACCCTTTGCCTCCAAGCTGGCCAGCCGGTTCGGTAAAAAAGAGCTGGCCACCGTATCCTGCATCGTGGCCACGGTGCTGGAGGTCATCTGCTTTGTTCTCAAGCCCGCCAATGTCTGGGTCTATGTCGGCTTCTTCTGCGCCGCCTTCATCTGCCTGGGCTTCTTCAACACCATCATCTGGGCAATGATCACCGATGTCATCGATGATTCCGAGGTCCGCAACGGCATCCGTGAGGACGGCACCATCTATGCGGTCTACTCCTTTGCCCGCAAGCTGGGTCAGGCGTTCTCTTCCGGCCTGACCGGCGGCCTGCTGACCATGATCGGCTACAGCGCCGCCACTGCCTTTGACCCGGAGGTCACCATGGGCATCTTCAACATCTCCTGCATTGCCCCCGCCATCGGCTTCGTGGCCGTGGCCCTGAGCCTGTTCTTCATCTACCCCCTGACCAAACAGAAGGTGGAGGAGAACGTGGCCGCACTGGCACAGCGCCATAATAAGTAAGGAAACGGATCAAGCCGCCCACGGGAAATTCCTGTGGGCGGCTTGTTTCTGCTTCAAAATTGATGTATACTAATATATCAGGAATGATACAACGGCACGAGCGGAACAACAGGAAAAAGGAGCGGTGTACGATGCGGGTGGATCCTTTGCAGATCCTTACAAAGCTGGCAGCGGTGCAGAATATCCCGACCCGGCGGGTCACCCCACCCTTTGAGGGGTTGGAAGAGTTTGACTACGGCCTGCGGCGATCGCTGGATCCCCAGTTCGACTGGCAGGAGTTCGGCCAGCTGCTGCTGGACAGCACCCCTGAGAATACCCTGCTGCTGGTGGAGGGCACCTTTGAGCTGCACTTTGCCCTGTTCCGCATCCCCGATGAAAAAAACACGGTCTTTCTCATTGGACCCTGGACGGTGGGCCCCCGCACCCAGAGCGCCCGCAAATGGGTCAGGCGCTATCTGGGGGAAGCCGGAGAGGCCGCTGTGCAGGAGTACTATAACGGCGTGAAGATCCTGGAGGCCAGCGATTTCTATGGAGCTTTGCGGGTTGTGGTGGATACGATGTTCGGCTGCACTGTCCCGGTGCAGGAGCTGAAGGAATTCCTGCCCTTCCAGTTCCACCCGGATACCCGCTATTTCCACGAGCCAGAGTTCCAGAAGGAGATCCCGGTCACCATGCTGGAGCAGCGGTATGAATCGGAGAACCGCATTCTGGACGCGGTGGCCCGGGGCGATGAGGAAGCCGCCATCGAGGCCATGCACCAGCACTCCCGCTTTACCTATGGCGGCCGGTTCGAGGGGACGCTCTACCAGCAGAAGAACAAGATGATCGTGCTGAACACCCTGCTGCGCAAGGCCATTGAACCCAGCAAGGTGCATCCCTATTATATTGATGCCATTTCCAGCAAGTACAGCCGCATCATTGAGGAAGCCAACGAGGTGCCCAACGAGATGATGTGGCAGATGACGCGGGATTACTGTGCCTATGTCCGCCGCTACTCGCTGAAGGAGTATTCGCCCGCGGTGCAGAAGGTGATGAACTACGTCAACCTGAACGTGGCCGAGCCGCTGACGCTGAAAAGTCTGGCCGCAATGTGCTTCATCAGCCCATCGTACCTGTCGGCATTGTTCAAGCAGGAGACCGGCAGCACTCTGATCGATTATATCAACACCCAGCGCGTCAACCGCGCGGCCCAGCTGCTGGTGCAGAACAACCACACCATTGCCGCCGTGGCCGAGGAAGTGGGCATTCTGGACGTGAATTATTTTACAAAGATCTTCAAAAAGACGCTGGGAGTCACCCCTACCCGCTACCGCCGCGAACACAAAGAAAAGTGAAAAATGAAAAAAATGCCCGGTTTTTCCCGGAAATGTACGTTTTGTGCAAAACTCCCGGGAAAAACGGGCATTTTCTGTACAGAGAAATTTGTTGCATGAACAGAACGATGTTGTAACCGTTTTGAAAGGATTTATGGATTTTTGGCATGGAATTTGGATGTATGTTGCATTTTCGACTGATTTTGTACTTGATAGCAAAAAGAATGTTGTACACAACAATATCAACTGTGAAGAATGCACAAAGAAATGACCGGAATCTTGTGAACTTGTCCCATTGCGAATGATTTTCCAGACGGTTATAATACAAACAGAAACCATGGAACATACATGTAAGTATATTCCATGAGATGCTGTGATATGCGAATGAAGGAGAACAAGATTATGAAAATGATTTCCCGTCGTGACTTTATGAAGGCTTCTGCTGTTGTGGGTGCTGCCGGCGTTCTGACCGCCTGCGGCGGCTCCTCCAGCTCCACTGCTGCTTCCTCCACCGCTGCTTCTTCTGCAGCTACTTCTGCAGCTGCTTCTGAGGCTGCAACCGGCAGCGCAAACGTCGGTGTCTGCATCTATCAGTTCGCTGATAACTTTATGACCCTGTACCGCACCGACCTGGAAGAGTACCTGAAGGATAAGGGCTACTCCGTGACCATCGTTGACGGCAAGAACGACCAGAACACCCAGACCGAGCAGATCAACACCTTCCTGCAGCAGGGTGTGGACGTGCTGATCATCAACCCTGTTCAGACCACTTCTGCACAGACCATCGTGGATACCATTTCTCCCTCCGGCACTCCCATCGTCTTCATCAACCGTGAGCCCGAGAAGGCTGTTCTGGACTCCTACGCAGGCAAGTGCTGCTACGTTGGCGCTGACGCACGTCAGTCCGGTACTTACCAGGGCGAGCTGATCCTGGAGACTGAGACCCAGGGCGATATCAACGGCGACGGCAAGATCACCTACATCATGTGCAAGGGCGACCCCGAGAACATCGATGCTCAGTACCGCACCGAGTACTCCATCAAGGCTCTGACCGATGCCGACAAGGAAGTGGAGTGCCTGTACGAGTACCTGGACAACTGGGATCAGACCACCGCACAGCAGGACGTTGCAAACGCTCTGGCACAGTACGGCGAGAAGATCGAAGTTGTGTTCTGCAACAACGACGCAATGGCTCTGGGCGCTCTGCAGTCCATCGAGCAGGCTGGCCGTACCGTTGGCAAGGACATCTACCTGGTCGGTGTTGACGCACTGAAAGAGGCTGTCCAGAACGTTGTTGACGGCAAGATGACCGGTACCGTTCTGAACGACGACGTGGGCCAGGCTACCGCTGCTGCCGAGGCTACTCAGCTGTTTGTTGAGGGCAAGGACGTTGAGGAGTACTACTGGGTCGACTACGTCAAGGTCACTACCGAGAACGCAGCACAGTACCTCTAATTCCTGTAGCACAAAACTCACGTTTGCAAGGTACGCAGTGAGTCCTATGGCTTGGTAAAAGCTTAAAAGCGCGTGCGTGCGAGATTTCTCTCGGGCGCACGCGCCTTCTTTTGGAAAGGACGCACCGCGCGGCCTGCAAATTGCAAGATAAGGAGGCTCTGCGGAATGTCAGAATACCGTCTGGTAATGAAAGGCGTGGTCAAGACCTTCCCCGGCGTAAAAGCGCTGGACCACGCGCAGTTGGAGCTCCGCCCCGGTAAAGTTATGGCCCTGATGGGCGAAAACGGTGCCGGTAAGTCCACCCTGATGAAGTGCATGTTCGGCATTTACAAGATGGACGAGGGCGAGATCGAATACGAGGGAGAAAAGGTCGTTATTGCGAACCCGTTGGAAGCACTGGGCCGCGGCATTGCCATGGTGCATCAGGAGCTGCAGCCCATCCCGGCCCGTACCGTGGCTGAGAATATCTGGCTGGGCCGCTACCCCACCAAAAAGATTGGCCCCATCACCATTGTGGACCACAGCAAAATGTATGCCGATACCGATGCACTGCTGAAGAAGCTGAAGCTGCAGATCAATTCCCACGCAAAGCTGGGCAGCCTGAGCATTGCCCAGATGCAGATGGTGGAAATTGCAAAGGCTGTTTCCGCAAACTGCAAGGTGCTGATCCTGGACGAGCCCACCTCCTCCCTGACCGCCAACGAAGTGGAATCGCTGTTCCGCATCATGCGTGAGCTGAAGGAGCAGGGCGTTGCGCTGGTCTACATCAGCCACAAGATGGACGAGATCAAGGTCATTGCTGACGAAGTGACCATCATGCGTGACGGCCATTACATCGGCAAGTGGGACGTTGCCAACATGACCAAGGAGCAGATCATCGCCAAGATGGTCGGCCGTGAGCTGTCCAATCTGTTCCCGCCGCTGGAGAACCACCCCTCCGAGGAAGTGATGATGAAGGTGGAGGACTTCACCTCCATCCATCCGCGCTCCTTCCGCCATTGCAGCTTTGAGCTGAAAAAGGGCGAGATCCTGGGTGTGGCTGGTCTGGTGGGCGCACAGCGCACCGAGCTGATGGAAGGCATCTTTGGTCTGCGTGCACACACCTCCGGCAGGGTGTGGATCAAGGGCGAAGAGGTCAACATCAAGCAGCCCCGCGATGCCATCCGGAAGAGCGTGGCTCTGCTGACCGAGGACCGCCGCGCAACCGGCATCATGGGTGTGCTGAGCGTGGCCGACAACATCTCCATTGCATCGCTGGACGCTCTGCGCAAGGGCCCCATCATGCTGGATGACAAGAAGATTTTGGATCTGGTGGCGACCAATAAGGAAAAGATGGCCATCAAGGTGCCCAGCCCCAAGACCCAGATCAAGAGCCTGTCCGGCGGCAACCAGCAGAAGGTGCTGATCGCCCGCTGGCTGGCAAATAACCCCGATGTCCTGATCCTGGACGAGCCCACCCGCGGCATCGACGTTGGTGCAAAGTACGAGATCTACTGCATCATTGCCGATCTTGCCAAGCAGGGTAAGAGCATCATTATGATCTCCTCTGAAATGAGCGAGATCATTGGCATGTCCAACCGCGTCATGGTTATGTGCGATGGCCGAATCACCGGCTTCATCGACGGCAAGGACGCAACCCAGGAGAACATCATGGAGCTGGCTACCCAGTTTGAGACCGCGCCGGAAAAGGCAGCGGCCAATCAGTAAACAAGGAGGCTGTCTATTGTGGAAGCTACCAAGAAATTAACGGGTAAATCCGTAAAGAAATGGCTGGGCAACAACGCCATTATCGTTCTGATGCTGCTCGTCTCTCTGTTCGTCGGCATCATCCATCCGAACTTTTTTGCACCTGCAAACCTGATCAACCTGTTCAAGAACGTGTCCATCCGCTACATCATCGCGCTGGGCATCTCCGGCTGTCTGATCACCACCGGCAACGACCTGTCCGCAGGCCGTCTGGCTGGTTTTGCTGCCTGCCTGGCCTGCATCTTTGCGCAGACCGAGGGCGCTGCCGGTAAGTTCTACCCCAACATGCCCACTCTGCCCACCCCTGTGGTGTTCATTCTGGTCATTGCCATCTGCGCCATCGTGGGTCTGTGCAACGGTCTGGTCGTTTCTTACCTGAAGGTCCAGCCCTTTATCGCTACCCTGGGTATGCAGCAGGTCGTCTACGGTATCTGCCTGGTCTACACCGGCGGTACCCCCATCGGCTCCCTGAACAAGAACTTCACCTCTCTGGCCTCCAACACCATCCTGAAGGTCCCCGTGCTGATCTGGATCGCATTGATCGTGGCTGTCTGCTTCTGGTTCCTGTACAACAAGACCCGTCACGGCAAGTATATGTACGCCATTGGCGGCAACGAGGCTGCTGCTGAGGTTGCCGGTGTCAACGTCAACGCCACCAAGATCCGCATCTACATCCTGGCCTCCTGCATGTTTGGTCTGGCAGGCTGCCTGCTGGCTGCAAAGTCCGGCGGCGCATCTGTCAACACCGCACAGGGCTATGAGCTGGACGCAATCGCAGCTTCCACCATCGGCGGCGTTTCCACCACCGGCGGTGTCGGCACCGTGCCCGGCATTCTGGTCGGCGTTCTGGTCTTTGAGCTGATGAAGGTCGCTCTGCAGTTTATGAACGTCAACTCCTCTTACACCTATATCGTCCAGGGCCTTGTCATCATCGTGGCTGTGGCCATCGATATCCGTAAGTACCTGGCAAAGAAGTAACTCCTCATTCGCATACAGAGAAGCCCCCTGCCGGTTTTCCCGGCGGGGGGCTTCTGCTGTTATTTTCCCAGCTGCCGCTGCTGCAGGCGGTACTGGCGGGGTGTCAGCCCCTCCTGCTGCTTGAACAGGCTTCCAAATAGCCCTCCGCGTTTTCTCGCCCACTCTCCGAAAAAAGTTGGAGAACTTTTTCTTTTTCGTTGAATTGCACGAGAACGTGCCTCCTTGTTTGGCAGTTGTGCTGAATTTATGAACGTTCTTTGAATTTTGATATTTTCCTTCGATTTATTATAACACAGCTCCCGGAAGAGTGGTATACTACAAGCCAGGAACAGTGCTGTTAAGTTTGGAAAACAAAGATCGGTGAATGAGGTGTGTCTTATGAGTGTTTACGAAAAAATTTCCGGTTTTGCGGATGAGATCAGTCAGGACTTTGACCAGCAGCTCAAAACTGTGACGGATCTGGGGATGAAGTATATCTGCATCCGCAGCGCCGAGCACAAGGGCATTGCCGATTACACCCCTGAGGAAGTACGCGCGGTTCTTCTGCCGAAGCTGCGGGCCGCAGGTGTGGGCGTATCCAGCCTGGGTACGGCCATCGGCAAGGTGGAGGTGGACGATGAAGAGGGCTTTGCCAAGCAGCTGGAGCAGCTGGAAACACTCTGCGAAACGGCCAAGCTGCTGGACTGCTCCTTCATCCGGATGTTCAGCTTCCTCATCCCCAAGGATGCCGATGCAGACAGCTATACCGATGTGGTGCTGGATAAGCTGCGTCAGTTTATCCGGATCGCGGAAAAGCATGACATTGTCCTGCTCCATGAAAATGAGAAGGGCATCTACGGAGACACCGGTGCCCGCTGCAAATTGCTGTTCGACCGGTTGGCCTGCCCCCACTTCAAGGCGGCGTTCGATTTTGCCAACTTTGTCCAGTGTGAGCAGGACACCGCGGAGTGCTGGGAACTGCTCCATGACCAGATCGTTTATATCCACATCAAGGATGCTCTGCCCGGCTACCTGCTGAATGTGCCCGCAGGCACCGGCCTTGGCAAGATCCCTGAGCTGCTTCGCCGTGCTTTCTGCGAGGAGGGCTACCACGGCTTCCTGACGCTGGAGCCCCACCTGGCAATGTTTGATTTCTTTGCACCAGGAGCCAAAGGCGGTAAGAGCCAGAAGCTCCAATTTGAGAATAACCCGATCGTCGAGAAGATGAAGTCCGAGATGGCCGAGCCGGGCCGCCCCAAGGACGGCGCAGAAGCTTACGCCACCCAGTATCATGCACTGGTCGAGATCCTGAATCCCATTCTCAATTGATATCCACTCTCCGTTTACCATAAGCTGCCACAACAGAAGCCCCCCGCCGGGAGAACCGGCGGGGGGCTTCTGTTGTTTGCGGCAAAAAAGCTGGGCCCCATGCTGTCAGCAGCTTTTCATTTGGAATATGGCAATATTTTGCGGCTTGTCAGTCACTGGCAGTTTCGTGAAAATGACCGAAAGAGGATACCTGATTTGTGAATATCGACAGAAGTTTTCAAAATACTTGATTTTAATTTAGGGGGGGGGGGGGGGGTATAATGAAATGACAGAAAATTCCTTTGAGAACAAAGCACTCAGCAACCTGGCTGAGACCTGCAATGCGGAAAATGGAACCTACAGGGGAGGTGACAGTGCGGTAGGAATCTGGAGGGTTCCTTGCGGGGAATCCGTTGCAAAAATGCAAATAGTGATGAAAGGAATGAAGAAAGTTGAAACAGAAAAGTCAAAACCGGTTTTTGGCGGCCCTGCTGGCAGTGGCAATGATGCTTCAGATGCTTCCCATGCTGGCTTTTGCGGAGGACGCACTCGGCATCGGAGAAGTACGGAACAAAAGAACGAGTACGAAATATACGTCTTTGGTAAAAGCTGTGGAAGAGGCACAGAGCGGTGATACCATCGAGCTTGGCGAGGGCAATTATACACTGTACAAGGTCGACAGCATTGGTAGGACCAAGGGAAAAGACCTGACCTTTGTGGGGCAGGGGACTGACAAAACGGCCTGGAATATCGGTGCTTTGGTGCCGGACCCGAAATATTATGGCACAGAGTATAACGGCGATTACAGCTTTGATGGTGCCGGAACAGTCACCTTCAAAAATATGACGCTTCGCTCCGGTAATGCAAATTATCTGGGCTTCATCCGTGCGAATAATACTGTGGTGGACAATTGCGTCATCAACGGCAAGACCTTCTACTGGGGTTATCAAAGTGCAGAGTTTATCAATACGACCTTCAATGCTCCAAACTTCGATTATGCACTCTGGACGTATAGCTCCCCGACCATGACATTTGATACCTGCACCTTTAATGCAACGGGAAAAGTGATCAATGTTTACACGGATTACAGTGCAGGAAAACATGACATTAGGGTTTACTTTAACAACTGCACCGTGAATTCTTACAGTTTTGGTAAGCAGGCGCTGAACATCAACGACAGCAACATGGGCAACTATAAGTACATCATCAAGATCTACCATCCCACTGTCACGGCTGCCCGGGATACAATGACCTGTTCGCAGGTGTTCGGTTTTGGCGGTAACAAGGACAACAATAGTGGTCGGACAGAGGTGTACTGGAACGGTGACCTGGTCTGGAAAGACCGCAAGATGCAGACACACTCCTATACCGATGGTGAGAAGGAGGAGCGTGCCTATAGAGATGGTGAGAAGGAGGAGGGTGCCTATAGAATTACCGATCGTTCGGAGTGGACACCGAGCGACGTTGAGCGTATTGATAAGCGTGAAGTGACAAAAAAATGCAAGTACTGTGGCTGGACGAAAAAAGAATGGGAATATGCCAGCGTGTACCGCCTCCAGTACAACCTGAATGAAGGCGTTGGTGCCGAAAATGTCGACTACAGCGATGCTAATTACCGTCAAAATGAGAGCGTGAAGCTTGAAGCGGCTCCCACACGAGAAGGCTACCAGTTTGCTGGATGGCTGAGCCTTAAAGGTAAGCTCTATAACGCTGGGGATGAGCTTGAACTGACGGGTGATGAAGTGTTTACGGCACAGTGGAAGAAGGATGAGCCTGTCGTCAATCATACCCTGACCGTGACCGGCGGCACCTTTGCTGTGAAAAACGGCGACATTGATGTGACCAATACACTGGAAACCAGCACCGATGAGGCCAGCGGCAAGCAGACCTGCCTTGTGCCGGATGGTGCAGAAGTCACCGTGACGCTGGACCAGACGAAGGTTCCCGAGGGTATGGTGTTTGATCTCTGGTCTACCGGCAAGTTTGAACTGCCGCTGGATCAGGATTACAAGGCAGAGTCCATTACCTTTACCATGAATGATGATGTGGATGTGGCTGCACAGTACCGCAGCGCTGACATTGAGGATGGTTCTGATGTTGTTGGCCCCATCATTGTCGGTACGGCTGTTGTGGCTGGCGGCGCACTGGTCGGCTACACGCTGGGCACCGATCTTGTGGGCCAGATGTGGGGTCTGCCTTACTTCCCCAGCAACCGCAGTGCTCTTGCAATGATGCTGTGGGAGGATGCAGGCAAGCCTATGCCGGAATCTGAGATCCTCTACCCCGATGTTGGCCAGGAAGAACAGGATATGGATCTGCAGCATGCTGCCCGCTGGTCCATGGAGCACGACCTCATGCCTGACCTGAACGATCAGGATACAGAGCTGCCCCCTGAACAGGTGAAGTTCTATCCGGACAACATGGTTACCAAGATCAGCGTGCTGCGTGCTTGGAAGAAGGCACAGGACCTCAAGCAGAACGCGCAGTAAAATTTGACATCCTCTGATATTTCCCAAACACAGCAGGAGCGCCCCACCGGGTCATACCGGCAGAGCGCTCCTGCTGTGTTTCTGTTAAGCTTCAGGAAAGGGGAACACACCCCACTCAGCGGCCCACGATGAGGTCGCGGCGGCAGCGCAGGCCGACCGTCAGGAAAGCGCTGTTGCCCAGCTGCCGCAGCACCACCCGCTGGGTGTCGGTCTGGCCCTCACACAGCAGGGAAAGGTTCAGGGTGGTGGAACCCTTCTCCGTGGTGAGCACCAGCGTGGATACGCCCTGATTCATCAGGGTCTTCATGTCCTGAATGGTGGTGCGGAAGGTGGCGGCGCAGTCCGGCACGTCCAGCGTCAGGACACGGCCCTCCTGCCGGGCGGTGTAAAGGACCTGACGGCCCAGCAGGCCCTTGACGGTGTACCGGGCTTCGGTGGTCTTTGCCTCGTCAGCGGAGATCAGCATGATGTCGCCCTGAATGGGGTCACCCTCCGGTGCGCCGTAGCCGCCGTAGGCGGGGTCGGTCTCGCCCACGGCAACGTCACCGCTGTGCAGCGCGATCTCGCCCTGAAGCATCACGCTTTCGTCCTGCGGGGGCAGGTAGCCTGCAACAACGGTGTCATCGGCGGCAGCCGCAGCGGCAGGCTCCTCGGCAAATGCGCCGACACTCATGGGGATGGCAAGGGACAGCACCAGGGCTGCGGCAATGGCCTGACGGCCCAGCATTGTATTCAGAATCTTCATAAAAAATATACCTCCTGTACTATGGACGAAAAACCGCCCGTTCTGTAATGAATACGGAACGGGCGGCTTGTTTATTGCAGGGGGAAGGAAATTTTTATGGAACGTTAAACCCCTCAGTCACGCTCCGCGTGACAGGTCCGGGTTGCGGCACCCAGCATCCACTTCGTGTTGTAAACAACACTTGTGTCTTGCTGGCCGCGGCCCCAACAGCAACGCCCTTTATCCGCCACTGGCGGCGGTTGTTACTGTTGCCCCTAATAGTGGGGCCCTTGGCATAAAGGGGAACTCGCAGGGCTCTACGTAGCGCCAGAGCCGCCCCTACTAGGGGCGGTGGCAATGCGAAGCATTGACGGTGGGGTTTAACCTTCCCGGTTCAGGATCTCCATGAATTCGTCGCCGGTGATGGTCTCTTTCTGGTACAGATACTGGGCCAGCTCATCCAGCTTTGCGCGGTTGTCGGTCAGGATCTGCACAGCCTTGGCGTGCTGGGCCTTGACCAGATCCACCACCTTCTGGTCGATCTCACACTGGGTCTGGGCAGAGCAGGCAAGGGAAGTGTCGCCGCCCAGATACTGGTTGTTGACGGTCTCCAGTGCCACCATGTCAAACTCATCGCTCATGCCGTAGCGGGTCAGCATGGCGCGGGCCAGCTTGGTGGCCTGTTCGATATCATTGGAAGCGCCGGTGGTGATGGAGTGGAACACCACTTCCTCGGCGGCACGTCCGCCGGTGAGGGTGGCGATCTTGTTTTCCAGCTCTTCCTTGTTCATCAGGTAGTGGTTGCCCTCGTCCACCTGCATGGTGTAACCCAGAGCACCCGAGGTGCGGGGGATGATGGTGATCTTCTGCACGGGGGCGGAGTGGGTCTGCTTGGCGGCGACCAGAGCGTGGCCGATCTCATGGTAGGCTACGATGCACTTTTCGTGGTCGGTCAGGATGGAGTTTTTCTTCTGGTAGCCTGCAATGACCACCTCAATGCTCTCCTCCAGGTCGGATTGGGTCACGCTCTTGCGGCCTGCACGGACGGCCCGCAGCGCGGCCTCGTTGACGATGTTGGCCAGCTCGGCACCGGACGCGCCGGAGGCCATCCGGGCCACGGTGGTAAAGTCGATGCCCGGGGCCAGCGCGACCTTCTTAGCGTGGACCCTCAGGATCTCCTCGCGGCCCTTGAGGTCGGGCAGCTCCACGGGCACCCGGCGGTCAAAGCGGCCGGGGCGGGTCAGGGCAGGGTCAAGGGATTCGGGGCGGTTGGTGGCGGCCAGAATGATGACACCGGTGTTGCCCTCAAAGCCATCCATCTCGGTCAGCAGCTGGTTCAGGGTCTGCTCGCGCTCATCGTTGCCGCCATATTGGCCGCCGCTGCGCTTTTGGCCAATGGCATCGATCTCATCAATAAACACGATACAAGGCGCTTTCTCCTTGGCCTGCTTGAACAGGTCGCGCACCTTGGAAGCACCCATGCCCACGAACATCTCCACGAACTCGGAGCCGGAGATGGAGAAGAAGGGCACGTTGGACTCACCGGCCACAGCCTTGGCCAGCATGGTCTTGCCGGTGCCCGGAGGGCCCACCAGCAGGATGCCCT
>OMBQ01000581.1_pt1 | contig 41400 bp, 41 predicted proteins | sample 1674311 | NCBI WGS metagenome assembly OMBQ01 (sample SAMEA103958160, study PRJEB25191) | human gut metagenome | biome: human-associated habitat [ENVO:00009003]; feature: intestine environment [ENVO:2100002]; material: feces | place: Germany | collected 2013/2015 | reverse complement strand
CAGACTCACGCTTATCCAAAGCCTTATTACGTTCCTCCAATTCCTTGGTCTTATCTGCTAATTGAGCTTCCAACTCTTTTCTGATACGTTCTTCTGCTTCAGCAACACGGCGAGCCACCTCCTCGTCAATCAAGTCTTGACGAGTGATGCGCTCCACCTGCAGGTCATGCTCTGCATGCGCTGCCCGATCATTGGCATCGGACAACTGGCCTACGGCATTGGCATATTTCTCTGCCAAAGACGTACTTTTCCCTGTATTTTGTTGCTGTTCAAACATATCGTTTACCTTATTGTTTACCATTTTTTCCTCGCATGTCGACTGGCTCCATGCACAAGTAGTACTTCAGGTCATCCGTCAACTGACAAACTCTAGCCATAAGCCTACACAGTTATACTAATGTAGGCTCGAAGCTGTTCGATACTGATGTCAGCAGGGAGAATTAGTGTCACACCATTGGGATAGCTTAATTTTAAATAAGGATTGCGGCGGTTGCGAACATTTGCAGACTCACGCATCTCCTTCGCCTCATTGTTGCCGATTACAACCTCGGCAAACTTTGGCTTGCTGTTTAATTGTTTCTTGCCTTGTACCATAATTTGAATATTTTAAAATCATGGTGCAAAGGTACGAAACTTTACCTAGGCACACAATACGGCATTCACCGAATACTTACGATGCAGTTAGCAAAGCCCTCGTTCTCGAAGTTCTTGCAAACTTTTACGGAATCCAGAAACAGTCTGATATTCTGTTTTCGTATCTGTTCCGCCATCACCATCCATTGCATCAGTAGCTTCTGCTCTGGTGCCAACTCCTTTGGTAACCGCTGGATACCATGAAACAGCACACCAAGCAAAGCCTGCTTTTGGGCAATAGCATATAGCTCCTTCCAATCCACCTCCTTCAAAGAACCAGGTATTTCCTTGGCAGAACCAATGCAGAATCGCAAGAAATCAAAGAAAATCTTTTGTTGTTTCAACATAAAGCTGTACTTTTGCACGCATGAAGCAAGCCATACGCATCATATTATCCTACATAGCAGCTATCATCCTTCTTCCGATAGCCTTACTATGTAAGTTCTTCCGAAGGAAGTAATCCTACTTTTTTCGGAAAGGATCTTTGTATATTCCCAAAAGCTGCTTACCGAAGTAATAGAAGAACTGCATGTCATCCACGAAATAACGCTTGAAGAGGCGCTTTGGCTCCTTCATGCAACGATACAGCCACTCCATACCGATTTTCTGCCAAATCTTAGGCGCACGTTTCAAAGTTCCTGCTTCGAAGTCGATGGTAGCACCCAGAGCCATGAATACCTTTACTTCAGGCATCTTATCACGATATTTCATAATCCACTTCTCCTGCTTAGGCGCACCCACACCAACGAGCAGCACATTAGCACCACTCTCGTTCACGATGCGAACCAACTCCTCGCATTCATCCTCATGCTTCTCGAAGCCAAAGGAAGGAGAATGAGCACCTACCACCATCTTGTGCCCCACCTTCTCATTGATACGTTCCATCGCCTTGGCTGCAATACCCTCCTTGGCACCAAGCAAGAAGATTTTGCAGTCTGCATCATCCTTATGATACATATAATAAGAGGTGAAGAAGCTGGAACCCGGAATTGCTTCCTTAATTGGAGTCCTCAACAACTTACCGAACAGGTAGAGGATCTTACTGTCACACACCACCCATTCCGACTTCTGATACACATCATAAAACTCCTTGTCCTTCTGAAGCTTAATCAGATGATCAAGATTAGGAGTCACAAGAACACCCTCCTTCAGGTTCTCCAAGAGTTCCTGACGAGTAATGTTCTGAATATCTATATTTAATACTTTTACAGTTTCCATATTGTTAAATTTGTGGAGCAAAATGTTGGCAACAACGATATAAGAAATCGTTTAAATCATTTAGATAATTGGTCCCTGCTTCTGTTTCCATCAAAGAATTCCAACATTTATCAAAAGCATCAGAATTACTTGAAGCAAGACCTAATTCTACCATTTTTTCGAATAACATATGAGAATTAGAATGAGCTATATGATATTCTAATGTAGTATCTTTGTGTACACTAGAATAAGCTTCAACCAACATTCTTTCTGGAGAACAGTTCGAATAATGAAAAAACAACAAATTCTCTGCTGGATATTGAAGTTGACCATCATGACCTTTTTTCTCTCTCATATCGCCATCTAAAATACATGCGTATCCACAATTGATACGTTCCTTCTGATATATCTTCTGTTTCGTTTTAAAATAATCATAAGTTTGAGAAGCACTACCAACTTCAACGATATTAATCATTTTATTTATCTTCGGCTTACTCACAACCAATATACCAATAGCTTTTTCTACGATTTTCCTAGAAATACTATCCTCAACATAAACATTTACTAAAGGATAGGATTCAGAATCCATTCTTGACAAAGCCTCGTTTATACTTATATTCTTTATTACCTGACTATTATTTCCTTCCTTATCAATGAAAAGTCTTGATTCGGGACGAACAGAGGCCAATATCGAAGAAGAATGTGTAGTTATAATAAATTGCTTACGACATATGACAGATTCATGAAAAATGACATCCATCAACCTTCTTTGAATCTTTGGATGTAACCCTTCTTCTATTTCCTCTATCAATATTAACGAATTATTTGGAGCTTCAACAATATCCAATAACATAGAAGTTAATACATCTTCACCTGTAGCAGTATTAAAACTAGAATATTTTCCATGTTGATAACCATATATTGAAGCATCAGAATAATCTATCATTTTGCCAACTTCATATTCTTCTTCAAATATATAAGATAAATATTCTTTCAAGCCGTCACTTACATCATGCAATCTAACTCTTCTCGCTTTACTATAAACTGAGTTTGGGGAATGTCTCGCTGGCACCATTCTATGCAAATCAATCAAAACTACAGTTCGGCCTCCAGAGTCACCATCTCGACGTGGCGTTCCTATTTGACTTTCTTTTTTAGCAACACCTCCCCACTTTCCTGTGGCAGACTTTCTATAACCTCGCTTAGTTTGTTCTCGTCTTCCTTCCCTATAGCGCACTTCATAAGACCAATTTTCTGTCTGAGAATCATTTGAAGTAAATCTCATAACATCACCCCATCTTGTTCTTTCAGGAACACCAGAGGTTCTATTTCTTGATTTAAAATTGAAATGACTACATGCAATAGCTAAAAGAGTAGATGTTTTACCACATTTATTTGAACCCGAAATTACAGTAATTGGTGTCTCAAAAGGCAAATCCATATTAGATATATGCCTAAACTTAACAAACTTCAGACCTTCAAAAAAAAGTGGATAGCTTCGTTCTTTTTCTGCTACAGTTAACGAAGGATATAAATAGACTTTATCTTTATCCGAATTAGGATTCATATTATTTTTTTAAAAACATTATTTTCATCATAATGCCCTCCAGGCGGTCCCAGCCCGCACAATTTGGCGTAGACCTTTGATGGTCCGCCAACCTTAGAGCGTAGCGGTTCCGAGCACCGAGTAGGGCGGTTTCCCTCTTCTTCCCTGAGGGGAGAAGACCGAGATGAGAGGTGGAGCCTTCTTTAATGGTAAAGAAGGACGGGATGATTTTAGAGCCATGATAACATCCCACCCGGGAGAAGAGCCAGCATATTGGATGAAAAAACAATACAATGGTACCGATTGAGTGATACAATGGTACCGATTGCACCGCTATTGTCATTTATTTCCCAAACTCTTTAATCCTCTGTTCCTCTTTCAAAGAGCAAACAAGCAATTGTCCATTCTTCTCGGCTACGATATAGCCATCCAAGCCCTGAACTACCACCTTGCTTTTATCGGCTGCATGAACCACGCAGTTCTTGCATTCATACAAGCGAATGTCCTTGCCTACCTTGGCATTGCCAGCCTCATCCTGTGGGAGTAAGGTACGGAGGCTGCCCCAACTGCCTAGGTCGCTCCAGCCAAACTCGGCTGGCAAGGTATAGATTTCCTTCGACTTCTCCATCACGGCATAGTCAATGCTTATCTTCTCACAGGTTGGGAAGAGTTTGCCGACCACCTCTTTCTCCTGTTCGGTATAGAAAAGAAGGAGCCATCTCGTCCATGATGCTGGCAAGGTTTGGCCTGGAAGGTTCGGATTGCCTTGCTGATGGTATCAATGTTCCATACGAAGATTCCGGCATTCCAATAGTAATTGCCTGCGGCAAGGTATTGCTCGGCAGTCTCCAGGTTTGGCTTTTCCTTGAAAGCCTCAACCTTGTAGATTTCCTCCACTGAAATTGCCATCGGATGCATTTTCTGTATCTTCCAGCAAGCAGAGATGATGCAAGGTGCCATGTTGTGAGTCTTTGGAAATTCAAAGTTGTTATCTTCTGACTAACAACTTTACTATACTATAACTTTTACAAATTTCTTAGGAATTACACTACATAAGTCAAACAAGATACTAGGTCCCAATATTTTCAGTATCATAAAAGGAAGAGCTTTTAAGCCAAAAGAGGGTGAAAATTGTCTCACAGAAAGTTTTACTGCATCAATTTTCATAAAATCCAAATAATCCACCTTATTTACATTTCGGGAACAAATAGGATTGTGCGACATACGCAATGCCATTTCTAAAGCACTAAAAATTAAAGTTCCTTCCCAATATCCATGTATATTACGATTACATACATTCTTTGCAAGCTCATCAATCTTTAAACGTGAAAAAACAAGCTTTGTTTTATCTGTTAACCTTTTATTTGCATTTGTAATGCTTGAGAGATTTGCTCCATTAGCTCTTTGCTCTAAATGATAAAAACATTCATCTAAATAACCAATTGAATCTTCATACAAGAAATAAGTATTAATAAATGTTGTATCCTCCCCTAAAGATAATCCTGTATCGAAACGAATGTTGTTAGATTTAATAATGTCTAAGTCACACATGATGTGCCATAAAGCAGTAGACTCTTTACCATATCGTAGAGGTTGTTTACCTTCTATCCAAAGGTTGACATCAGAGAAAGAATGACCGATAAAATTAGGCATAACTTTTTTTACGATTTCATCATTTCTAAAAATCTGTCCTGATAAAACAGACTTATGAGGTGCTTGATCTTGGCCATTATAACGATCACAATATCCATATAAAACGGAACTCACATTATTTTTTTCTGCATACTCCAAGCATTTCTCAATCGTATCTACATTAACAACATCATCACTATCCCAAAAAAAGACTTTCTTTCCATGGGACTTTTCTATTCCCAAATTACGAGCATAAGAAACCCCATGATTCGGAATATCTATAAAAGTAAAGCGATTGTCGATATCTGCGTATTTCTTCGCTACACTAAGGGTTTCATCTGTTGAGCCATCATTTATTACAATAACTTCAATATTTTTATATGTTTGATTTTTTATACAATCTAACATTCTACCGATATATGAAGCTGTATTATAAGCCGGAACAACTACAGTTACTAATGGTTTTGTTTTTTGCATTTTATTTACTGAAGTTTTGCAAGTGAGTATATGTCAACTTGCTTGTTAATAAATATAATTGTACGGCAATAGAATGTAACAATCCACAGAATGCCGTATCACCGATCTCAAAATAAAGCAGTAGCTTTGCACTGCGCCATCGTCTTCAATCACATTAAGCCAAGAATACGAGGTTTAACATCCATCGGCTCAACCCAACAGGTGAGAAACCTGATTTTGACTAAATTTTAATATCATTTTATTATTTTCTCACTGAGCCAACTAAAAAGGACTCAGTGATATATTCTAAGTATTCATCGATAAAGACTTTTTTTAAGACATCTAAAAACAGAACGAGGGAAAAGATAAACTATCAAATATGTTAATACTTTTCTTAAAACACAGTGTTGATATTTATTAATATCACAACACAAAGGCTTATAAAATTTTCGTTTTTCTGTTGTATACAATAAGTTCCATATAAATTTAATTGTATTTCTGTTTTCTGCTTTATTCCATGAATCAAACGCATGTTTGGTAATTCCCCATTTATCAAAATCACTCATCATATTTGGTACCCCAATTAATGCATACAATGGCCATTTTGCAGAATAATCACGATTGAATGGATTTCTCTGTATTTCAACCGGCAAATTACAATATAAGCATTTCTGCTTTTTTGCACCATTCATTATAATTGCCAAAAACTCATAACCATAATGCGTTGGAGAAAAGAAATCTTTCCCATCATCCCAAATTTTATGCTTAAAAACCAGAGAGGAAATAAAGCCTAAATCAAGAGTAAAAGATTGTATTAAATCTTCCAAAGAAAATTCTATAAATTCGTTTTCAAAAATTCTATTTACAACTTTCAACTCTTTCAAACCATATTTTGTGTCTTTACCTTGTAATCTGTTCAAGTGAATAACCCCTACATCTTCATATTCTGCCAATACCTGTAAAATATAATCTATAAAATAAGGATATGCGACATCATCATCTCCCCATAATATAACATATTCTCCAGTACACTGATTTACGGAACGTGCCATGCTAGCACCGACCTCAACATATTCATCAAATTTTTTATATACTAAATATGGAAATTGAGTTATCAAGGATTTCATATATTGATCCGTTTTATCGGTACAAGCGTTAGTGCATACCACGAGCTCAACTCGACTTTGGTTGCGACTTATTTGAGGCAAAAGAATTTGTATTGTACGACGTAAATACTCGTATCTATTTAAAGTCGGAATAACTACCGAAAGTTTTTTCTTCATTGTATATAAACTTTTATCGTTAGAAATTTGGATTTATACTATGTACATTTCGTCTAGATAAAAACAGATTTTTATGTTTATATAGCCCTAAGCTCTGAAGTAAAGTAAAAAACAGTTTACCACCCCATCTCAAAATAGTATATTCACTAGAACGTGAAGATTTTATATTCCATCCCGACAGCTTAGCATATCTCCAGTAGAGATTTTTTAAATAAAAATTACAATCACTATTCCAAGGTTTAATGACTGCAGCATAATGCAAGATGACTGTTTTTCTCAGCTCAACTTCAAAAATTGTTTTGTATTTATTTGGCAAATACGAATCATTCTTCAAATATAAATTCATCATATTATATCTAAGAGGTAATTCATATATATGATTTTTGCAAATATTATTCAAAATGTCTTGTTCTGCATACTTTATATGACAAGCCTCTTGATTCAGAAAATCAAATGCTTTTTGGGTTAAGTTTTCGCTACGCCACTTCTCTAAATTCATGTAGATAACACCACAGCATCCATAAAAAGGCAATTTATTGCGATAAAAATTATATCTATTTGTATCTGGCGGAATGGCTATATAATAATTAGAAATATCAATTTCATTAATATCAGAAAGATGACAAATATCATTAGGACAGACAATTATATCTGTGTCAAGATACAAAAGTCTGTCTACATGAATATATCGATATGCAAAAAGCTTTAGATATGTATATATCCCCCATTTTCCTGTAGGAATTTCAAATTGCAGACTTTTTTCTTCAACAGTGATAACCTTAATCTTCTGATGATATCTGTCAGCCAAATTAGCCATACGTAACAAATTATCATCACTATATCCAGTTGTCATAATAAAGACATTGATATCAATGCCTTTATTATTTTCAAATAGAGAAGTTATAGCTACTCCCGCATGACAAGCATATTCATTACTGGTTGTGAAAAGTATGTTCATAACAATTCTAATCAATCTGATAAGTAATTGTATCTGCTGGATCATACAACTTATCAGTATAAGCCAACAATATAAAATTCTTATCGCTGTTATTTACTACGATATGCGCCACTCCATTAGGAATGAAAACGGTCTGAGCCTTTTCAAAAGGCATCTCAATGTCTCTGCGTTCATGCGTTTCCATATCCTCCAATTTCAAGATGGCACAACCCTCAATGATGGTAAACCACTCCACTGCTTCTGGATGATAATGACCACCCTTAGCTTGACCAGGCTTACCCATAGTAAGGTAAACCTCACCTGTATGAGAAGGTATATCCTCCTCTTTTCCTGTAATTGCTTTCAAAAACCAGCCTCTGTCGTCTGCTATGAGACGACGAGGTATGATTCTAACTTTATCTATCTGTGACATACTTAATTTTTAATATGTGTCGATTACATCTGTTATCTTAATACTTGCCTCAAAGCCAGTAGCATCATGCAGTTTCTTACCATCCAATGCCAGGTATTTCATACCCACATCAGCACGTTGCACGCTACCGAAACAACCATCCGGCACTTCCTTACCCATAGCATGATGTATCTCCGTCACAATCTCCTTTACAGTAACAGTCTCCTTACCTTGGATATTATAAAGTCCTGATGGAAGATTATTTTCAAATGCCTGAGCCAACATACGTGGCACCTCACTTACATGTACATACTGTCGAGTTTGGTCACCAGCAGTAAAATGAAGTTCCTCGCCATTGCGAATAGCATTGATTACGTATGGTATCAAACGCTTTGGATTTTCACCTGCACCGTAAATCGTTGGGATATAGAAATGCCAGTGAGTGAAATCATGTTTGTATGAAGAGACGAAACTACTCAACATGCGCTTACTTACAGTATAGTCATTTGGTGCAGGACAAGTAGAAGTCAGAACATCTTCTTCCGTGAAGAAACGCTCTTCATGAGTCTCGCCCATTTCAAAGACACTACCGAAAGTAACAAAACGGCCCTTGTATCCAAGTTCCTTCAACTTATTACAGATGGTGACAGGAGCTGTAACATTGAGGTTATAAATTAGATTGAAACCTTCCTTGAGGTTTGCCTGGATACCAGCACCAATCGCATAAACAACAATGTCAGAAGTCAGTAAGCCAGAGCAATCGAGTTCTGCGTCCATCAAGTTTACCTTATAAAAATTGTCAAACTTATGGGCAGTTGGTTCATCCAGTCCATACATATCCAGGTTCCACCCTGCTTCATTGGCATATTTGGCAATGGCAGTAGAAAGGAAGCCATTGGTTCCTAAAATTGAAATTTTCATTATCCTATGAATTTATTGATTTCCTCTACACAGAGGTCATATACATTTTCTGTCTTGTATCGTTTATACCAGTCAGAGGTAAGCATGGCACACTGCTTGGCATTCAGTCTTGGCTTCCATCCTAAGCGAGTCTTTGCCTTATTGATATTGAGCATCAAAAGGTTTGCCTCATGGAGTGCATTCGGATCAGAAACATCCTTCAACTCGCCAAAGCCAAAATTCTCAACGATGGCAGAAGCCACTTCCCAAACGGTCAATACACTATCAGCTTCAGGACCAAAGTTCCATCCTTCACAGTAACCTGTAGGATCATTCCACATTTTCTGAGCCAAGAGCATATATCCGGACAATGGTTCCAACACATGCTCCCATGGACGAACGGCCTTAGGAGAACGGATATCTATCACCTTGGTTGTTTCCAAAGCTCGGATACAGTCTGGTATAATGCGGTCCTTAGCCCAGTCACCACCACCGATTACGTTACCAGCTCTTACAGATGCAAGGCTCACGGTATGCTTCTTTCCATAGTCAGCAGGATTAAAGAAAGAACGTCTCCATGACTGTATAGCCACCTCACAAGCGCCCTTAGAAGAACTGTATGGATCATAACCTCCAAATGGGTCGGTCTCTACATATCCTTCCAACTGCTCATTATTATCATAGCACTTGTCGGTAGTAATCATTACACCCACCTTCACACTCTTGGTAGCACGGATAGCTTCCATTATATGAATAGTTCCCATGACGTTCACCTCGTATGTCTCTACAGGAATCTCGTAAGAAAGGCGAACCAATGGCTGTGCCGCCAAATGGAAAACAATCTCAGGCTGATACTCAGCAAAGATTTGCTTCATCTTCTCTCCGTCACGAATATCAGCACGGATGTCAGCCTTTATCTTTGAACCGATGCCTGAAAGAACAAAGTTATCACGCTCTGAGTATGGGTCTAGACCTACACCTATGACCTCTGCACCCAACTCATGAAGCCAGATGCACAACCAGGAGCCTTTAAAACCTGTATGACCTGTTACAAGGACTTTCTTGCCCTTGAAAAATCCATCAAATACGTCAATCATAATTATTCCTGTATTTTTTAAATATTACCTGTTAACTTGCGAGCCTCAATAGAAGGGATAGAACGTTCCCAACGCTTCCAAGGAGCCTTGCCCTCTGCAAGAAGTTTTTCGAGCATGTTTTTCTCACGGATATTATCCATGCACTGCCAGAAGCCTTCATGCACGTAAGACATCAATTCACCACGCTTAGCAAGCTCTACAAGAGCTGTCTTCTCGAATACACAAGAATCACCATCCAATAAATCGAACACCTCTGGCTGTAGTACCATATATCCCGCATTGATAGGTGCCCCATCACTTGCATTCTTCTCACGGAATGACTTTACAGCAAAATCTCCGCTGATGTCAAGTACGCCCTTATCCTGCGCCATCTTCACGGCTGTCAATGTTGCCAATTTTCCATGACTCTTATGGAACTCAACCAACTTGTCTATTTCCACATCGCAAACACCATCACCATATGTCATCAAGAAAGGCTCGTTGCCCACATACTTCTTAATGCGTTTGATACGTCCGCCAGTCATAGTATTATAGCCAGTATCAACCACTGTTACCTTCCATGGTTCCATATTGGTCTGATGAACAGTCATCTCGTTCTTACCATTGCGATAATCGAAAGTGATATCTGAGTTATGCAAGAAGTAATTGGCAAACCAATCTTTGATATACTCCTGCTTATAACCAGCACAAATTACAAACTCAGTATAACCATAATAGGCATACTCCTTCATGATATGCCAGATGATAGGCATACCACCGATTTCAATCATCGGCTTTGGCTTGAACTGTGACTCCTCGGAAATACGGGAGCCGAAGCCACCTGCTAAAAGAACTACTTTCATAAATAATATTATTTTAAAATTTTATACATTATTAACAATAAGTCTACTATTTTCCATTTAACCATCAAAAAAAACAATCTATGTTTTAAAGGAAGTTCTTGGTATGGATATCTAGAAACCATTTCTTTTACCTCAGAGGTATTTAAGATTATTTTTGCAGATTTTCTCATAATTCTATAACCATATCTATTTGAAAATAAAGCCAACAAACTAATACACGCACGAATCTTAAGTAAAAGATAACGATCAACTCTATTCAAATATTCATGCTTAGAAAATCCTAATTGATCAAGTTTATTTTCAATCGCATTATACAAAATAATTTCCTTTTCAAATCGTTCTGGATTATAAACACGAGTTAGAGAAGAAGTGTTAGCACAATAAAAATAACCACAGAAGGGTATAAATCCTATAATTGTACAATGAGGTAAAAAATCTAAATGAAATATCATGTCTTCTGCTATAAATTCTCGTTCAGATACAAATTGTATATTTTTCTCCTTAATAATATCAAATTTATACAAGCCTTTCCATACAGAAGAGAGAACTTTTACATCAGAATGAAAACTCGGCTCAGCCCCTACCATATCTAAAAGAACTTGCTTTACGTTATTTTTACCAGAATAAATTGTACAATGTTGAGATTCTTCTTTTTGTGTAATATGGTTTTCATCAATATAAAACTTATAACCACAAAAACATGCATCTAAAGAGTTTTTGATTGCAAACTCATATAAATTTTCCAGCATTTGAGGGTCTATAAAATCATCACTGTCTACAAAAGCAACGTATTCTCCATTACATAGCAATAGTCCAGAATTTCTCGCAAAGCCAAGTCCTTCATTTTTTTTATGCACAACTTTTATAAATGAATATTTAGCAGAATACTCATCACAAATTCTCGGACTACCATCTGTTGACCCATCGTCTACTAGTATTATTTCTATCGATTTGAGCGTTTGAATTAATAGAGAATTCAAACATCGACGAAGATACTTTTCAACATTATATACAGGTACTATTACACTTATTTTTATCATTTGTAAAAGAATTTATTTTTAATATTAATTCAGCGCTATATTCAGGGTCTACTTTTCTTGCAAAGAAAGCACTTGACTTAGTTATATTAACAAAATCTTCTAACATTAATGTTTTAGGACCAGGAGCACCGGCTTTCCAGACCATATAACGCAGATTATCATTAACTAACTTAAACCCTTTGGATGAATTCAACAAAATTGTTTGGAAAATCATTTCATCAGGCGCAAAAGTATGGGCCAAGCGTTTTCCTAATTTCAACTGTTCATATGTAGTTATAAAATATTCTAAAGCATTTCGTTGTAAAGACCACCAAGATGATCCTCCATATATTGGAGTTATTTTCATTTCTGATCTATGAAATCCAACACTACGTTGAATCATTAGTACTATATGATTAAGTTTAGTGAAAATATTAGGGTTGCGACAGTTAAAAGTATCAAATAACAAATAATAATTATAGCGCCCTAATCCTCCATTTTCAAAAGAATAAATATCATCATTTGGCAATAACCAGCTTAAATAATTGTTGGGGTTTCCATCAAAAAATGCAAAGAGCTCAGACAAAGGTTTGATTAGAATATCTTGCCCAGTAATTAAATGAAAGACTTGATTATCCTTTTCTTGTAATGCTGAACGAATGAGCAAAATAATGGATTGAAGCAGTGAACTACCTCCCCAAAGTACCTTTATATCATGTAGAAAATGAACATTAGATTTAGCTTGATACTTTGTTGCCAAGTATTTAAACTGAATCCAAGACTCCGCATTTACATGTACATAAATATTACTTTTCTCTGAATCTAGAGAATTAATTAAAGACTCTAGATACAATGGATTTTTGTAAGCACCAATTAAAAATGCATGTTTCATTGCAATTAATTTAACTAATAATTTCTAAAAAATTCAATATTCGTGAGAATAATATGACTTGAGCTTTCATAAACTCAACTATCCCCCCCAAAAAATCAATCCTCACATCATTATCTATTTGATATTTTAAAAGAACATCGTTGAATAAGGATTATATTCTTTATTGTTTATTAAGCTTCCATAAAGGATATATACACAAGAAGAAATATATATGATCTTTAAAAGCAAATAATAAGAATTGCACTTTATTTTATCCCATATAAAAGCCAGATACATTATCGAGAAGAAAGACAAATTAATAGAAATTCTTCCTATTGCCCCAAAAGAAGATAATAATATCGACAATAATGTCCCTAAAAAAGCAAAATAGAAAAAACAATTTCTATTATGCTTGGATAATAATACTAAAACAAAATTTGATACAAAACTCGTTATCCAACCAACTTCTGAACTTGCACCATATTCATCAATAATCTCAATATAATGATTAGATCTATCATCCAACACACCAGTAAATCCTAATAAATATGAAGTTAATAATGGCAGGAAAAACAATGATAAAACTTGCATTAAAACTAGCAATAATATCAAAATCTTTTCCGAACAATATTTATTGAAATCAAAATATACAAATATAGGAAATAAACCTAATATTAGTAAACTATGATGTATCAAATAGCATAAAAAGCAAATACTTAATTCAAAAATAACAAATGATATTTTTTTATTATAAAATTCAGCAATCAAAAAACACCCTATACTCAAACCAAACATTTGACGAACTATGTTAAGACTTTGAGCAAAACAATAAGTTAAAAAGAAAAAAGAAAAAACATAAATAATGCTAACTCTTATTTTTTTTGCAGAAATACATATAAAGGCTATTGTTGTTAAAAATATTACACAATAAAAAAACTCATACGAATTAATTATATATTTTGATAAAGCCATCAGAATATTAAAACCTGGTTCAAATGGTGTAAAATGATTCCATGTTTTTAGCTCAAAAGTGGTAAAAAACCAATTACTGTAATACCAAGTTCCTGTATCTGTTCCAATATCAATATTTCTAAAAGCACCAACGAATGCCATTAATAATATTAAAGAATATCCCAAAACAAGCTTAGACTTTTTATTTTTAGCAAATAGAACCAATATTGACAATAAAATTATAATTTGATAAATCATATTTTTTCACGCTTTAATATTTTTAACATAATTAGGCAAACATTATTACTAAACATTTGATCTAATAATAAAGCTATTTTCACCCACCATCTAATAGGAAGAGAAAAGATTTTACTTATTTTATATCTACATACTTTCATATGTAAACTACCATAAAAATAATCTAATAATATTATATTTGCCAAAAAGACATCTTTATTATGATTGAGTTTTAATATTTTATTTAGTAAAATCTCATTGTATCTTGTCGTCTCTAAAGTGTGCATTGCCGAAGTTGGAACATCAGAATAATGATATGCTCCAGTATTATGGTATAATTTGAATGAACAAACTCTTTGAGAAAACATCAAAAAGAACAGTAAATCTTCTCCTATCTTCAACTCTTCATCAAACCAAATACCATCTAGCAAACTTTTCTTGTAAATTTTTCCCCAACATTCAAAGTAATAATTAGAACTAATAAAACTATTAAAACTTTTTTTATTCAAACATTCTATATCAGAATCATACTTTTTATAGAAACTTCCTCCAGTGCGTGGAATTTGAATCAAATCATATTCATTGACAAACAATCTTGAATTAAAAGTACCAGGAAGCAAAAAGTCATCAGCATCAACAAAAGTAACATACTGACCAGCAGCTAACCTCAATCCAAGATTTCTAGCGCTACTAACACCACCATTAACTTTACTTATCAAACGTATTTTCTGATGCTTAGTTTGATATAATCTGCAAATTTTTTTAGTACAATCAGTACTTCCGTCATCAATAATTATAATTTCTAAATCAGAAAATGGCTGAAAAACAATACTGTCTAAACATCGTAAAATATACGACTCAGCATTATAAACTGGGATAATAACACTTAACATTATTCTTTTCATAAGCAGTTTTTTTTCCATTTTGACTTCAAAGGTAGAGGAAAACTCAACAATAATGATTTTTGAATTTCTTTTATATCTATTTGAGGAAGAGATATATCCCTATTAAGAGCAAAGAATTCTATGACTTTTTGATCATCAGAAATGAGTTGCTTATAATTTGTGTAAGGCAGATAGTTTCTGATACCTACAGAACTAAAATAATCTTTAAATTTAAAACCATCGGTATCTGTATATCCCTCTTTAATCCAAATTGCAGGAATACCATAACAATGAGCAACTATAATACCATGAAGAGAACTTGACATTATATACTTACAAGAACGAATTTTATCAATAACAGAAATTATATTTTGGGTTCTTAAATCAATCATAAATTTATCAGAACAAGAAGATCTAATAGAATCAAATTCCTTCCAATGCGGTATAATGCCGACTAAATGCTCCTGACTTTGAGGTTTATCATAAATAATACTTAATAATAATGCAGGATCACCAAAAGACGTAACCTTATAGGATATATGATTTCTAACTTTATCTGCAGATAACTTTCCTCTTAAAGCCAAAATTTTTCCTCCACCAAATTTTTCATTTTCGTTCATAAAACCACTTCCCCATATAATACTTTTACTATTTCCCCAAGACGCTATAGATCCCACAGACAAATAAGTTTTTTCAAAAAAATACGTTCTATGAAATAATTCGTTGAGCAAGTATTTAAATCTCATTTTGAGAAGACCTTTAAAAAGGATTTTAAAAAACTCAAATACAGTTATAGAACTATATTTCATCTTTATACTAACATTTGAAAGATGATTTATAATAAATGGACCTAAAACATCGCCAAAATTATCACTATTCCAATATATCAACTTTATTTTCATATTTTTTTATTAATGTATTTTTAAGTAAAATAATCACCTTAGATTTTATAAACATTCTTTCATTAAAGGACAAGCCTAAGAAATATGCAAAAAATGAGACAGAAAGAATGCATACAATTTCAACTAAGAAAAATCTAATCACAGTATCTCTCATATTGAAATAGACCAATGCTGGAAAAATTATTGAGACAACGCTAACCAACAGTACTGGTGAATAAATGAATTTAAAATAATCAATGATTCTAATTCCAATTAAAGGACGAAGCAGAAGCATTCGTACAATCTGCGTCAGAGACTCCATCAGAAAGTGTATAATGAATACAGAGTATGCAGGAAGTCCTAACCGAAGACTTATATACGATACCGGTAATATCATCAATAATATTGTTCCACAAATTGCTTGATACTTTCGCACCTTGCCTGTAGCCTGATTAGCAATGATCAGAGGATTAGACAAAGTATATATCAAAGATGTACATAGCATAATACGCAAAAACACAACAGTATTATCTGGTACTGTCTTCAGCCATACTGTCAATATGAATTGAGTTTCAAAAAGGACAGGCAAAGATAGAAAGAAGAGCAGAAAAAATGAGAATCGTGCACTGCGAAACATCAACTTGTGCATTTCCTGCATTTCTCCCTGTGCATATGTTTTGGTAATTTGAGGATTGAGCGCCATCTGAAAGTTGAGAACAAACTGCTGAACAGCATTCTGTACCTGAACTGCAATACCACGGGCAGCATTAACAACAGGTCCGAAAAAGACATTCAACAGCATGTTCAAACCTTGCCCGAATAGCACAGCCGCCAAGTTACCAAACATACTCCAACCAGCAAAACCAGTCATTTCTTTAAACAATGCTTTATCCCACACATGCTTGTATTTAGTTTCTTCAAAATGCCTGTTACAATAATAGCTATAGCAAAATCGAATCAATATCTGTATCGCCAAGAGCAGGAAAGCATACAAGACTAACTTATCAAATGAGAACACTAACAGCATATAGACAATAGCCAACTTTAATACCACCTCCAAAATGGAGATATAAGCAAAAGCCGACATTTTCTCATGAGCGACAATATCCGCATTATAGGGTACACTTATAATCATAAAGACTGCATCTACGATAGTGCACTGCAATACCCAAAAGGCTGCATCCATTCTATCAGCAGGTATCTGCATCTTATTATATAAGAACCACAAGCCGATGGTTTCTCCCAATAACACGATTACACCTGCTATCAGCGTATGAATCTGAAGTGTGGTACTAAATACGGTCTGCAATCTATTCTTATCTCCTTTACCCAAGGCAAAAGTGATGTATCGCTGCGTTGCAGATGACATGGATCCATTAATGAATCCGAACATAGCAACAATTCCTCCAACCACATTATATATACCATAATCCTCTACTCCCAATGTATTCAAGACTACTCTGCTCGTAAACAGAGACACCGCCATAATAAAGAGCATACGGAAGTAAAGAAGAAGCGTATTCTTTGCTATTCGCTTGTTGTTATCTGTTATTTGATTTGCCATTTACCTTTTATAAATTTTTCAATTTAGTACCATTATATGAAACACATTCGCCAAGATCAACATTGCTAAATTTGTCATCTAACAGAGTGCAGAAATCTTGAAAATTCAAAATGGTATTTTTAGTCAGTTCTCGAATATTCGGGCATTCGGCAATAACAGCCGAAGATGTAACCTTGACTTTCGCATTCTGATAATACGAATTTCCCTCATTTACAAATCTGGAAAAAGTCTGTAAAAAACAGAATTTAAAAGATATACTTTTCTTTTTCTTTCTACGCCTCCCATCAGTTACCTGCTCAGATATCGTAAAATCAAAAATTATTCTTTCTAATTCGTCTTTATCACATATTACTGTTCTTTTTATTTTCCTTAACTTTTCAACAATTACAATAGCTTTTTCTAACTCATTTCTATAAATTTGAGTATATGCATCATCGTGAACAGATATATTCATCACATCTTTGCGCAAAATACTTAAATCACAAAAATTAAATACAAGTTTACAATCATCAAATTCCTTTTTTAGATTGTTAAGCAAATCGCCCAAGCTCATTGTTGGTATTTTCCCAATAACAACATTTTCAGCGCACAAATAACGCAATTCCAACAAAGACTTAGCTATTTTCTCGCATTCCTTTCGCAAATAGACGGCACTGGCAACACAATCATTCTCATCGAAATATTTCTTTGCCATATCCAAATTAGACTTTTCCTCAACAATTTTTGGAACTTGATGCCCATTACCTTGCATATAAATCTGAGCAAACTTCCATTTTTTATGCTGTTCCATATCAAGCAAATGGTTCTTGAACATATTATAGAAAGCTCTATCATGTGTAAAGATAAGCAACTGATAAGATTCTGCATAACCAAGCAAAATCTTCATGACATCAATACGATTTCTCATATCAAAAGTTACGAGCAAATCATCCACAAAGAGAAGTTTTGCTCCATCCGAGTCATAAAAACTTGCTTTATTCTCAAATACAGCCAATCGTATTGCTAAAGCAATCTTAGATAGAGTCGCCTCATTGAAATAAGTACGAGGATGCTTGATTTTTCGTTTATTAGCATCAGCAATATTAGTATCCTCTGCTGAAATCAATATTTTTCCCGCATGAAGTTTTCCATCTTTAAGGCCATTTCCATTGATAGTATCATTAAACGTAGCCTCTTTATATTCAAATAACAGATTAACATTTGGCAACTCCATTTTTGAATGTAATAAACGTCCTACATTGCCTTCAATTCCTTCTATTGCAATTTTAAAGTCTTCATTGAATTGATATAGAGCTTCTTGATATTTTTTATATTTATCGTCCTCTTCATATATCAAAGAGCCATCGTCATTTTTAAGTTCTTTATCTACAGCATCAACAAGATATGTCCAAGCCTCAAATGCTGAATCAGAATCAACTTCATTTCCATCAATTTTCACCATTTTGTTTCTCAATTTTATAAATGGGAACAAATCTCTTAAAAATGGCTTAAAAGCATCATTGTCCTCGCTGTTGCAATAGTCAAACAAAGATGATTGCTTTTGATAGTTGAAGAAATCACTGAATGTAACTGTTGCTATCGTAAATGTATCTGTCGTTCCAACTATACTTAAGTCATTGTTGCTCATTTTTATCTCTTTAATATTTGCTGCATTATCAACATCCATAAATGTTGCAACAATACTACTATCCGGATTTGAGACATAACGATTCAACAAATTCTCATCATTTGTTACATCAAAGTACTTGCGAACTTTTGTCTCTTCTTTTTTATAACAACTCTGGTAAAGAGTGTAAAGAGACCAGAAAATGGAACTTTTACCAGAACCATTATCACCATATAGAAGATAGTTCTTACCATTAAGCTCAATAGTCTGCTCATTCTTAAAAGCCTTAAAATTGGTTATACTTATTGTATCTAATCTCCAAGTCATAACTATATCTTATTTAAACTTGCATAGAGTTTCAATCTCTTTATATTGTTCATCAGAACACTTGAAGGTTGCGTCAACTCTTCAAATAAAGCATACACGTCTTCTTCCATATCTCCAGTACAAACACGAAGTACCATTTTGTTCCAATATTTCCGTATACTTATGCCCCAAAGAGAGAACATGAAAGTATTTTCCATTTCTAATATATAAGCCTCTCTGACATCTTCAAAAACACTTATAATATAAGATAATACACGTTTATGTTCTTCAGGAATGTTTTGTCCAAAACGAAGGGACAATATGATGCTCTCAATAACTGTCAATTCATTTTGAATATCTTCATTTGCCTTAAACAAAGGGATATTTAGAAGAATTTCTTCTGTCATACGCTGCATTGAATAGGGACGTACTTTTTTCCCAAAGAGACGCTTAATATAAGTTGGAGAGTTCAGTAATGCACATAAATATCCCCATTCTACTTTTTCAGTATGAATATATATATACTCAAAAGGATTCACATGATGATCCAATGGCACATCCCTAAAGTAAAATTTTCCTATGCGGAAATCACGAGGAACAAATATCACATTGCTGTCGTCATTACGCAAATACATAGAGTTTAACCACCAAGGTCTTTCCAAGATAAGGTTAGGATAAATATTTGAGCTTGACAAATAAAAATATTTTTTCGTATCTATCATGTACTACAATTTAATTTGCATACCATTTAATTTTATGAAGAACCATTTTTCTATGCTTTCTCCATTTTTACTTAGTTTTTGCTTTGCTTAATCATGTTCGCTACAGCAACTTTCAAATCTTGATGCAGGTCTTTCTCATTCCACTTCTGCCAAAATTTCACTGTTTGACTTGATGGCGTAATGGTCGGTTGGTCGATTTTTATCCTTGAAGGAAGCAAAATGGAATCTCCAACCACGATGGCTTCGGCTATATCCAAAAGTGATAAGTTGTCGGCAATATTTCCCAAATTGTCAGGCAACAAACGTTTAATGACATTCTGGTCTTCAACATTTGTAAGACGCAAGCTTATGAAATTATTGCATTGACTCAAAACCGTTCTGTTCACTTCAGATGGTCGTTGACTGATAATAACCAAGCCAACACCATATTTTCTGCCTTCTTTGGCAATTCGTTCAAAACTCTTCAAGCCAATCTCAGCAACAGAGTCTCTTGATTCCATCTGTTGCACATATAAATGTGCCTCATCACATAATAAAGCAATGGGATGGCGCAGATTACTGTCACTCCATTGTTGAACAGTAAATACAAGACGAGCGACCAAACCTATAACCAAAGGAAGTACATCTGATGGAACTTCGGAAAAATCAATAACTTTTATTCTGTTTTTAGTTGTATCATCTTTTCCCATCAATGTCGTGCAGAAGTTGTTCAGCCAATCCAATGATAGCTCTTCTGCTGACATGTGGAACATAAATCCCATACGTTTATCATCCAGTTTATTCTGAAGACGCTGATTGAAGCGAGTGAGCTTTCCATTGAATGGACCAGCTTTATCAGAACCCGCCTTTGCTCCAGGCACCCTTTCTTCATCCAATTTTGTGAGATTTTGAAGAACGACATCCAATTTATACGGGATAGGACTATCCAGAGTTATCTTTCCCTTTAAAGACGTTTCTTTCACTGTCTCTTCTTTTTGAGAAAGTATCTCTTTAGACAAAAGCATAGCCTGATTGGGCGCATTCTGGTCACTACGATCTAACAGTAATGCTTGCATTTCTTCATAAGTGAGCAGCCAATAAGGAATCATCAAAATACCTTTGCTCAATTTATCAGACTCATCAAGATCTGAAGGCGTTGCGATTTTGTAATGAGCAATGCCTTCCTTCTTGAAGGAATCTGTAGAATATTCTCCATGTATATCAAATAGAACAGCATTTGCATTTGGTAAATCTGCCATCTGCTCAACAATACGTGCTACACAATACGATTTTCCACTACCAGTAGAACCTACGATAGCCGCATGACGCTGAAACAATCTATCTCCATCCAAATAGGCACTGGACTTTTCATCCATCGTATAAAGACCTATTTTTAAAGGATTTACCACACTTGCAGCATCAGTAGAAATACATTGCATCAAAGCCGTAAGCCTATCTCCTTCTATTTTATAACAAGAAGCATCAATAGAAGGAACTGCACTGACATTTCTACGGAAAAGATTGAATTTTATACCTTCATGGTCTATGAATTCTCCGATGAAAACAATCTTGATAACATTAAGCGACATTTGTTCAAGTGCTGCGCTTTCTTCATCTTCCTCTGTCTTATCTATAGAAGCTGACTTACGAAATATCTTCATAATCATTGCTATAATATGTCGCCCTGGACGAGGACTTTTTATAGCTAACAATTGATTGATTTGCAACTGAGAAAGCACTGAGTCATCTGTTACAACTACTGTTGCTGTTCCTGTATCAACAGCGTTCACTTGCCCTATACTCTCTTTTACGCCATATTTTAATAAAGATTCATTTGCCATAATCATCAACTATTTTATAATGGTACAAAACTCTTTTAAACGCCAATATTCCTTATCGGGTATTGACAATTTATCATCTTTGGTCTCTATAATGCACCCATTTGCGTCATTACTATATATCGCAATAAAATTGTGTTTGGCATCCATCACATTTTTACGAATAGAGTCAACAATCTCTTTTGTTACAATAATTATTGGAAGACCATTTTTTGAAGCCTTATTCAACAAGACAGGCTGGACATGCTCATCGTTAAAGCCATAACCTATACAAAGAAAACCTTTGGCTTTTGTGAAACACTCATCTACCTTGCTTAACAATTCTCGATGAGGCGGTTGCTGCGTTTTTTCATATTTGTTATTGCCAGGAGTAATAATGCAAGGGGTATATCCTGCAGGAATCTCTAACATATTCGGAAAACAATAAGTAACATTGTCCTTCTTAAACCAATCCAAAGATCCATGTACTTTCCAAATATTCACCTTTCCGGTATAAGATTCTTTTAGCCGTGTTGGACATCCATCCAAATTTACTTTTAATTGCCCCAAATAGTTGGAGGCAAAACCAGTGTTAAGATAGGCTTCACTCTGAGAAACTGCATATTCTGCAATTTTATCATAATTGGTTGAAACTACATTCAACTCTACGCCTTCTCGATTATAGATAAGGTAATCAAAAAGTTCTTTCAAATCAATAGACTCACCAGATATTGCTTGCTTATAGACCTCAATATCTTGCTTCACTATCATTTTCCAAACATTAATGACAATATCTTTCTCTACTTCTTCAGTAACCTTTGCTTCCAACAATGCATCTTCCAAGCCTTTCCCCCCTTCTAATAATGAGAGAAAGCGATTTACGCATTCTTTAGACGATTCAGAGACATAACTCTTCGAACTAAAATAATCTTTCAACATAGTGGCAAGACTCCACATTGAAGCAATTCCATACGAAATCGAAGCTCCGCTACCCAATACTATCACTGGAGGTGTTGGGGCTGAAACAATATCTTGGATTTGTTTGAATACACTATCTATATTCATAATTATATGATTTTTTAGATAATACATAGAAGCTATGTTACAGAGAACATCGCTACGACACTACCTACCACATTATATATTCCAAAAACGCATTCAATTTGACTCGGCTCGTGTACAGCGACACCACCATCATAAAGAGCATTCGGAAGTAAAGAAGCAAAGTATTCTTCGCTATTCGCTTGTTGTTATTTGATTGAAGTGACATAACAATAGTTTGTTAACTAGGGTGTCCAGTTCCATGTTCTCGTTTTTGATTATGTTTTAGCAACTTAGCACACTGTAAATCAGTAAATTAAGCACAAAATATAAGACAAATTTAACTGTCAAAAAGTCTGATGTAGATTCGCACAAGATTATAGTTTATTTAGTGAATGATTATCAATGACTTAGATGGTTATTACATTGTTTTTGATACTAAAAACTGGAACACAGAACTGGACACCCTATTTGTTAACATAAAATTAATATGTTTTCTGTTTTTTACTCTTCAATAATCTTTGGTTTTACAAAAACTTCTTCTCGTTCATCATCCTTATTCTCCACGTCAATAACTTCGACTGCATCTTCATATTTAGGTGAAACATTGATTGTTAGTGTTCCATCTTCACTATAATCTTCACACAAAAATTGCCAAAATAGCGGAAATGATTCAACACCTTGTTTCGGAATTATAGAAATGGAGAAACAACGTTCATCTTTCTGAACAAATACAGAATCCAAAGGCTTGTATTCTACACCATTTGTATACTTTTGATAAACTTCTCTCTTACGTGCTCTCTCTGCATTGATGGTTGCTACAGCATTTTGATCATGAAATACAGAAGGTTGCATATAAGAAAACCTATCACTTATTTTGTCTATATCTTCTTCTCTAAAACAAACGGTCATTTTGGGTTATTTAATGACAGTATTGCCTACATTCACTATCTTTATAGATATCTTGCACCAACACTTGTTTACCTTAGTTTTCGGATTGAGAACATCTTGTATAGAAGACCCATTAAGTGTATTGGCATATAACTGTTGAAGTAATTCCCCATTGATACCAAATGGATTTTGTTCTGGTTTCTTATGCTTGTATTTCTTGGTCACTCTGAGATAGAGAGGATTTATAATGCAACTCTCCGTCTCATTTTGAAAAATAACTTTTACATCTGTAGCTTCCTTGAATTGGCAATTATTCAAATACCAATTATATACTGTTCGTTCACGTTCCAATAGATCAACAATATCTTCCCAGGAGAAAACATCAACATGAAACAGTCCTTGTCCAATGCATTCCATATCTTTCTGTCGGATGTATTGCTCTATAACTGCATCCTTATTTGCCGTAGTTGCAAAAATAAATCTTTTAAGTTTTGGAGAGAATGTTTTTGCCTTATCTATTTCATTGTCAATTTCTACCTCGGTCAACTGAGCATTAGTGTAATCATCCTTTCCTTTACACTGAATACCACAATAGCCAACGTATTTTTCCACATAAGCATATATGTCAACGCCATGTTGGGCTTGACCTTGTCTGCCATGTTGCTTAATGCTATCTGAGCAATTCCAGATTTCTCCCCATAAAAGTTTACATAACTTCTCAAAATCTTGCCAATTCTTTGGCTTCATTATCTGTGTTGGTGCTATCATCGTGTCTTATACCTTTATTGTTCTGTTTACCATTCATCACATACAGAATGATAGAATATCGATAGCCAAAAAGCATACGCTAAAGTATCAGGATGCTTCATAGTCTCCCAAAAGGTGCTAGTTTTTAATACCATAAATATCTTTATTAAGTTATTATTTAATCTGAATATTACAATATCAAGAAAGATGGGAAGTTCTATTCTCTGCAATATATCTTACTCTTCAAACCAGCTTCCTTGCAACAGGATATGAATGCATTCAATATCCAAACCATCTGTATCACTGTATTACGTTGTCGAAAGTCAACATCCTGTTTGATATGTTCAAACGCATTAACTAACTCTCCCTTTGATAAGAAATCTATAGCTAAACAGACTTCTTTATTTCTATTGGGATTTACCCTCAATGCCTTGAATGCATCAATAAAAGCACCAACTTCATTTCCACTTCTCAGATTTGGTATCTGGGTATTCTGCCAGGTACCATTCCAAGATTCCCTTTTCCTTTCTAATTCGTCATTGCTCGGATTTAAATGTCCGATATTCTTAATCGCTTGACCAATTACTTCCTGAAAATTTGAAGCAGACAAGCTAGAACTTCCTTTGCACTTAGAATGAATAAATGAAATTGTATCTCCATTAATTGCGATATGATCAGCCCATTCATTACCCATATCATCGCATACAACAAATTGGGCATTAGCACATACATCTGTCTCAACAACATGAAACATACTATCTTGAGCAAAATCGGTACTATCATTGTTATAACCTCGTCCTTTCTCACTAGTAACATTCTCTATTCCCGTAATGGGAAAAAGAATCTGCAAGATAGAATCAAAATCTTCCTTTATGCTCGAATTTTGATATAGTCTTCCCCCTGTATAGATATATGAACAATCCTGAAAGCTAACTGAAAAGAATGCATTAGAGGTAACTATACGTGTCAACTTCACATAAGTTCCTTGATTTAGCTTTACATATAACTTGTCCAAACCTCCCTTAGCCATAAGTGATATTTTAGTGGAAGTTTTTGCAACTCTCAGTTTTTCATCTTCTGATACCCAACAAGTTGTTTGTCTATGTTGGGCTTCATGTAAAGCCCATGTCTTATCCCCTCTTGAAATCAATCGATAAAAAGCATCTGTAACGTTCCTATAATCATCAGAATCAAGTTCCTTATAGATGGTATGATCATTGAGCTTAGACTCTATAAAATCTTGTAAGTTAAAGACATTTATAAGTAACGCATTCGGTTCCAAATGATCTGCCATTGACTTCCAAGAAAGTGGCTTAGCAAACCTAGAGAGGAATGTAGGTTGAACTACATAAATATCCAAACAACTTGCAATATCATCAATCCATTCCAACAACTCAGTCTTAGTCTTTTTACTACCAAACTTTGCAAGCCTAGATGTACTAATATTTAATGTACATATTTCACCATCCGTTACAAAGCGAGTTGCTGTAGCAATATTTTGATTGGCTCCAAAAAGCGACATAACGTTAGCTAAATCATTCGCCTCTACAGATTTGTTTCTCACGCCATTATCATTAATATTCATATTTGTCAAGCTCATCTTCTGAAATTCTGTAGTGTTATTAACCAATATGCCAGACAAGACATCTCCATCAATCACCTCTAGAGTTTTTAAGAAAGACGACAAATGCGAGACATTCTTTTTAACTATAACGATATAGTCATCATCCTCAACTATCAGCAAATATCCTAGCTTTGTTTCCATAACAGCTTTTCTGGTAGATGTTGGCAAATCAGCTTCATTTAAGAAACTAGGTATTGCAGACATCTTAACTACAAGCAAAGAACAAAAGACACTTTTTTCGTGAACAGCTTCCCTTACCCTTACTTTTCTTGCCAATACAACCTGTTCCTTCGCAACAGAAGAGAACAACTCCTCTATACTTACTTTTGAAATACTTGCATTACCTCTCTTAAAAAAATAAGCTCCCTCATTCAAAAGTATATGATCATAGAGATTATACTTGTCTATATTACGTGCCATAATTTCAAAAAGGGTATTCACACAATCTTACCAGATTGTTTCATAGCAACCTTAAACTTCCGTGCTACATCATTGGCAAATAGTTCTACAGACTCCTTCGCTACCTCTTTCTCTCTTTCAGTAAGAGATGCGGCATCGACATTCTGTTTGGCACACTCCACCGCAGATTCCTTCGTTTCATCAAAAGTTGACTCACTAATAACATACGGAGGAGTAAACAATTCCTTCAAGAATTCAGCTATAGCCAAATTAGCACGTTGCTGTGCTATTTGCTGTTTTGTATTCATTTGTATAAATCTATGTTAATGACGAAAGGACTGTCGAAGTCCTTTAAAACATCATGTTTTGTATCTTTCTCCGAGAGGATGGCATGTTCGGTTGGTATCTTCCAATCAATACCGAGAGTGTCCATTAAGAGTTTTGTCCTCAACTCTCACAAAGACAAAGGTGGTAAGTAAGACAGCCTCACGGACAACACGTTTACCTCGACTGTTATCATGATACGTCTTTCCAAAGTGCGTCGGATCTGTTGTTACAAAACCATTTTCAGCTATATATCCTTCACTTTTTGCCATGGCTTCGCCGTCGTCCCCTGCAATAGTGGACGTAACCTGTGAGTGTATATTTGTCTCTTTCATCATGCGAATCAAGTTCGTTTTTTGATGACGTTCATCTGAATCTCGATATAAGAGACACAGAATCTCCTTGCAAAAGTACGAAAATTGTTGGAAACTAGCAAATTATGCGTGTTAAAAAATTAATATCATTCTACGAAAATCAACATTATTTTACTATTCTTTTCGTACATAATTTCCTAAGTCGTTGATTGAACGAAAGTTTTAGGTTTTTCTGTATCTCTTATGTAAAGATTCTGGAAAAATGGTTCATTTTGGTTCATTTTACAAAATCCCTCTTTTTATTCTTTTTTGTGGCTTATAGGGCTGCCAGTATTTTGGCGTTGGCATCATCTACTTCTGAGCTTTTGATGGAATTGAGATAGATTTATGTGGTGCCTTCTCCATCTTTCGTTTGGTTGCAACCTTTGTGATGATGGCAGATACACCTGATACAATTGCCTCTAAACGAACAAAGGGAAACAACCAGTCTTTGGTCGTTCCCCTTTGTTCGTTGTATTCATTCTGATTACATCACATGATTGTCAAAATGGCTTTGCATGCAAATCATCCCGTCCTTCCTTGTTGATAAAGCGAACTGCACTCGGCAATTTGAAAGCGAGCTTTCATTCCACTCACTGGCATCGCTTTTTCCCATTAAAGAAGGTATTTTTTCGAATCCCTCCGTCTCCCTTTCCAAAGGGAGCTCCACATCCTAACCAAGCCTTCCTCAATAGTCTTTACGACCCCTTCGGTTCCCCTTGTAGGGGACAGAAACCTCAGAAGGAAGGATGTTACCGCCCTACTCGGTGCTCAGAACCGCTACGCTCTAAGGTTGGCGGACCAAAGCGGTCTTCGCCAGGTTTGCGGGATGGGACCGCCTGACTGTTATGGAGATCAGCGCTTACATCCTTTACCAAATAATTCAGAATGCGAACCTAAACGAACTAATTCTATTGCATTATTGTTCTTATCAAAGCAAATCAAAAGTGTATCATTTTCTATATGGCATTCCATATAGTTCTTCCAGTTGCCTTTCAAAGAATGAGGATTATATTCTTCCGGTATCTGATTGCCTTCTACCAAAAGCTTAACTATCCCCATAAGCGTTTCTACAAATTCTTTATCATTCTTAAAACGCTTATAATCTTTCTTGAACTGCGAGGTCTTTCGAATTTCTTTCATAAACCCTATTCCTCCATTGATGCCATGAAACTTTCTAAGCTATCTACTCGAACTACTCCCGCATCATGACCACTCTCAGCCTCTTTCATTGCTGCCAAAGTTTCTGCGTTTGGAACATCTTCCAAAGCAGCACTCCTTGAAACTGGGGAGTCTGAAACTATTTTAACGCCTCTCATAAGAGAGAGGACATTCTTTAATTGCTCCAACAAAGATGGACTATCTATCTGTAATGTTAACTGTGCCATAACTTCTATATTTAATTCGCAGCAAAGATAAGGGTTTTCTGTGAAACCACCAAATTTTGGGGGAGTTTTTTCAACTCTGACCAATTACTTGTAGAGATCTACGGTGATATCGAATGGTGAAGCGAAATCTTTCAACATTGCATGCTTCGTAATAAGCAGCTAAGCACTATAACATTTTTCGACTCCCCTGTCCCCCTCTTGCGAAGAGGGGGTCCTTAACCCACTCCCAAGCCCTCGCCCTTTCCAAAAGGGCAAGGGATGTAACCGCCCTCCGGTGCTCAGAACTGCTACGCTATAAGGTTGGCGGGGCATCAAAGCCCTCGCCAGGTTTTGCGGGATGGGACCGCCAGGCTGTTATGGGGATCAGCTTGCAATTATATTGCTGAAAGTGAGTGCATGGAGGGGGCTTGCAGATTAAGCCCACCAGAATTGTTCCTCATTGCAGTATCGCTCTGCACTTGTCGCCACTCGAATGAGGAATATTGTTTTTATACTACTTTTGAGAGGATTACCTCAGGGGAGGTGCCCATCAGAGGCAGTATGTTCCAAAATGGAACTAACTTCTTCAAATGATTCCAAATCTCTTCTTTTCCTTATTAGTAAGAGTTTCGGTTGTTTTAAGTACCTCAAAGATGCCTTGGAGATCTTGGGAGGTCAAAGTTCCAAAATACTCTCCTTCCATCAATTTCTTTAATGGGATAGAAAAGAGAATGCCACAATCAACAAAACTATCATACTTCAAGAATTCAGGATAATCTGTTTGATGAAGAAGATATTGGGCTGAAAGAAAAGAATCGGAATAAGCTGCCTTAGGACTCATTTTTGTATTAACCAATACTGAACCATAACATACTTTTTTCACTTTATCTACTCCGATAATTACTAACTTCTTTGGTTTCTGCTTTCTTCCATCCTTGAAAATCAAGCCTTCTTCTATTGAAATAACTGTTCGTACCAACGAACCTATTTCTAATTTATCTTCGGTAACCTTACGAAGATTATCAAGATAGGATTTCTGCAACTCCCTTAAATCCATGATAATGCTTTTTGAACTGATTGGCGGTCACGAATTACGCATAGCATGTCTTTGCTTGCTCCTGCCGCAGCTGCCATATCATACATGGTTATCTTGGAGTCCTCACCTGTCTTGTCAGCCTGACGTTTTGCACGTTTCCAAGCTCTGTCTTCATGTGACTTATCGGATAGGTCAAAGGATTCTACATCCTTGCACTTTTCAATCCATTTATCCAACATCTTCACATCAGCTACAGATAGTTCATCCATATCGCATTCCGCATTCTTGGAAGCTAGAACAAGTTGATGACCATCCTGAGAGATGGCTATATTCAATGAATCTGCAAAATCCTTTAATTCTGGCGTAGAAAGGTCTGCCTTGCCTTCAATACCACGCAACACCTTATAGGTTAAAGCAGGTACTGGACCATGCTTTCTTGCAACAAAGGTATCGTAAATGATTGGCAATCCATATTCCTTTAACTGATCTTGCTGCGCAAAATACATAACCTTAAAGAGATGAATATAATCAACTCCTTCTGGGAATGCTTTCAGAATGTAAAGCACTACTGCCTTTATTTTCAAAATCTGATCTATTGTCTTCATTATTGTATCTCCTTTTTTAGGTGCAAATATAAGGGTTTTCTGTGAAACTACCAAATTTTTGGGGTGTTTTTTCAACTCCGCCCAATTACTTGTGGAAATCTACGGTGATATCGAATGGTGAATCGAAATCGTTCAGCATCTCGGTCTTCTTTCTTGATTATTCCTTATCTTTTTTTATCTCGTCAGCAGGTTTCTCCACCAATTTTTTCTCAGCCTGGCTGGCAGTGGGCGCAATGAGATTGTTTCCGCCATGAATATTGAAGATAGCATGGAGATCCTGACACTCCTTGATTTGATCGATGAGGCCATGATACTCCTTGGACATCATCTTGCGTAGCAGACATTGCACACGGGAGACGTCGGCAAAGTGATTCTCATTCATGAACTCCTGTGCCTTCTGTATCATGTATAAATATTTATCCTCCATACTAAATTAACCATCTAGAATCAATAAAAGCCAATTTTCAGCAGCAATTGACCATAATCCGCAAGTTTTACGAGTTGAAAATTCTATAGTTGTACAACTCTGGAGTTATAGTCGTACAACTATAGGGGTCATAGTCGTACGACTATAGATTTCCAAGAGACCAAGTATATTTTTCGGTTTTTATACACCACTGATTATCAGCAACTTACCAAACCTCAACATAATTTCAATTCTACAAAACGAATTTGGATTCATTGAAAATTCTAAAATTATGGAGTGCGTAAAAGTGCCTTTTGTCAGTATTTTTCCTCACGCTACTTCATTGGTGATCATTTCCACTTATACCAAGCTTCATTGATATACTTGCGGATATTACTGATGCCTGTAGTAACCTGAGGAGCCAAGGGCTGTAAGACTTCGATGAACTCCTGCTTCACCATAATATCTTGGTCAACCTTTGCATCTGTATCATTCACCATATCCATCACCACCTGAGCCAATTCCTTGGCATTGGTGCATGCAGAGAGCTTGGCTACATATTCTGCTAATGCTTCCACATTATTAATATATAAGGAGAGGCGGGTTGTTTCGGGTGAGAGAACAGGCTCTTGACTTGTGGTCTTCGCCTTCATCATCTCCTCTATGTACTTGTCGCCATAAAAGTTTTGCTCAGCCTTGATAGCATTGGGCAGAATCTGGTTGTTACCGCCAGAGATATTAAAGACGATATTTGCCTTGCTGGTATCTTCCATTGCTATGATTTTTATTAAAAGTGAACGTATAGTGAATGAGCAGTAAACAGATGGTGAACGTCAGTGAAGGCATTTGTTTTCGCCTCCGAAATATTGTATCTTCGCAACGTCAATCAGAACAAACGGGATTGCAAATCTCTTTGGACTGACGATGACTGAACTTTAGTATTAATCTTTTAAATGTTTTAATTATGAGTAAAAGCTACAAAGTTGCAAAGAAGACCATCAACATGGGTGAGAAGAAGGGTCAGACTCTCTTTTCTGTTAGACCTTACAGTTACGGAACCTTGACCACCGAGGAGGTTGCTAACCAAATCGCAGTGGAGTCTACAGCTACTCCTGCAGACGTAAAGGCGGTACTTGACCGCTATGCTTACTACGTGAAGGAGAACCTGAAGAAGGGTTACGACATCGAGTTGCTTGGATTCGGCAAGCTCTTCATCCGCTTCATTACCGGCAAAGCTGTAGAAGATGAGAGTAAGGCGAACGCTAAACTCGTCAAGAGTCTCGTTCCTGCCTTCCGTCCTTCTTTCACCAAGTTGCAGAATGGTACTCGTCTCTACAACCTGATTCCTGATTCCATAGAACTCGTCAAGTACGGTGAAGAGAAGAAGGATAAGACTACTGGCGGTGAGACCACTGGTGGTGAGAGTACTGGCGGAGAGACTACTGGCGGCGATTCCGGCACTGAGGCTGGCGGAACTGGTTCCGACAATGGTGACGGATTGGAATAGTCTCCAACTCTGGCAGTGCCTTACCTCTCTGAAAGGGAGGCACTGCTAAACTCTGATAACTTATTGTTTCATTTAAATTTTATTGATTATGAAAATGTTTCGTTCTAACTCTGAATCAAATCCAAACAAGATTTCCTGGACTCAAATCGTGAATGCCATCGTACAGGCGCTGATTGCTGCTCTCACGGCACTGGGAGTAAGCTCGTGCGCGAGTGCCTTATAGCAATGTTGAGTGTTGAATGTTGAGTGTTGAATTATTCCTATGACGAAAGATACATTTCCAATGAACATTGGCGGGGGGAAGGTACGCTCTGAGCGCATGCTTCTCGCCAAAGTGGAGAACGGCAAGAACATGATGTCTGCCGACTCTGTGAGATTTCTGGTACTGCATTGCTCGGCTAGCCGATGCAATCAGGACTATAGTGTGGAACAGCTGCGCCGTGACCATAAGGCTCGTGGGTTTTATGACATCGGCTACCACTTCTACATCCGTAAGGATGGTACGATGACGCAGCACCGTAAGCTGCTGGAGGTGGGGGCTCATGCCAGACCTTATAATAGATGCTCTATCGGCATCTGCTATGAGGGAGGGCTCGATGAGCAAGGCAAGCCTTGCAACACCATGACCACTGAGCAGGAAACGAGACTCATTGATCTTTTCAGGAATCTGAAGATTCTCTTTCCGAAAGCGAAGATTGTGGGCCATCGGGACTTGCCTGGGACTACTCCCAAAGAATGTCCGTGTCTGGATGCTGGAAGCTGGGCTGCTCGACACCGCCTTGATTAACTCTTATAACTCCTTTTGGCTAGCATTGCTAGCCTTCACTTTTTGCCATGGCTTCGCAGTCGTCCCCTGCAACAGTGGACGTAACCTGTGAGTGTATATTTGTCTCTCTCATCATGCGAATCAAGTTCGTTTTTTGATGACGTTCATCTGAATCTCGATATAAGAGACACAGAATCTCCTTGCAAAAGTACGAAAATTGTTGGAAACTAGCAAATTATGCGTGTTAAAAAATTAATATCATTCTACGAAAATCAACATTATTTTACTATTCTTTTCGTACATAATTTCCTAAGTCGTTGATTGAACGAAAGTTTTCGGTTTTTCTGTGTCTCTCATGTAAAGATTCAGGAAAAATAGTTCATTTTGGTTCATTTTACAAAATCCCTCTTTTTATTCTTTTTTTGTGGCTTATAGGGCAGCCAGTATCTTGGCGTTGGCATCATCTACCAGTCCCTCCTCACCACCAATTACCGCAAGCTGATAATTGATGGGGAAATCAGAGATGACAGATACACCTGATACAATTGCCTCTAAACGAACAAAGGGGAACAACCAGTCCTTGGTCGTTCCCCTTTGTTCGTTGTATTCATTCTGATTACATCACATGATTGTCAAAATGGCTTTGCATGCATATCTCCTTTGCAGCGCTTTATAGCACCATCTAAAGATTTTCGAATTCCTCCGTCTCCCTTTAGATAAGATTAGCTGCACTCGACAATTTGAAAGCAAACTTTCATTGCGCTCATTTGCAAAATCTTTAGCCAAAAGGAGAGTTTTTCGAAAACCTACCCGTCCTTCCTTACCGTTAAGGAAGGCTCCACCTCTCATCTCGGTCTTCTCCCCTCAGGGAAGAAGAAGGAAACCGCCCTACTCGGTGCTCGGAACCGCTACGCTCTAAGATTGGCGGACCATCAAAGGTCTTCGCCATGTTATGCGGGATTGGACCGCCTGGGGCTGAGAGATTATTCATTCTAATCTCTAAGTTTGTCTACTCCATTCAACGTAAGAAACTCAGAATCCTTTCCCGAGACGATTCTACCTTGTGATCCAATTCGCTTATTGCTTACTACAAGAAAGCATGCTTTCTTTGCTCTAGTTATCCCCACATAATGCAAATCAAGATCCTGTATCCAAGAACTGTATTGACAATGATTAAAATCATTATTTATTGGATATTTCTTTGGAAGAATCCATTCATGGAGATTCAAATGAAAAACTATATCAAATTCAAGCCCTTTAGACTTGTGGAGAGTCATCAAATTCACTTGATTATCAAGAATAGGTTTATAAGACTCCAAGGATTCTGTATTCTCTATAACTTTTTTCAATATTTCAGCCGCTAATCCTTCTGAAACATTCGGTAAGATGATATTTGCCAACTGCTTAGAATAAGCAACAAAGGTTTCTCCATCTTTAGGAAGCTGAAGCGAAATCAATAGCTTCTTTAACTGCATTAACCTCCTTTGCTCGTAACGAGTGAACATTTCAAAGTCAGCAAACTCATCTATAACTTCCCTAAATGTGAGACTACGGTCAAAGTAATACCTCAACAAGCTTCCATAAAATGTACATCTAAGATTAGACTCACTATCTAATCCTGTGGTTGTATATTTTCTATATGGTAAAGATAATCCCATCGCAATCAAATCAAGAGTCTGATTTGTCCTTGCCAAAACTACAACACTTGACAAACTGGAAACCTTATACCTTTTACAACATTCCGTAATATAACGAGAAAGGAATATTCCTGTTGCTTTTTCTTCCCCATTTACCCTAACTAAATGTACATCTGACTGTACAGAAGGTAACAATGCAACATCTTTACCCATCAACTTATTGGAATAATTAATGATAGAAGGTGAGCATCGGAAATTTTTATCTAATATAAAGGAATGAAAATCATCACGTTCAACCAATGCCTGCAAATACTTACAATCTTTTTTGTCAAAGCCGAAGATTGATTGATTTACATCTCCCACAGCTATACCTACAAGCCCCAAACTAACCATTTTATCAAACAACATACTGGTATAGATATCTGCATCCTGATATTCATCTATGAAAACATAACGATACCTTGCTTTTAGAAAACGACAACAAGCATAGCACTTATTAATTACCAAACAGGCTAAAAGTTCCAAGGATTCAACTAAGACATAGCCCTTTTCTGTATAAAGTTTCTGCAATGCCCCCCATTGTTCTCCTGAAATATAATCCAGATTTTTCTTTGCCTTAATCCATTCGTATATTCCCTGACTGTCTGCATCTATATCCACTAAAGCTTTAACCTGAATATCAGTTTGTATCTTACCCCAAATATGGGGTAAAAAAGGACTAACTATTTCTGAGAAACAGAATCCATCAATAGTACCAAAGTAAGAGTTCCTATTAAACAGAATTGAAGAAAACACTCTATCTTTAAGATTTTTGGCTGCTTTTCTTGTATAAGAAATAGCTATAATACCCTGATAATCCCGCAAGAAATTTCCTTGAAGAATGAGACGAATCTTTTCGGATATTACAAAAGTCTTTCCGCTACCTGGCGCAGCAAGAACAACACAATTACCTATTTGGTCAACTATCGACCTTTGAGAATCAGTAAGTTCCATATCGCTCTTCTATGTATTCTTTAGCTACCAACAAAGGCTTTGCCAAATCATCATCCTCCAACATCTTTAAATTTTCTTTATGCTTTCGCAGGAAATCAAACATATTGGTGGCCTTATGTCCCTTCATTTTTTTAATCAAACTGTCATCAGTTAATGTGTCACCATAAGCTTTCTTCAGTTCTCCCTTAAGGCTACTATTACACAAATCTGTTTCAAGATCAACATCAGCTATAAATACGTTATACTTTTCCAGTATTTCACGAAGTTTCATTGCTGAGTTCTGGGATTGTTCTGGAATATGTTCTTTCGATGAAAAGCCGCGAAGATTAGGTGCATGATCTGTTATGATTTTTGTATCTCCTTTTTCAATTATAAAACTTTGCTTTACCAACTCAAGTCCTCGTTCGACACCTGCAAAACGATACTCGTTCTTTTGAGGTATTTTGATAATATCGTTGTCTGTTCTAACTACCCATCCTATTTTTAAAGCAGCGAGAATCTTCACATAAACTTTAAAACCAACTCCTTCGACACTCAATATTGAGATGTTCAAACGATCAAGATCTATGTCTATTTGTTTTGCTAAAGTCTTGTAAAAGATGAGTTCCGATTGCCCTTCCACTAAAATAGCATAGTCTGCAAAAAAAGCTTCTGCAGGTATCACACTCATTCGATAACCAAAATCATTAAATCCATCTTCGATAATCTTAGAACATCCATCAGAAGCAACACATGTTTTCTTGTCCTCCTTATAAAGGCGAATGATAGAATTTGGTGAAAACTCACAAACTATATACGGAGAGTGACTTGTCAAAATAACCTGTCCATTCAGAACTGTACTTAGATATTTAGCCAATTCTCTTTGCTGGTGAGGATGAAGATAGGCTTCGGGTTCCTCCACACACAAAATAGACACTTCATTTGAAATTTCACTCATCCTGTTTTGGGAAGCCCAAAGAGAGAGATAAATTTGATTGATTCGTCCCTCACCTCCAATCAATAATTTCTTATCCCCGAACTTAGATGTAATAGATATTTTATTAATAATCGCATCTGTCTCAGTAGAAGCGGTATCAAACACTATCTTCTGCTCTTTATTATGGATTGCCAACTTATTCAATTCCTCATTAATACGAGAAGTTGCATTCTTGACATATGAGAGATTAGGGATTTGAGAATCAACTTCTTGAAGTTTTTCAGAAATCTCTTTATATAGCAAATCATCCTTATCTGTTATCTCGGGACTACGTTCTTCCTTTGCTTGTTGCAGAAGGAGGGTCTTGGTTTTATTGATATATCCCCAAAAATCTCGTTTACTATTAATATACTTAATATTCAAACATTTGCGATAATATGGAGAAGAATACTCTCGTAAATCTTTAACACTCTTGCCACAGAAGAATTTATAAGATTTACCTTTTTGAGAAACATATTTTATGACAAGTTTTGAATCTTCACCAATATCACCTTTCATTCTGGAAACGATACACTCTTCTGTTACATCCGAAAAATAAGCTATGATAGCAACCTCATCGGTTTCATCATAAGCATAGTAATCGGAATCCTTCAAATCCAAATCATAATCAGAAAAACCTCTATCCAACAAAATACGAAGTGCATAAAGCAAGTTTGTCTTTCCTACGTCATTGGCTCCAATAATCAAACTTTGATTATTAAATTTTACAGTAGTCTCCTTAAAATTTCGGAAACCTTTAATATATAGCTTTTCTAACTTCATATTATTATTTTTTTATATAAACTAATATGCTTTGAATTTATTATAAAGCTGTAACCTCCGAACCAACATCGTTAAACAGTTTGACTACCATTAAAACGAGTTTTTCATAAACAAGGCCGCCATCATTCTATTTCCAAGCAACTGCCTTCCTTAATAAAGGCAGCAAGTTTAGCATCTGGCTTGATGTATTTATCAAAAGCCTCTTGGGCATAAGTTGCAATCCAAGAATCAGCCCCCTGAGGAGGCTGCTCACCAAATTCAATATAATCCATATAGTCAGAGGCCATAAAATAAAGAGGATTTAAATGGAAAATAAAGGCTACTTGAATTCTCATCAATTGTTTTAAAATTATTACAATCCCATCTAATTTTTTCTCTCTATTATCTTTCATATAAATAGTATTGCAATTAAATAGCATACTACTATACCGATTGGCATGAACACAATCATCTAGAACATGCCTATTGTACTCAAGATACGTCTTCCATCCAAAAAACGGATACAAATCCTTGGTGTAGGTTGATGTTTTTAAAGTCTGCAATATTATCTTTATAGAAGGTATCCTATAAGAAGATTCTATCCATTGCTGCACTTCATCTACGTATAAACCTTTCTTAATATCAAATTTATCCTTTAAAAATACTGTCAGATAGATTTCTGCCAAAATATCGTCATAAAACTTTCGTACCAATACATAGGCATCATTAATTCTTCCTTTTAACAACAATTCTTTAATAGAATCAAGGGTACCATAAATGGACATAAAAACATAAGTTTCATAATTTGCAAAGCCTTTAGTCCCTGATGGAAGGAAGCAAAAAACACGATCTGACACGCATTCATAAAACTTCTTTGCCTCATCTAGTTCCTTGAAACAAATATGTTCTTTATATGCCTTTGAGAGTCTTGCATTATCATTATCCAGAATTCCCATAGAAGAAAAGTTTTAACAACAATTATTCGTTAATAATTCACCATATGTGCTATACAACTATACGCTGAAAGCATAAGAAATCAATAAAGAAATCGTATATCACTACCATAGTCGCCTATATCTTGGTATAGCCAACATAGCTTATACCCCAAAAGTACCGATGACGGACTACTGAATGACTTCCTATCACCTAATCGCCAGTTATTTGTCGGTCTGCACATCACCCTCAATTGCATCAAATATATTCTTTGCCCTCACATATGCCGTAAGAGCTGGAGACAGAAACATATCTCCCATTAGATGACTTGTCAAATCTTCAAAGGCCTGACGTGTTAAGCCTGATTTTTTCACCAGAGTTATGAACTCATCCTCAGTTATAAGTTTCTCACAGAGTTGCTGAAATCCTTGATTCACTATTTCTAGTTGATAACAAACCAGAGACCTTGCATCCTTTTCTGTATCAGAAAGGTTACAACCCGAGAACAATTCATATTTGCTGCGAGGATCCATAAATTGGGGAGCCGTTATCTTTGCAACTATCAATTGATAAATCCAATGAAGAAAGAAAGCTGTAGCTAATCCTATTAAGTATGCAGCAAAAGCATATAGTGCAACTTGCTTATCGATTAGGGACAAAAGAAAATCCATGCATCCTCCTCCCAATAATAAAACCATGGAATCTCTTAATACTTTTGGGTTATACTCTTTGTATTTACGTACAAAGTAAACCACAAGCCATCCTATCACTGCTCCGAGCAGAAATATTGAAATGCAGATAATTTGTAACATCATATTGTCAATTTCATCCTTTATATCTTTCCCAATCTATTACACAGAAGGGACTGCCGTAATCTTCGTAGGACTCCAGTTGGGCTATCTTGGACATGCCAGCATCGAGGTAAGCTACATCTTCGATAGCAACTTTGCCTGACTTGATTTCATGATTTTACTATTTTGTTCCTCATTGCAGTATCGCTCTGCACTTGTCGTCGCTCGAATGAGGAATATTATTTTTATTCTACTTTTGAGAGGATTACCTCTGGAGAGGTGCCCATCAGGGTTATGGCGGAAATCTTATGACCGCCATTGGCGTTTAATGAATGACCACAATGATAGAGGCGGTCATCTATGATAAGCCAGCGGTCATGGGACTCGTTTCGCCATTTTCTAATATTTATATGATTGTTGGGGAAAAGGCGGTCATGCTCATCCATGAGACGTTGCATTCCTTGACCTACACCTGCAGTATAAACAGTCGCTGAAACTTCTGGTTTACGAACATCTAACACACTCAGGGTTAGCGATGAAACATAGCCATCTATGATGATTACTCGATGATTAGCAGAACGAACCAGGTTCTCCAAAGCAACTCTTGCTGTGTAGAAATCGCCTTCGAAGAAGACCATCTCTGCAGGAGGGGTCGAAGTCCGAATAAAGAAATCAAGCTGCTGTTGCTGCTTAGCCTGAGTATCCTTTATTCGTTGCATCTCATCATGCTGCAACATAAGTTTGCTATCAATACGTTGCTCCATTTGTAGCATCTGCTGATGTACAGCATATCCACGAAGAAGATATTCCTTCAAGACGTTGTTAGCCCATTGACGAAAGCGAATACCTTGATGACTATTTACACGAAAGCCGACTGATATAATCATATCAAGATTATAGTAATCCATATTACGTGTAACCATACGATTGCCTTCTTTTCTAACTGTTCGGAATTTCCGAACAGTTGCCGACTGCACCAATTCTCCTTGCTGATAAATATTAGTAATGTGCTCACTAATATTAGCTTTACTAGAACCAAAAAGTTCCACCATTTGAGCTTGCGTAAGCCATACCGTATCTTCTTCTATTTTTACTTGAAGAGAAATACTTTCATCTGGTTGGTAAAGTACTATCTGTGAATCATCAGCCATAGGCTGTATATTATTGTCGTTTGCCATAATCATACATTTTAGCGATAAAAGTACGATTTTTTCGAATCCCTCCGTCTCCCTTTAGCCAAAGGGAGCTCCACATCCTAACCAAGCCTTCCCTTCTCAGAAAGGAAGGATGTAACCGCCCTCCGGTGCTCAGAACCGCTACGCTCTAAGGTTGGCGGGGCATCAAAGCCCTCGCCATGGTTGTGCGGGATGGGACCGCTTTGCTATAACTTACTATAACATTTTACTCAGATAACTCATAGTTTTTTTATGCAACAAGATCATTCTACGACTTAATCTTCTTCAACAACTTCGAGTAAATTTCTACTTATCGTAAGCGTTGCACCACTGATATACTTGATTTCGCTGCCGATGACGGCTTTCTTGCCATTATAGCTCTGTACGTATGCTTCCACACCTTTCATGCTGCCTGCTACCACTCGCACTTTGATACCTTTCTTCAAAGGAACAGGGGCAGCAGTGACAGGCTCTTCATCATTCTCTACAAAATATCGATAGTTGGCAACAACCTGGTCGGGAATTTGATATATTTTCCTTTGACCTGGCATCGTCAGCATCTTATACACATCCGAACGGAAGCGGATTTTGTCAAGTTGTCTCGGAGAAACATTGCAAAAGATAAAGGTGGAAAGAAATAGCTTTTCTTTCACTTTTCGCTTATTGGAACGTTTGTCTATATAAACTACTTTTACCTTGGGAATCCAGTAATCAAACCAAACATGATTGTGATTAAGATTGATTCGTATAGAATCAGCTATTCTCGTTTCACAATTCACTCTCACTACAGCCACATACCATCCTGCATCAGCAGGTTTTTCAAGCCCTTCATTAGGCTTTTCCGGAACCTTTTTCTTAGCGTTTTGTTCACTTTTTGCCACGGCTTCGCCGTCGTCCCCTGCAATAGTGGACGTAACCCGTGAGTGTATATTTGTCTCTTTCATCATGCGAATCAAGTTCGTTTTTTGATATCGTTCATCTGAATCTCTACATAAGAGACACAGAAACTCTTTGCAAATATAAGATAATTGTTGGAAACTAGCAAATTATGCGTGTTAAAAAATTAATATCATTCAACGAAATTCTACATTATTTCAGCATTCTTTTCGTACACAATCTTCTAAGTCGTTGATTGAAAGAATGTTTTCCGATTTTCTGTATCTCTCATGTAAAGATTTGGGAAAAATCTGTGAGCATCTGTGGAATCAGTGGGAAAAACAAAAAAGCCTCAGAAATCTTTCGAAATCTGAGGCTCTTGATAAAAGGAGGCGGCTACCTACTCTCCCGCATTGCATTGCAGTACCATCGGCGCAAGT